>OHIK01000770.1_pt1 | contig 15366 bp, 9 predicted proteins | sample 1568241 | NCBI WGS metagenome assembly OHIK01 (sample SAMEA3879567, study PRJEB24766) | human gut metagenome | biome: human-associated habitat; feature: feces | place: USA | collected 1985/1987 | reverse complement strand
TGCATACGCTTTTCAAGTCCCACTCTTACAAGGCATTCCTTCGCACGTTTTACACGCTCCGCATAAGGCATGCCCACAAGCCGCATTGCAAACTCAACGTTCTCGTACGCCGTCATTGTCGGTATAAGCGCTACAGACTGGAAAACAAACGACATATCGTTTCTTCTCAGCTTATCCATCTCCTTGTCGGAAAGACCCGTTATCTTCTTCCCGTCAAAGTAGACATCGCCGCCTGTAGGACGGTCAAGCGCTCCGAGTATATTTATCAGCGTGGTCTTGCCCGAGCCGTTGGGGCCCAGCAGGCCAAAGATCTCGCCGGGGGCGATGCTCAGGCTAAAGTGGTCGAGCGCGATAAGGTCGTCGTAGCGCTTGACGAGGTTTTCGACGTGGACGATGTCTGTCATGAGGCGGCCCTCCTGTTGATTGCGGCCCGGTACGATTGCATCATCGCAGGAGCCGCCGGCGCGCGCCAGTGAGCTTTGTCACGAGTGCGGAGCTTGGTCGCGTGGCCCGCCGGCGCCCCGCTTTGCCGCGCGGGAGGAATGTCACGGTTGCGCAGGCGGCCCCTCCACTACGCGCGGCTTCGCGTACAATACCCGTATGAACAGGCTTTTCGACAAATCGATCGTGCTGGCGTGCTGCATCGCAGCCGCCACGGGCCTTGCTGTGGACGCTCGCCTGGTCGCGGCGTTTTGCCTTGGCGTTATTGCCACCTCGCTGGCCGAGCTCGCGCAGAAGGAACGCACGCGCCGCACAAGCGAGGCCGCGAGCTGCGCTTACATCATCGCGGCCGTCTTCGTGCCGCCGTTTGTGCCGTTTGCACCTCTCGCCCTCTATGACATCGCGCGACGCGTGCGCCGCGAGCACGCCTGGGTCGCGCTGGGCATTGGCTCCGTCTTTGCTTTTGCGCTCGTCGCGGACCTTCGCGCCGACGCGCTCACCGCCCGAACGCTTCTACTGACCGCCATCCTTTCAGTTGCCGCCACCTTGTTATCGCTACGCACCGCCCAGTTGGAGCGCGAGCAGCAGCGCATGCACCGCACCCGCGACGAGCTGCAGGAACGTGCTCTGGCGCTCGAAGCGCGCAACCGCGATCTTGCCGACCGCCAGGACTACGAAGTCGAGCTCGCGACGCTCGCCGAACGCGCCCGCATCGCGCGCGAGATCCACGATAACGTCGGGCACCAGCTCACGCGCGCCTCGCTGCAGGCCGAAGCGCTGCGCGTGGTCCACGCCGACGAGCCCGGCGTCGCCGCCGATTTCGCCGACGTCAAACGCACGGTTGACGAGGCGCTCCAGCTTGTGCGCGCCAGCGTCCACGCGCTCAACGACAACGCCGTCGACCTTTCCGTGCAGCTCGAACGTATTGTTGAAGGCGCGCGCTCGGACGGCGGCCCGCAGATTGAGCTTGAAGTTTTGGCCGAACATGCGCCCGCAAACGTCGCCAACTGCTTTGCGGCGGTCCTGCGCGAGGCGCTCTCCAATACCATGCGCCACGCTTGCGCCCATGCTGTCGCCGTACGATGCATGGAGCATCCGTCGTTTTACCAGCTCATCGTTACCGACGATGGCACGGGCGGGGTCCAAGCAAGCAACCGCGGCGCCGCGGAGGGCATGGGGCTTGCCTCCATGCGCGAGCGCATCGAGGCGCTTGGCGGCACCTTCACCGCCGGCCCGCGTGCCAGCGCCGGCGGCTGGCGCGTGTTTGCCACCGTTCCCAAGCAGCAAGGAGATGAGGACCGATGAGGCTCATCGTTGTCGACGACGACCGCTTGGTGGTCGATTCGCTCAAGATTATCCTGGGCGCCCAGCCGCAGATCGAAGTGGTGGGCACCGGTGCCAACGGCAACGATGCGGTTTCGCTCTATGCCGAACACGCGCCCGATATCGCACTGCTCGACATCCAGATGCCGGGGCGCGACGGACTTTCGGCCGCACGCGAGATCTTTGAGCGCGACCCTGCGGCGCGCGTGGTGTTTCTGACGACGTTCTCGGATGACGAATACATTGTGTCGGCGCTCAAGCTGGGCGCCCGCGGTTACCTGATCAAGACCGATGTCGCCGCCATTCCGCCAGCGCTGGCGCAGGTCATGGACGGCAAACGCGTGCTTGAGGGCAAGGCGATCGAGGACATCGATTTTGACGGAACGGGCGTTGAGGCGGGCACACTCCGCCGGCCCGCGGCCTTTGTCAGCCTGACCGACCGCGAGTTCGAAGTCGCCGAGCTCATCGCCCGTGGCCTCGACAACAAGGAGATTGCCGCCACGGCATACATGGGCGAAGGCACCGTGCGCAACCACATCAGCTCAATCCTTGCCAAAATGGGCCTGCGCAACCGCACGCAGATTGCCATCGCCTACCTGCGAGGGTAATTACCCAACGGCCGACCACCCCGGCATAGCAAAATGGCTGCTACCGTTTTAATGCCATTTCAAAACTATGCCGGTTTACTACGATAAAAACGTGGTCGCCGATCACGCGCGGCTTTTTCGCAAAACTGTGAGCCGTCTACCTGCGGTTTTTGTATTGCCAAATGCGGTGTGGTTGAGAGTAGGCGATTTATCGTAGTAAACCGGCATAGTTTTGTTCGCAGCAGCATAACCGCGCGTTTAAGCGCGGGGCCGGTGGGGCATTTTTGCCCCACCGGCCCCTATTCCAGCTCTATTCCAACGCTACTCCGGCTTGGTTTCTACCGTGAGAGTCTTGTCCGCTGCGACTGGGGTGCGGGCGGTGTCCATAGTCAGACAGTGTTTAGGACAGCTTTCGATGCACTCGCCGCACACCACACAGGCATACGGGTCGATCGACCAGGTACCGCCCTTGCGATCGACCGCGAGAGCGCCCGCCGGGCAGCGACGAGCGCACATGCCGCAGCAAATGCACACGTCCATGTCGTTGACGATATGCCCGCGCAGGCGCTCGGGTGCCGCGAGCTTTTCCTGCGGATAGCACACCGTGACCGGCTGCTTGACCATAGAGCCCAAGGCCGTCTTGGCAAATGTCAGCAAACTCATGCCACGCCTACCTTTCCGTGCAGCTAATGCAGGGGTCGATGGTCAGGATGATCATGGGCACGTTAGCAAGGAGCACGCCCTGCAGCGCATGCGTCAGACCTGCCAGGTTCTGCGACGTCGGCGTGCGTACGCGGAAACGGTCCAGGTTCTTAGTGCCGTTGCCGCGCACATAGTAATACGCCTCGCCGCGCGGCTGCTCAATCACAACCTCGCCGCGCGCGCCGTCGGCCGGCGTAAGCTTGGTGCGCCCGCCGATACCGTCGTGCGGAATCTTGCCCACAAGCTCCTTGATAATGTCCATGGCCTGCGTGACCTCGGCACAACGCACCTGGCAGCGGGCATAGCAGTCGCCGTCTGTGGCAACGATGGGCTCAAACGCAGCCAGGTCCGCATAGGCACCGTCGCCAAACATGCGCACGTCGTAGTCCACGCCCGAGGCGCGCCCAAACGGACCGACCATCGACAGATCCAGCGCGTCTTTCTTGCTGATCACGCCCACGCCATGCAGGCGCTCGCCGCAGCTGTTGTCGTCCAAAAACGTATGCACCAGGGCCTCGTAGTCGGGGCGCATGGCATCGAGCGTCTGGACAATACCCGCCAGCTCGGAGTCCTCAATGTCATGCTTAAGGCCGCCGATCTCGTTGATCGACAGAATCACGCGACCACCGCAGGTGCTCTCAAAGATCTTGAGAATCTGCTCGCGCAGGGTCCAAGAACGATAGAACAGCGCCTCGAAGCCAAAGGCATCGGCGAGCAGGCCCAGCCACAGCAGGTGCGAGTGAATGCGCGAAAGCTCATGCAAAATGGTACGGATATACTGCACACGGCCGGGCGCTTCGATGCCGAGCATGCGCTCGCAGGCGCTGGCATAACCGTAGCTGTGGCCCACGGCGCAGATGCCGCAGATGCGCTCGGCGATGTAGCCAAACTGATGCATGTCGCGCTTTTCGGTGAGCTTCTCGAGTCCGCGGTGCACAAAGCCGATCTGCGGAATTGCCTCGATGACGCAGTCGTCCTCGATCACCAGGTCCAGATGAAGCGGCTCGGGCAGCACCGGGTGTTGCGGGCCAAACGGAATAACGGAGCGATGTGCCATGGACCTTACGCCTCCTTTTTCTGCTTGTCGCGGGCGGCCTTTGCGACAAGCGCCGCGCGGACCTTGGCCGCTTTCTCGGGATCCATGGCGGCAAGCTTTGTCTCCATCTCCGCGGCCTTGAGCGCGGCCTTCGCAGCAGCCTCATCGTGCTGAGCATCGGAGCCGGCAGCCGCAGCGGGCTGAGCGACGGCAGCGCCCTCAGCATCATCGGCGCCCGCATCGCCCTCCCCCGCAGCGGCCGTGGCAGCGGCGGCCTTCTCGGCCGCGGCCTTGCGCGCCTTGGCCTCGGCAGCGGCACGGACCTTCATGGCCTTCTCGCGCGCAGCCTTCACCTCGGGCGTGATAACGCTCATGGGCTCAGCCGTTGAGACCTGGTAGAAAAAGCCCTTAAAGTCGAGCTGCATGTCGGTAATGGCAAGACCAAACAGGTCGTGCGCCTCGTTCTCAAACGGGAACACCGCCGGATAGTACGAGCTGATGGACGGAATCTCCTGATACTGATCGATACCCTCGACTACCAGGTTCTCAATCGCATAGTTTCCGTCCCGCGCGATATGCTCCTGAGCAGCACGAACGTTGATAAACGTATAGACCAAGCGATACGTGCCGTCGTCGACGTTGCGCTCGGCGTGCATTTGCACAAAGCGCGCGCCGACGCCCTTGAGCGCCTGGACATGCGACAGGAGCTCGTCGATCCCGACGATGGTATAGATAGCCTTTTGCATTACTCGGCCTCCTTTGCAGCTGCGGGCATCCCAGCAGGTGCGTCGCCAGCAGCGGGCGCGTCGCCGGCCCCAGCCGCGGCCACAAACCCGTCCTCGCCCAGCTCAACGCCGCCATCCCAGGTAGCAGCACCGCCCACGGTAAGCGGGTCACCGCCAGCACGCATCACGGCCTCCTTCTGATCCAGGATGCCGCACGCCTCCACGATGGCATCAATCACCGTCTCGGGACGAATGGCGCACCCGGGCGCGTATACGTCCACGGGAATCGCGCGGTCCACGCCTCCGATCACGTTGTAGGCATCGCGGAATACGCCGCCCGAGCACGCGCAGATGCCGCACGCCACCACGCACTTGGGCTCGAGCATCTGGTTGTAGATCTGGCGCACGACGGGCAGGTTCTGGGCATTGACCGACCCCGTCACCAAAAAGATGTCCGCATGCTTGGGGTTGCCGGTGTTGACCACGCCAAAGCGCTCCGCATCGAACAGCGGCGTGAGCGAGGCCAGCACCTCGATATCGCATCCGTTGCAGCTCGAGCCGTCGTAATGAATAACCCACGGCGAGCGCGACATTTTATGATCCATGGATGCCGCCTCCTAAATAAATACGTCGACGAGGATGGGCATAAGATTGAGCAGGCCAAACACCAGCGCTACGCCCCAGCCGAGCTTAAAGCAGCTGCGCCAGGTGCTGCGCGCGAAGGTGTTGTCGATCAGCACCTCGACAAAGTACGTCGCGGCCATCACGACCAGGGCGACCACCCAACTCACGGGGTTGTCCCAAACAAAGAACATGCCCACCCACATCAAAAACAGCACGGTCTCGCACCAGTGCATAAGGGTCATCTTGGCCAGCGTGCCGCCGCTCATCTCGGTGGCGACGCCCTGGACGATCTCCTGATGCGCGTGATGCGAGTACGAAAGGTCAAACGGCGACTTGCGCAGCTTGATGGTAAGCACCGCGAGCAATGCGAGGAAAATGGGCGCGCTGTACACGATGATGGGGGCCGACTGCCCCGTCACGGCGATGGAATCGAAGCTATCGGTGGCAAGGTACAGGCCCACGCTCATCAGCAAAACGGCGGGCTCGTAACTCATGACCTGCAGCAGCTCGCGGTCGGCGCCGACCTGGGCAAACGGGCTTTGCGTCGAGGCGGACGCCAACACCACAAAGATCGCGGCGAGCGTCACCATAAAAGCGCACAGCAGCGTGTTGGAGCCCGACACAAAGATGCCGCCGCCCACGACGGTAAAGATGAGCGCACACGCCATGTAGGTATCGTCCATGGTGTTTACGCTGGCGGGAGCTTTGCGCAGCAGCTTGGCAACGTCGTAGAAAGGCTGGAGCAGGCGCGGACCCACGCGGCCCTGCATGCGGGCCGAAAGCTTGCGGTCAACACCGTCGATCAGGCCGCCCACAAGCGGCGCCAGCAGGGCAAACGCCACGGTGCCAATAAATATGCCCACGACGCCCGAGCCTTCGAAATACTTACCGCGCAGCACCGAGGGCGCGCTCATGGCAAGCCGCTCGGGCCCAATCCACGCGCAACACAGCAGCGCAAACAAGATAATGCTGCAGCACACGACACTACCCGCGGGGCCAATACGCTTCTCGCCAAGGGCGTCCTCCGAGTACCAATTGCGCTTTTCGGCCTTCACCTCGTGGCCCATCGAGCCGCGGAAATGACGGTAGTTGTCGGTTCCCACGCCCGAAAGATATACGTTTACGTGCGGCTTGTTGCTCACGCGGAATGAAGTCAGCAGCACCACGGCGATAAAAGCCACGATAACGACCATCAGATACATGGCATCCTTGCCGATAACGTACGGCACGCGGCCAAACACCATGGCCAAGTAAGGCGACACCAGACCGCTCGAGATAACCGGGAACGCCACGCAGCACAGAATCAGCAGCGCGGCGATGGTGTTGAGGGCCATCCATTCGGTCCTATGGACATTGACCTCAACGTTTTGAGCCGTGGGGTCGACGCCCGAAAGCTTGGCAAGCCACTTGCCCCAGAAGTAAAACGTCACGGCCGAGCCAAAGGCAAGCACCATGATCATGAGCACGTTGCCGGTCTGCGCAAACGCCACCAGAGCGCCCCACTTGGACACGAGCATGCCAAACGGCGCCACGAACATGCCCATGATGCCCAGCATCATCAAGCGCGTCAGGTGCGGCATACGGCTGAACATACCGTCCATGTCCTCGATATTGCGGCTGCCGATATGATGCTCGGCCGTGCCCACGCACAGGAACAGCAGCGACTTGGCCACCGTGTGGAACAGGATCAGGAAGATGGCCGCCCATACGGCCTCGGGCGCGCCGACACCCAAACAGGCACTGATGAGGCCCAAGTTGGAAATGGTGGAGTACGCGAGCACGCGTTTGGCGTTGCTCTGCGAGATGGCCATGAGGGCGGCGAGCAAAAACGTGATGGCGCCCACGCTCGTGACCATAAAGCCAGTCACGGGATAGATGGCATAGAGCGGGCTGAGCTTGACCATCAGGAACACGCCGGCTTTGACCATGGTTGACGAGTGCAGCAGGGCGCTCGTGGGCGTGGGGGCAACCATGGCACCCAGCAGCCAAGTGTGGAACGGCATCTGTGCGGCCTTGGTGAGTGCGGCGAGCGACAGCAGAATGACCGGCATCACCAGCAGCGCGGATTGCGCGGTTCCGGCGCCGGAAAGCTCGATCACACCCGAGATGGTCAGCGGCATACCGTTAACGTGCAGGTACATGAGGCCGGCCAAAAACGCGATGCCGCCCAGCATGTTGAGGATGATCTGGGTGAAGGCGTTCTTGATGGCCTCGGGCGTGCGCGTATAGCCAATCATAAGGAACGAGCACACGGTGGTGATTTCCCAGCCGCAGAACAGCCACTCAAGGTTGTCGCTCGTCACGATGACGAACATAGCCGAGAGGAACAGGAACATAAGCGCCAGGAACTGAGGGCGTCGGTCGGGCGCGGTCTGCCCGCGCAGCGCGGCCTCGTGCTCGTCGTGGGCCTGGAAGTCCTTCATGTAGCCCAGGGCATACACGCAGATTAGGCTGCCGACAATGCCGACGGCGAGGACCATGATCACGCTCATGTAATCCAGGTAGAGCGGCGTCGCCGTGACGGCTTCGGCCGCGGGCAGCGTCATGGCTGCAAAGGCGAGCGAGCCCACCAGTTGGACTATGCCGAGCACCGTGGTGAGCACGTTCCTATATTTGTACGCGTTGTACAGGATGACGGCGCACAGAATGACATCGATGGCGGAGCTGATGCTCGAGAGCACATGCGAGGTGTCGGAGGCAACCTCAAAGCTCTGCGGGCCCGCGCCAAAAAACATGACGGCGACTACAACTGTCACCGCCATAATGATGCCGGAACCTATGAGCCCCACCGCATCGCGGGCGCGGTCACCGTGCGCGAGCAGCATGCCCAGCGCCGGTACCAGCGGAAACAGGGTAAGGAAATACAGTAGCGTCATACCATCACTCCCCCATGCAAAAACGCTGCAATTGTTTAACGTTATAGCTCAATTGAGGAGTAGCGGCGGCGGGTTTTCGGTCAACTGGGGAGTTTTAGGCGTACGGGGCAAGGAGTCTGTCCGCATTGGAGCAGAGGGGCGGCAAGAAAAATGCGCCCCTGTGGGCGCACCATCCCGTTCGCTATTCCGCCTTTTTAACGCGCGGCTTGCGACCGCGCGGCTTATCGACCAGCGCGGACTCACCGCTCTCGCGATACTGGCGGCACCAGGCCTTAACCGAAGACTCGCTGGGAATCCCGTGCTTGATCATAGCCTCGCGAACCGTCAGGCCGTTTTCCAGACGGTCCTTAACCACGGCGAGCTTTACGTCGTACGAATAGGTGTGATGACGAGCGCCCGCATTGAGCACGGCGTCGGCACCGCCCACGGCATATGCGCGGGCCCACTGACGAGCCGTGGCCTGGGGAATGCCAAGCTTTGCAGCGAGGGCGCGGTGACCGACCCCCTCTTGGAGGATCTCGACGGCGCGCTGCCTAACCTCGGGCGCATGCGTGCGGGTCCTAGTTGCTTCCGACATACCTGCCACTTCTTAGCCTTAACCGTTAATCTGCTTTCTTACGTGCTTGTTAGATAGTAGCATTTTGCTGTTCCCGCGTAACAGTTAATTGAAAATCGCAACGGCGGCATCTGGGTATTTGCCATTCATTTGCAACAGTTCTTTAGGTTTTATTTACGCAGCTAGTTGGCTCGCGGCTCATTGACGGTGTTTTACCAACCAGATTGGTATCTTTTTGTTTGGCTGGTATGGTTTGTGCAATTATTAACCCCTCGTCAGTCCGCACCTAACATGTCGGCTTTCCACTTGCTTCCCAACTTTCCACTTAACTTTCCAGCTTTCCACCTTAAGTGGTAAGTTAAGTGGAAAGCTGGAAAGAAGTTGGGAGACCGAAGCATGGGCGACGGACAGCCCTACTTCGCGAGTCGATACCGTTGTCGCGGGCTGCGCGGAGGCTCCATCGCCTCAATCTTGCCCGCACCAATCAAGCCTTTTATGTGGTTGGAAACGGCGCTCCTGCTCAAACCCGAAGCGTCGGTGAGCTCCTTGGTCGAGGCCGAAGAATGTGTTGCCAGGTAATCCAAGATTGCCTCGTCCACATGCCCCACAGACGTCACCTGTTCCGCCCGCATTATCTTTCGCTTATCGAACGTCAACGAAAAAGAAACTGTCGAGTTCTTTGGTTCGGGCGGCAACATGTTTGCCCGCTCGAGCTGCTCACCTATCTCCTGATAACCAGTGCCGCGATTTTCGACCACGTAGCCACCGTCTGGGTACGGCGTGGTCTCGAGGATATTTGAAAGGAACTGGTTTCTGGATGACGAAACCCCAGAAACTCCCAGCGAATCGATCGTTACGTCGCCGTACAGCCCGCCGGGATTGAGAATCTCGACGCGGTCGATATACAAGTTGACCTGCACTTGTGAGCCGCGCGCGGCGGAAGAGTAGTCGCGGTGCATGAGCGCGTTCGCCACCGCCTCGCGCAGCGCCACGGGCGGATAATCGGGCACATCTTTCCGGAACGCGCCCTCGATAACCGCTGCGTTTCGGGTGTTTCTCGCAACGGCGGCAAGCACGTCCTCAATCATGAAAGGGATCGGACCCAAAATGGTCTGAGAATCCACAAAACGCTTGTTATCACTTACTCGCTGCGTTTTTGTGGTCCCGGGGTACGCCGTAAAGGTCACATTGAGACGTGGGAAGAACTTTTGCGGAAACCGTCCCATCGCGACAATTGCAGCAAGCGTCGGCACGATTGCGTCGTCCACCCTTTTGGTCACATGCAGGTCAAGGAGAATCTCATCGTCGCTTCTGGTGCCCAAAAGCCTAGGGTGTAGCTCGCGCTGGCGTTTTATAAACCCTTGCAAAAGATCGGCGTCAAGGTCATCGAGCGTGGCACCTTCGACCGGCTCGTCGTCGTATGTAGGCTGAACATGCTCCTCCATAAAGCGATCGATTTCGTAGGGAGTCATGCGCCGGTCGCCGTCGCCCGTACGGATAAAGGACGAATCGTACATTCCGCGTGCCGCAATATAGCAGGGTTTATCGCGTGGATGCATTTCTTTGATGCGCGCGCAAAGCACCAGCTTACCCTCGAAGGGGAGCACTTGGATATCCGGCCTCACAACGGGCGTCAGCTTTTCACATGCAGAAGAGAGGGCGTCTTGCATCTTGCGGGCATCAAAACCCTCGACGGGCATAAACCCGTTCTTTTCGGAAATGCCGAGGATGATAAAGCCGCCCTGCGCGTTGGAAAATGCCGAAAGCGTCTCGACGATGCTTTTGGGGAGCGCGCCCTTGGCTTCTTTTACTTCGTACTGCTGGGTGTCGTTTCCTATTGCCCGCAGATGATGGATAACCTGCGCCAACCACTCCTCATTCATGCCGAACCTCCCAACTTTCCAACTTTCCACCTAACTTACCAGCTTTCCACTTAACTTTCCAGCTTTCCACCTTGAGTGGTAAGTTAAGTGGAAAGCTGGAAAGTTGGTGGAGAGCTGGGGCAGCAGTAGGCCAAGCGAACAAGAAAAAGGGCGGCAACCGGGTGGTTGCCGCCCCTCGCGTAGCTAGTTGGTTTTCGTCTCGTGCCGAATGCCCTCGGTGTTGATGCGCGCTAGCGTGTACGTCACGTAGTCGGAGTGCGAATAGCCATCAAGGTTGCTAACGTTGACCGGTGTGTCGTCGACAACGTTGCCGGTCATAATATTGGCCGTAAGCACCAAGCGGTAGTTTGCGTAAGTTTGGTTCTCACCCTCAACATTCGTATTCACTTTAACGCGGAAGGCATGCTTAAAGGCAAGGCTGTTGCCGTCGCGCGTGAGGAACGCGCCGTTGGTCTTGGTGTCGGTGAACACATAGCTGTTGCCGTCGGCGGATGCCGCACCCGTGCCTAGGTAATCGCTGCCGAGCACCGTAATGTAGTTCGAGATATCGCCGACCGGAGCATAGCCGCCATTATCTTGCCGCTGCTCCAGGCTCAGCGTGTAGGTCACCGTGCTTGCGGCGTCGATCTTAGCCTCGGCGCCCGTGAGCTTGCTCAGGTCGTAGGTACCCACCAGAGCGATCTCGCCGTCAGCGGACTTGAGGTCATCGATGTTGATGCCCAACTGGGATTTCTTAGACGCCTCGAGCGCGATGGTCGATGAGCCCACATCCATACGGTAGTAGCCGGCGCCGCCATCGTTGTATGCCGAGTTGCTACTGGTGCTGAGCGTGTCGGCATGCGTGGAAAGGTACGCGCGGTAGTTGGGTTTGGTGTAGCGGTCGGTGCCGCTGTTCTGCGAGGCCACGATACCCGCCTGGCAGGCAGGCTCCGTCATGGTGAGCGCGGCCCTCATGGTAACGGTGAAGGCGTTGACATGGTTCTTGGCGATCTCGCGCAGGCCCGACATATCGATGGGATTACCCTCAGCATCGGCAAGCACCAGTGACATGTCGCCACCGTTCGCAGTCCAACTAAGGCCCGACACCACTGGGGTCTCCTTCGTGCCGGCCAGATTCCAACCCGACCCGCCCCAGGTGTAGTAGTTATCACCCACCTTAACGTAGAACTCATACGTGCCCTGCGTGCCCGTGGGGTATCCTACCGAGCCCGCGATGACGCCATCGTGATAGGTGACAAGCGACGAATCGAGCTGATAATACAGCGCGTCAGAGCTCGTGTATTGCTGGCTCGAGTCAAACGTCACGGTGTCGCTCACGTTCATGGAAAGCGAATAGGTGGCTTCCTTGAGCTCCATCCGGTTGATGCTGTCCCTGTTGTCGACGAGGTTACGCTTGTTGTCAACGAGGCTGTGCGTGTAGTTTGATGCCACGCTGTAGGTCGAGGGCGTATTCTGGTGCCCATCCTCGGCAGCCTTGCCGTCGGCTGCTTTCTTGCCTCGCAGCAGGTAGTTGATGTGCTCGTTGAGGCTCGTGTCCACCGTGGTGGCGGTGTAGCCGTTGACGCCCGCGGACCCCGCCGGCGTGCGCACCACCAAGTAGAAGTTTTCGCTCTTGGGCTCTTCCTTATCAACGGAGAGGGTATAGAACGTGCCCGTCATGTCGGAAGAAGTGCGCGCGCGGTAGTACGCGCCATCGACCTTGGCGCCAGCCATCTTCGCGAGTTCGGCCTGGCTCTTGTCCTTGACCTCGTCATCGGCGAGCTTGACCCAGGCACCGTGCTTGTCCTCCTTGGCCTCATCGGCCTTCACGCCCACGATTTCGCTCAGCCACGGCTCGACGTAGGCATTGTTGCCGGCATCCACAAAGTCGGTGAGCTTGACCGACGCCGCTCCGCCTGCGCCGACCGTGCAGTGGTATTCACAGTTGTTATGAGCAGTGTCCACGAGCGTAAGCTGCGTGCCCTCGGGCAGCGTGGCACCAAAGGTGATGCTCTTGTTGAGCGGGCCCATGGAGCCGCCGGCTTCGAGCAGCGTGTTCCAGCCGTAAGCGACTGGCTTGGCCCGGGCGCTACCATAGGTCCAGGTAAGGTAGCCGGTCATGGTATCGCCGCTGCTCACAAGCACGTGCTTGTCGTATTTAGTCTCAAAGTCGGAAGCCTTAAAGTTCGCGCCCTCGGAATAGGTAGCGGTGAAGTCGATCTCGAGCATGCGCTTAACGATAATGGGCACCTGCACGCGGTAGATCTGGCCGGCCTCGCTAAAAGTGACCGTAAGCAGCGTGAAGCGCCCCTGCTCATTGTCCCAGTCGGTGCTCGCGCGGAATGCCATAGAGCTCGTGCCATTGTTGAGCACCTTGAGCGTGGGCGCTTGCGAGGCGGCTACGTCCTTGACGAAGGTGCCGTTATCGGCGAGCGAGAAGACCTCGGCGGTGGCGGTCACATGCGCGGTGCTGCCGTTGAGGCGGCGGGCATCGGAGAAGCCGCCATTGGTCACGATGTTCAGGTAGCTCTCCACCGTCGTGGTATCGTTGCCCGGAATCACGAGCACGGGGAAGTCAGTTTTGGCCTTCTTGCCCGAAGTAATGTTGTTAGCGTTATAGGTGCTACGCGAGCTGTCCGCGCTATAGGTGCTCGTGTTTTGGTATGCGCCGGCATCATTGATGCCGGCGATGTTGGTGTAGGTGTAGCGGCCGGGAACGCGGGCACCCGCTTGGCTTTGGATGGTCGTCGCGGTGTCAATGGCGGCGCCGTCGCCAAACAGGTAGCGGTCGGTGGTGTCGCCGTCGGAGGCACGCACCGCCAGCGTGCTCACGGGCCTCGTGGTCACGTACGGACTCGTTGCCGTGGTAGCAGTATCGCCTGCGCCGTAAAGCGTTTTGTTCTCGTTGGGCGCGGCAGCCGTGCCGTTGTAGTCGCCGAAGGCAATATAAGTTTTCTCGTTAACAGCAGCCGTATTCGTATTGGTCGTGTAAACCATCGGCGGCAGGTCGCTCGTGGTCTTGCCACTACCGGGCTTTACTTCCACGCCCGCTGCGGAAAGGCTGTACTTACCATCCCCCGTGTCAACCTCGCCCAAGAGTACGCCCTGGGTTTTGCCCGCATTGTAGCTATTGCTGTCCATGAGCACGTTTAACAGATGGAACTGGCCGCGCCCGTCGCCCATAATGCCGCCGTTGGACCTTTCGCTAAACGTGGTGTTGGATACCTTTGTGTTGGTAACGTCGATGACGACGGATCCGCTGTTACTCGCGTTATTCGCGCCCAGCAGACCGCCGCTCCAGTTACCCTTAATCGTAGCGTTCTCGATCGCGATGTTGTTGCAGGCTATATTCACATTGCTGAAGAAGTAGCCGATAAGCCCGCCCGAGCATTTGCCGGTGCCGGCGATGCTGACATTCTTGACACTGCAGTCGTCGAACCAGTACTTGTTGGGGCTACCGCTACTCGTAACCTCACCAATCAGGCCGCCCGCATTGTAGATGCTATTGTTCGTTCCGGCCTTATCGCCGATGACGGCGTTCTCGGTGCCGTTTCCGCCATCAATGCGCACGTTGCTCATAGAAATAACGCCGCCACGGGCGCGTCCGACCACGCCGCCGGCGCCCATATGGTCATCGGAGTTCGACCCGGTGGCTAGCACGTTTACCCCAGAGATGACCGCCGTGCACGACGACTGGGCCGCTGTGGTGGTGCCGATGTTGGTGTTGACCGAGATATCGCTTCTTTCGACATAGCCGAGCACGCCGCCCACGTAGGGCACTGTCCCTGTGGCAGTTATGGTCGAGTTTTTGCCAACGGTCCTTTCGCTCACCCCTGTGCCTGCGGTTGTCCACACACCGCACGCCGAGGCGACCGTACCCACATAGCCACCGACATTCTTCTCGCCCGTGACGTTAAGGCCAGCGTATGAGCAGTCATAGAGATACGCGGGGCCCCACCCGTCCCCGAACTCGACCATATAGGTTCTGTCTTCGCTCGTAGTTCGTCTGGCGCGGCCCGAGCTGCCAAGAAGCCCTCCTACGCTCTTTGCGCCCGACACGGTGCAGTTCTTCATCTGCACGTTGCGGTAGATGCCGCACGTGCCGTCGTCGTAGTTGGCCGTTGCACCCGCCAAAAGGCCGGCACCGGTAAGGTCGTTCGACGCCTCTCCTGGTTTGGCTTCGCCGTTGGTGTCGATATAGGTGAGCGCTACGTTGCAGTTGCTAAAGGTGAGGTCTTTGACCTGCGCGCCGTCGTTCGCGGTGACGCTCTGCCCCACATTGGTGGAGGTGAACATCACGGTGCTGAATAGACCACCCACGCCCGAGACCTTATAGTCGTCGTCGGCGTATTCGACGACGCCGTAGACGGTGCCTTCGGTACCCACCGTGATGGTGGCGCCGTTACCGTCGATCGTGGCTACGTGCGGCGTAATACGGTCGCGGTCGGTGCCCGGCTGGTTCGAATTGCAGGCATTGGAATAGTAGCGGCCGTTTAGGCCCACGTACCCCGTGCCGTAGTCGGTCATATCGTAGGTGTCGCCCTGCTTGAACTCCAAGCTCATGCCGATCGATTTCGACGCGCACACATAGCCCGTTTGGTAGTCGGCAGCGTAGGACGCCACCAGGTAGGGCG
>OHIK01000769.1_pt1 | contig 15380 bp, 8 predicted proteins | sample 1568241 | NCBI WGS metagenome assembly OHIK01 (sample SAMEA3879567, study PRJEB24766) | human gut metagenome | biome: human-associated habitat; feature: feces | place: USA | collected 1985/1987 | reverse complement strand
TAATTGTTCCACAAGTTGCCATACAGTCATCTGCCACACTCATTTTTGCATGACAGAAACCAGGAGTCCACTCATAAACACGAACACCATGTTTAACTAATCCATGATAAAAAGAACGAGTTATATTATAAATGAATTTTTTATCAGGGATACCAGGTGTGATAATTCTTACGTCTACCCCTCGCTTAGCAGCCAGACATAACGCATGCGTCATTTCATCTGTTATGATTAGATATGGAGTCATAAACCAACAATATTTTTCAGCTTTATTTATCATACTGATATAAACTTCTTCTCCTACTTGCTCATTATCCATAGGGCTGTCTGCATAAGGTTGAACAAACCCAGTTTGCTGTGCCGCATAATCATAGTGGAAAAGGTATTTACTAAAATCAGAATCATTAGCATCCTTATCACTTACTGCATTCCACATTTCCAAAAATGTCACCGTAAGCGACTGAACAGCATCTCCTTCTAAACGAATACCTGTATCTTTCCACTGTCCATACGGGTGTGTGTAATTAAAATATTCGTTTGCTAGATTATATCCACCTGTAAATCCGACTTTTCCATCAATAACTGTTATTTTTCTATGATCACGATTGTTCAAAAACAGATTTAAACCTGGCATAAACGGATTGAATACACGGCAATGAATTCCTATTGCCTCCATTTTTTTCACAAAATCTGTGTTAATAAAGCCTATAGAACCCATATCATCGTAGAATACTCTAACTTCCACACCTGCTTTTACTCGCTCTTCCAGAACATCTTGAATCTTATGCCATGCTTCAGCGTCTTCTATCGCATGATATTCCATAAAGATAAACTTCTGTGCTTTCTCCAAATCCTTAAGCTGTGCCTCTAATCCTTTCACTGCTTCATCAAAATACACAATATCCGTATTCTGATAGATTGGATACTGCGAATTTCTTTGTATGTAACTTGCTATATTTCCTGCTTTCGGAATTGTTTCTTTTATTTTGCTCAAACACTCCTGACTGTCCGGAAGCATTGGTAACAATTTGCTATCAATTTCTGCATATCGCTCACGCATTTTATGTGTGCCACCATTCAAACCAATCAACAAATACAGGCCTACACCCATAATTGGGAAAATTAGAATTAAGATGACCCAAGGCATTTTCATAGAGGATGTCTTATTTGATGCGTACAATCCCAAAACCAAGATCCCACTCAAAATCCTTGTAAATAAATTTATGATTTCTGCATATTCATTCAAGCGTGTTACGATAGTAATAATAAAAATCACTTCCAGAAGAATGCAGATTATGGAAAAACACAGCCGTTTTACCCCATTTTTTGTTTTTGCTTTGCCCTCTAAAGTATCTTGTTTCATATATATTCCACCTTCCTACTTGCTCAGTTTTCTCCCTAAATTTCGTGGAACATACCAATTTTGTCTTTTATTCTCTGCATTTCATTATCTGCTTCAATGATAGCTCTTGCAGAATGAAGTAATTCTTCACTTATCTCATCATAGCCAGGCATTTCTTCAATTCCTTTTTTATAGCGAAGTTGATGTTCCAATGTTGCCCAGAAATCCATACCATTGGTTCGAATCTGTAATTCTACACGCATAGGTGTTTTACCCTTAGCAAAAAATACTGGTATTTCAACAATCATATGATAGCTTCGATAACCATTCGATTTTGGATTTTTTATATAATCTTTTATTTCAATAACTTTAATATCATCCTGTTGGGTAATCAAATCTGATATCATATAAATATCGTCAATAAACGCACAAACTATTCGAACGCCTGCTACATCATTGAGATATGTCTGTATATTTTCTGTTGTAAATTCATATCCCATCTTCTGCAGTTTATCGTAAATACTATTGGGCTTCTTAATTCTTGTTTTTATAAAAGAAATAGGATTTCGATTGTTCTCAACTGAAAATTCATCATCCAAAACCTCAAGTTTAGTTTGTATCTCCCGAATAGCACAACGATACATCATCATTAAATTATAAAATTTTGTAGCATTATTTAAAAACTGTAGTGATTCCGGACTGTTCATCCTGAGTTTTTTTACTTCATCTTTTGTCATGGAACTTTCCTTTCTACCTCATCCCTGATTTCAAAACATTCTTTCATTCAGAGACCTGTTACTCTACCCCCAACGCCTTAAACACCGCATCTTCCGCACTGCTGTAGAAAATCAGATTAAAACTGCCCACCAGCTCCGGCGGCACGGTGCCAAGGTCTGCTGCACTGGTAATCGGAAGCAGCACTTTCTTTGCTCCGCTATCGAGGCATACCTGCAAACTATTGGCAAGCTCGTCCACTTTCAGAATCGTGCCGCTAATACTGATTTCTCCCAGCACGGCAAGTGTACTGACCGTAGGCCGTCCAAGAGCGATGCTACATAGTGCAATCAATGTAGGCAATGCCAGCTTTCCGGTCATGCCAATGCCCTGTAAATCCTGATAGTTGATGATGTAATCCCGCATCGTGGTGCTGATGCTGCCACTGATACGATTTCCGTTAGCTTTCAGGAAATTGAACGCCGTATTCGTGGATTCCTTGCAGTCACGGTCGCTGCCAAGGCCAGTACGTTCAAATTTTCCATTGCCGGGCAGCATCTGGCTTTCAAGGCGGAATACACCGATCATACCGGACTTGCCCTGACTTACGGTATATACCTGTCCCGGATTACAGATGCCATCGGGGATGAGCTTTCCACCGCCCTGCTCTGGCACGGAAACAAATTTTTCTTCAAAGGTATCAAGGTCGATATAGCTGAAGTTCACATCATAGAACTCCATTCCGCCCAACTTTTTCAACTGCTCCTTGACGCGACGGCGCATTTCCAGTGCAAATACAAGAATTTCTTCAATCTGTTCCTTCGTGAACTCTCCATCGGGATAAAGCAATTTCACATAGCCGCCTACAATCTTGCGGACAGCAATCGTATCGCGCTGGTTCAGGTTCTTTCCAAGGCGGAAATACTTATCCAACGCATCACCATACTGTTCTTTCCGCAGCTCTCGGATAAACTCCGCCAGATAATCCGTGATAAAGCCGTAGTCGTTGGTGAAGTGCTCCGGACGGAACTTCGGAATCTCCCAGCCTGGAATATAGCAATGCAGACGGTCAAGAAAGGCTGTGTCCGTTCCCATCTCCGGCGGGAACGGATCAAACAGAGAGGAAGTCTTGAGCAACACATCCACGCTCTGATTGATATTTCCTACAAAGACCATAGATGCCGATGCTGCCTTTTCCTCTTTGCCGCGGGCAAAGGAGCCGGAAGCCATATAGTCTTTCATAATCTGAATGCCGTCTTTGTCCTTAAACTTGATTCCGGCAACCTCATCAAAGGCAACGCAGTCCCATAAGCCTACCAAACCTACGGTTTTGCGCCCCATATTGTAAAACAGATTTGCAACGGTTGTCTGACCACCGGATACCAGGATACTGTTTGGGCTGATTTCTTTATAGATATGAGATTTACCGGTGCTGCGCGGCCCCAGTTCACAGAGATTGAAGTTGTTCTCCACCAGCGGTAACATACGCGCAAGCAGCAGCCACTTTTCCCGATTGTTCAACTGTTCCGGCTCATATCCGCAGGAACGCAGCATAACATCCATCCACTCTTCCTGTGTGAATGCCTTGCGTCCCTCTCGAACTTCTTCAATGTCGATATGGGGCATCTGAATCGGAGTCAGCTTATGGATGCTGATGGGAGAGATATCCTTCTGCTTTTTCTGTTTTGAAGAAATCGGCTGTCCATCTATATCCGTGATTCCAAAGCTGCTGTCTCCCTCAGACTCATATTCCAGCTGCACGATGCACCAGATACCGCCGCAAAGCAGCCGGTCATATTTTTCCGGATAATCATCTGTAATCGGCACATTGGTGAGGCCAAGGTTAGAGAACTCTGCAAAAAAGCAATCCTTTTTGATATCCAGATGCACTGTCACCATATCAATAATGGTATGGCTCCCGTTCTTGCGCAGCTGGGAGAGAATTTTCTGAGCCTCATCCGGGCGGACAAAATTATCTGCCAGAATGCGTTTCACATTCTGAACGCCCTGCTCAATGATTGTCTCATCGTCTGAACTACAATACTGACCCAGCAGGAACTCCAGCACATAGACCGGAACATTCGCTCCTTCTTTTATTTTCTTTGTCAGGTCTTTGCGGACGATCCGACCGTCAAAGTTGCTGCGCAGCTTCCGGCGCAGTTCTTCACGGGTATCATCTGCCGCCATATCCATCATTTCCATACGGAATTCCTGCCTCCTCTATATCAGAATCCGAATCCAAAGTCATCTGCAAAGGCAATGTCCATGATGACAGGCTGCCTCCACTGCTCCAGACCGCTTTCTTCGTCGTAAACCACAAGGTAATACTGCTTGTCCTTGTCATATTTCTTATTCTTGAATGTGAACCGCATCCGGAAGATACGCTTCTGCGCATTTTCCTCACGACTGTCCGCCACATAACTGTTTTCGTTCGAGATTTTCTCATTGTCTTCCGAGAGGAAGAAAATGCGGTATTTTGCAGCTTTTACAGTATCGCTAACGGCATCCGACTGAATAAAGTCCATGGACGTGATCAGGTTCGTAATCTTATGGACAATGCTGACCAGAGCAATCTCTGCATTCTTTGTTTCCATGTGACCGCGCTCCATCTTAAACTCCAGCACCGGCACCAGCATTTCCTGCGGTGAGGAACCGCCATGCACATAGTTAGCACCGCCTCCGGCCACCTTAAAGACATTGCTGCTGACAGGATAGGACACCACCTTGCTGTCCTCGTTCCCCAGAATGCGTCCCATGCTCATATGGTCGATGCCATCATCTTCCAGTGTCGCCTTGGACACAATAAATCTGCGATTGACAAATGCTTTGTCCGCACTTTTCCCGGAAATCTTGTCACTTTCTGTCAGCTTATCACGCTTGTAAATAAAGCCATGATCGGCAGTGACGATAAAATGATAGGTGTTGCCGCTGACGGAGATTCGATGAATCAAATCCACAATTTCCTGAACGGCTTCCTCACACGCATTAAACACCTCATCCTCGGTATTTGCCTTGTCTCCACGCGCGTCGATCTGATTATGGTATACATAGATGATCTGACGTTTTGTCAGCACATCTCGCAGCTCTGCCACTTTCAGATTTTTGATATCATCGAACTGTACACAGACACTATCCGGGTTATAGCTTTGCAGCACCTGCTGCCGACCTGCCAGATTATCGCAAAGGATACCATCTGCCAGTACCTGAAAATCATCCGTCATTTCCAGTGTCTTATGTGGCAAAAGTGCTGCCATACCGAGCCTCGTATAAGACGGAAGAACACTCAACTGTACAGAAAGTTTTGCCGTGCATTTCGGGTCATCCTGCATTCTGGCAAACAACTCCTGTCCTACCTCGTAACGCATGGCATCCGAAATGATGACCACGGTGCGTTCTTTGGTATAGCGCAGGTTGGCATTGTAAAACTCCCGCTGCAACGGAATTGCCGAAAATGCGGCATCCTGCTGAATTCCAGCATTCCAGGAGCAGACAAGCCAGATATTCGTTCGTGTAAATATTTTCCACCAGCTCCCGAAGCGGTTCAAAACTTTCCGTGCTCTCCAGCTGGTCGTAATAATAGTAGAATTTCCGATACTGCTGATCCATATTGTAATCCGCAGCAAGATATCGGTCGATGATTGGCTTTAAGCCATCTGCGGCATGGTAATCCGCTTCTTTCACCATGCTATACGCGCTGGAAAGCATCTGATAGGTCTTCCCGGTCTTTCTGCCAAAGTGCATTTTAGCCCGTTTTTCACAGAGTTCCGGAATGGTAAATCCGTTTACGATTGCACCAATATCTTCCGAAACAAGTCTGCTAATGAGCCACTTTACCAGCACCTGATCCACGGCAAGGAAAGTGTCGCACTCCACCAAATCGTCCACTCGCATTCCTGCAAATGCCGAAAGAACATTCAGACCCTTGGCAACATGTGCCGACAAAGCGTCGTATTTATCCCGGTACAGGACGCTGTTCATCAAGCTATCGAGAAATGCGATGATATTACCGGACTTGTAGGAGACAAAGCTCTTCCATGCTGCCGGAAGCTCTGCCTGCACATATCGACCAGTATAAGTAACGAACAACGTTACCAGCAGCCGTTCCAGACTCGGCTTTGTATCAGTGTATCCGAAATGCTGCTCACAGAGCTGCCAGAATGCAGACAGCAGATCGTATTTTTCAAACTCCTGCAAGAAAGCATTGTCCACCAGCTCACCATCCGTCAACACGATGCGCACAACCTCTTCAAAAGAGCAGGTACGCGCCTTGCAGACTGCACTCAGCAGACCGACAAGGATATTTTCTTCATTGAAGTTTTCGATTTCCAGATCATAGAAGCGTTGGGTGCGCTCTTTGTTGGCGAAAAACTTGATGTGCTTCTCAATAACCGGCTTGTACTTTTCCTCAATACCGAGGTCAACCGACAGCAGGGAGGCACGGTCGGCAAAGAACCGTCTGGAATACAGCATTGTGTCTTCCAGATGGTTGTCCCTTACATCCGGCTTCGGAAACGGTGCATAAATCAGATAATTCGTGGTCTTATCCACACGCTCCAGAAAATACTTTGTATAGAACTGGTTATCCGGCTGGAGATGGTAGATCTTCGCATTCTGAAGCTCAACTGTCTCCATATCCTCGGCAAATTCTGCCTTATCATCGTACCAGAAAACCAGTTTCCGGGTCTCTCCGGTAAATTCCGCATTCAGGCGGTCTATAATTTGTTTCAGGTTCAATTCTGCCATATCATTGTCCTTTTTTCCTGTGATTGGTCTTTATCTCTTACAAGAGAACTCAGCAATAGCTTCATCTTTTTCCGGTAGAACTTTGTTCTTTTGATGTACCGTGGAATCGTCATGTGATACGCCTGCATAAATTCCAGTATCCATGCCAGATCATAGGATTTCTCGGTTGACCAGTCACGATATTTTCTATGACAGACAAGCCAGACACCAATGATATTGTAATCCAACGCATCTTCATCGGTTTCATCCTGAATACAATGACCGCAGAGGAAGCGGTATGCCACCGGATCATGGGCATATGTACGTTCAAAACGCTGCCATGCCGCCGCGACATCATCCTTTGTCCAGTGATTTTGCATTTTCCCACTCCCTCCGGTCATTTTTCTTATTTCTTTTCTTTCACCATGATATTCTTACTGTCTGCCAGCACCTCATAGAACTTGCCGTCCTGGGCGGTCTGGAGCTTGCGGTAGTTGACCTTTACGCCGTCATCGAGGTCAAGCTCGATACGGGAAAGTGCCAGATGGCTGATCTTCTCATCGTATTCCCGACATTCCTTCAGCTGCTTGGCAAGTTTATCCTTGCGCTTGGAGGCTGCTGCCACCTCACGGGCATTCTCGCTGTGATCCATCATATCCTGCATCCGGTTGATCTCGGATTCATATACACGCTGCATCTTGTGCAGGTAGTCGATACGCAGGTTGCCGATGGTATCCGGCGTGTATCGGTGCAGGTAAACCAGTGCCTTAAAGCCGTTCTGCTTGCCGCTGTCAAACAGCCAGTAGATCGGACGCTTGCCGGAGCCAGTGACAGAGTAAGTCTGGCAGTGATCCTTGAAGAAATCGTTCAAGAAGTAGTTTCGGATAATCTCCCGGCTGGTGCTGCCCTTATTGCCGAGGGCTTTTGCGATATAATCAAGGTTTGCTTCCAGCGTATCATCACCGTACACTGCTTTCAGCCATGCACACAGGCGCGAAACAATATCATCGTCCAGATATTCTTCATCAGTGATGGGGATAACATTGTCAGCATCCGGGAAGAACATTTCATCGACCACAACACCTTCATTACGGTATGCGCGTTCCAACTCTTCATCAGAAATCGTTCCAGGGCGGTCGTTCATCTTATCCACAAATGCCTGCAAGGAATACGGTTCTCCGGCAAAAAGCAGTCCATCCTTATAAGTAGAATAGCGGCCAAACATACAGCCCACCGCATAGCTCAGCAGGCTCTTGATATCCCGCTGCAAATCCGCCTTACGGACGGTCACATCTTTATCCTCCACTTCCGGGGTCAGCTCGTCCTGTAAGCCGTAGATGTCGATGAAGATGCGGTTCAGCTCTTCTTCGTTGGCTTTCAGCTGATTAAATCGGTCGTCACATTCCGCCTGCCACTGGGTAAAGGCTTCGGAAATCGTGGAAACATTGCGGAGCAATGGGTGTTTCTTAAAGTCCCAAGAGGTTTCAAAGGAATCCCAATCCAATTTTTCTTCTTGAAGAGTAGTATGTGTAAGTATCTCAACATCTTGTGGATCTCCCATAATAATGGGAACAAGCCCCATTTGCCCAACTTCAAACTTCATATTTGGTGCAAGAATTTCCAAAAGCACTTGAGATACTTTAGAGTTTAACAAGCCAAATAGATACCACAAATTTTTATTTGCATACACACACGGGCCTGATGCATTCGGAATAAATTCTTTTGTTTGATAACGAAATGCAATTTTACCAGTTGCTGTCGTATCATTCCACGAAATACAATCTTGGAAATAATACTGTGAGTTTCTTATTACGGAACGAAGCTTTCCATTATCATCTTTGAAGTTTTTTAGAGCTTCCCCATCATTTTCCCAGTTTACAACATAGCTGTTGTTTCCATACCAACGCCTAAAATCTCCACCTTTTGTCATCGGATACCACTTCGCATGATTATTCCCGTTGATTCCAAATTTAGCGAGTGCTATTTCAAACCAAAGTCGTGCAAATGTATCATTATCACCAGTGGTTAATCCTTTTCGTGGTGCTGCAAATTCGGTCAATGGTTTGCATTCATTTAGAATTGTCAAAAGGCGATCACTTACCCAATATGCAATAGGATAGCTCGCAATCTTCAAGAATTTATCTGGATAGGCATAGAACACTCCTTTTCCTTCTAAGAACCACTTTTCCTTTTGCTCAACAGAATCCACCGCTCCCAATTCATCAAACAACTGGCGGAATAACGCTTTATACATTTTAATATGACTATTTTGGACAACAAACGCTACTGTTCCAAAATCCGAACCAAATATGCCTCGTCCACAGTGAGCCACAGCAACAAACGTGTGCAATGCAAGTAATTTATACCGTAGCTGTTCAAAACTTGACTTCGACATCCACACCGGTATGTTGATCATTGCCATAAATCCATGAGGCTTGGACATACTCAGTGTTTTTTCCATGAATATCGTACTTAAATCATTTTTGCTATCAGGATAGTTTGCTTTCACAAAGCTATTTAAGCGTTCTGTACAATCAGCAACTGCTCTATAAGGCGGATTTGTGACCACTATATCATACTTTCTACTTGCAGTTTCGCCGATATCAATGAGCCGATTCAGCTGCTCGGCAGTATCTTCCACGCCCACGCTATCCATGCTGATCTGACCTGCGGTATCTTCTGCTGCCACAAACCGACGCAGCAAATCCCAGTTATAGCTCTCCACATTCAGGATAGAGCCATACTCCTTGGCATCGGTCAGAGTGTCCAGCAAACCTTCCAGCTGCATCTTGGCGGCGTTCTTCTCAATATCGTCCATGCCCGCACCAAAATATTTCAGGTGCGCACGGTTGATGCTGTTGCTCTCCTGAATGGCATAGACATGGCAGGTGTTCTCACCGTTGAGGATACGACGGTTGTACTGCCGTGCTTTCATCATCACGGCAAAATACGCCAGCTGATAGGCACGGTCATCAATGTCCAAACCGTAGATGTTATGTTCCAGAATGCTCTTTGCAGCATCACGCTGGCTGTAACCAGCACTCTCGTAAATCTGCATCAGCACATCAAAGGCGTATACGAGGATATGGCCGGAACCCATGCAGGGGTCGATGAGCTTGATGTCTTCCGGGTTCAGAGCGGCGTACTCTTTACGAATTTCCGAGAGTTTTGCCTGCACCTCCGGCTCCTGCTGTGCCTCTTCCAGATAGTATTTCCAGTTTTCTTTCAGGTCGCAGTCCGGGTGTCCTTCCACCCACAGACGGCCAAGGCTGTTTTCCACCATGTAACGAACGATCCAGTCCGGGGTGAACAGCTGGGTTACGGCAGGGATTTCCTCTTTGGTAATCTTTCCGTTCTTGGCAAAGGCAGCGGCCTTCGGCTCAGTGTTGTAATACTGGTACAACCAGCCGATGATTTCCACCTGACCACCGCGCTCGATGTTGAAGTCATCCTCCGGAATATCGTGAATCAGATGATAGACCACGCCATCCTGGTCAATAACGGACAAGCTGAGCAGTAGCTCGGTGTAGTTCTTTGTCTTTTCAAACAGAGCAGGCAGAATCTCGTTCAGGGCATTGCACTGTTTCAGGAACAGGATGCGGAACACCTCGTCCAGCTTGTTGTCCTGCTTCAGCTGGAAAATCTGAGCCTCTTCCTCCGCAGTGAAGGGCAGCTCTGCGTCAAACGGTGTTGTAACCAGATCCGGCTCCAGCTTTCCGCTCTCGGAAGAGAGCACTCGGATATGGGAAGGCAGATAGTCATTGACCTCCATGAAACGGATGGCGATCAGGCGGTTAAACCATGTATAGGCAACCTCCTCAATCACATACTGATATGCGGTTTTGTAGTCGGTATCTTTTTCCTTCTGCTGGATGACCTCTATCAGCTTGTCACGCTGCCGCACGGCCTCGCCGGAAATCGAATACGGTTCTGCGGTGCCGATATCGAAGAACTGAGTGCCGCCGAAGCTCTGCGGCAACGGCTTGGCAATGCCGTCCTCCGTAATACCGATCAGGCGGGCATCATAGCTGACATCTGCAATCAGCTTATTCCGCGCCCAGATCGCAAAATTCTTTATGGCTGTCTTGTTCATGGAGCCAATCCTCCTGTCATTTATAGTTCAATGTTGACGATTGTATCTTCGTCCATCTCTTTCAGCAGGTTTTCACGCAATGCGGCAAGGTATTTATCAATGTCGTCCTTGCTCTCCAGCCGCCACGATGCAGTCTTGGCAACTGTCTTAATGGAGACATTCTTCGTGGTGCGCACCTTATATACCGGCTGCGGTTCTGCGACCTTTTCTTCCGGTTTCACGGCCTCGCCGCGCTTCTTCGCCTCTTCTTCCTGACGCTTGCGCTCTGCCTCGGCCTTTGCCGCTGCTTCCTTTGCAAGGCGAATGTCCTCTGCGTTCATCTCATTGAGCAGGCGCAGCTTCAGTGCCTCCGCCTTATCTGCATAACTGCGCAAAGTGGAAACATTGTTGCAGTGCTCTGCACCGTCCATGATCTCCTTAAACAATTCCAGATAACGATTAAACCTTGCATCCTTATAAGGCTTGGTGTTCAGCACTTCAAAGACGCGGTTCCGATCCTGATTGATGGAATCCTTGACCGGCTCTGCCTGCTCTTCCAGAATGCGCATATAGCAGTTCATAAACTTCTCGCGCAGCTCCGGCAGCTTCGGAATTTCCTTGTAGGGCTTCGCCATCCGGACGATGGTACGCATCTTAGCCACCACGTCTTCCAGTTCTGCATCCACGATGTAGGTCTTGCTGTCCTCGTAGATATTCAGCATATCCAGCGCACGGGTGAAGATAGTCAGCTGTTCACTGCCAAAGAAATCACGGATAGGCTCATAGTCTTCGCCAAAATCCATCAGATCATCCTGCTCGTCAAATACGGTCTTAAAGAATTCCAGCGGTGCCTGAATCTGCACCAGTGCGGAAAGCCGCTTCTTACCCTTTTCCAGAAGTTCTTTTCCCGGATAGGCATAATTCTCATATTTCGGTTCCAGCCGCTCAATCTCGGTGATCCGATTCTCGCAGTAATGCTGGAAGTTCTTCATGATGGTATCTTCGTCATCGGCAGGCGGCGCCACCTTGAACAGCTCTTTCATCACGGTGCGGACGGCCTTTTTCTGGTTTTCCGGCACACGGACGCGCACTTCCGTCAGCAGCTTATCCACGAACTGCTTCTTCGTGATATAGCCGATGATTTCTTCTTCGGAACGGTTGTTCAGATTGACACTCTCACCGTTGACCGTAAAGGACAGGTCTCCACGCTTAAAGAGACGTGCCACCAGCCAATGGATGTCATCTTCCACAAAGCCATAGGGTGCTTTCATAAAGCGATCCTTGATGGTTTTCATAGAAGTTTTCATGTGCATCCGGGAGTTGCCCGCCACGAATTGCAGCACATCATCCAGTGCGTGAACATTGGATTCTCCGGTATCTCCCAGTGCCAGCGACAGCTGGTTGCTGGTCTTGAACATCTTCCGGATGTCTGCTTCGCCCATCGCTACGTCGATGTAGGACAGCTTGTGGTAAACCGTCTGCACCAATCTTCCGATTGCCTCGTTGATGCGGCTGGTCACTTCCTTGCCGGAGGTGTGTAGCACATCACCATTGACATAGATGGTAGCCTCTTTCAGAGCTTCCGTCAGGTAAAGCTTGGCGTTACCGTTGCGTTCCCGCATCTCTACGCGCTTTGCTTCCTTAATGGTCTCATACTTGGCAAGCTGCACAGAAGTGTTCTTGCGCAGGAACCGCTCAATTTTCAAGTATGCCCGCATTTCCGTCAGGAACGCATCATCATTCGGCAGAACCACAAGAACTTCCTTGCCCTGGCCAGAGAGCAGGCGCAGCGTACCATCATCGGTGCCGCCCTCATACCACGGGGTCAGCACACGGAGGCCGATATCGTAATTCTGGTTTGCCTTATAGGGGCGGTCATCCACTGTCTGATTGAAGGAGAACGCATACCGTCCACTGAAGCTTGGGTACTGATACTTCTTGCTGGAGAAAATGTCCTCATAGATCATCTCCGCAATCTTCGTGATGACCTCCGGCATCTCCACATTTTCTTTTTCGATTTCGTTGTTGATTTCCTGTTCCTCATCGGTCAGGAAAACATAGATGGAGCCATTCTTCTGGATCAGCATCTGGCGCATCAGCACTTTCAGTGCATCCTCCACCTGTGCTTTCAAAGAAATACGATCATCGTCAATGCTGGTAATCATCAGGCTGACGATGTTGTCCACGTTGGCTTCGATCTCCAAAACATATTTAATCAGGAAAAGGGTCTTCAGCACATTGATGGCAAAGACATCTTTTTCCTTCTTTTCCGGGTTGATATAACTGTTGTCATAAGCGCGGATGATCACGCTGCTGTGGCTGTGGTCAAGGAAGTTCTCCAATGCATCATAGAACCGATAGAACGGCACGATTGCCCCCATCTCATCGTCCATCAGCTGCATAGCAGACTCTTTGAACAGAGCTAGCATGGAACGTTCACCTTCGGACAGGTGCTTGCCGGATGCACCGTGGGTACGGATGCTGGTCAGCACGCTGGCAAGCAAATTAAACTGGTATGGAACAAAAGGATAAACCTCTGCAAAATCTTCTGCGTTAGCGTACAGTTTTTTCTCCACACCGTCGTTGAAGACAATCAGATTTTTGATGATGGTCGCTTTCTGGTCATAGAGCAGACGCAGGCTCTGTGCTGCGGTCTCTGTCTTATCCAGAATACGCTTTTTGATAACAGCGTCTACATTGGCAGAGGACAGAGAAAGGCGTGTATCGAAACGTCCTTGAATCTTGGAGAAGTCGTTCCCCTTCACCTTGGTAATGGAGTCGATATCCTGCTGGCTCGTTACGATTACCCAAGCCTTACCCATGCATTCCTTGCCCAGTTCTTCCGTCACTGTCTGAAGGTTCAGCATCAGCTTGGAATCATCACCAATGTACTGACCGATCTCATCCACAAGGAAAACAACATGGTGGTTATTGCCTTTTTTATCAATGTAGGACTTTACACGCTTAGCAAAATCCTCAATGCTGATCTGGTAGCCCTCGGTTGCTTTCTCGCACCAGTTACGGGCAGCTGATTCGCTCATGAAATCCATGTCAGAAAGAACATCGACAACAGAATCTTGAATGAAATCGAAGTCCTGACGAGAGCTTTCCCACGGATCTCCATACTCTTCTTCAAACTTTTCCTTAAACTCTTCAAAACGACCTTCCTCGGAAAGCCTGCGCTCCAGGTCAGCAAGGTGAGGCATGGAGCCGCAGAAGCCCTGCATTTCATTGAAGACCTTCAGGAATACGTTCACAATGGCATCTTTATTTTCTTTGCCATTCGAATCGCTTTTGGAATCAATGTTGAAAAGAATTACGTCCGATGGGGTGTTTGCTGCCAGCTGCATATCTGCCAGCACCATCTGATTGGTAATCTTCTGATCCTCAATGAAGTAGTCGATGGCATGTTTGTCTCCGACCTGTTTATTCTGAAGCAGATAGGACAGGATTTTCAGGAAATGAGATTTACCACTTCCAAAGAAGCCGGAAATCCAGACACCCATTTTCGGTGTGGTTCCCTGAATACCTTTTTTATATGCTGCAAAGAAATCCGCAAAATGACGCTGAAGCTCACGGGTCACAACATACTCTTCCAGCTCCTGCGCTACATTTGTTTCTTCACCCTGACCGACAATGATAACGCCCTGTATCTCACGGTCAATTTTCTTTCGGAACATGTCCTTGATCTGCATAACTGTTTCCTCCATCCATTACTTTACCAGTCGGAATGCCCGGTAATAGTTATCGTCTTTAATCTCATTGAACAGGATCAGCTCCTGCTCATTATAGGTTCCCGGAAAGAACATCACGACCGGGCAGCGCACAAACGCCTGGTGCAAGTTGTTAAGCACCTTGTGGGAGCGCAAAATCGGATAGCACTTGCCGATACCGGTCAGGAACACAACTGCATTCTCCGGCGTATGTTCTTTGATATATTGCACGATCAGGCTGTCATCGTCATTCACCTTCATGGAGTTGTTCACTGCCTTGACGATACGCTCGATTCCTCGCTTTTTTTCAAAGTCATAACACTTTTCCATAAAGTTTTTCTTTTCCAAAAAGTCAATGATGATATCATACAGGTCAAAGACCACAAGCTCAAAATCATCATCGCCCCGGTCGTTCTTATTTTTCAGATACTCTACACGCTCCCGAACTTCCAGTTCCTTTTCCGGTGGATAATCAAACACCCAATAGTTGACCTCATTTGCGCGGCCTGTTCCTTTTCGGAAAGACGGCTTATGGATTGCAAGCTCCATCTCGTCCAGTCTTTGGCTTAAATCCATTTCATCTTACCCCCGTCAGTGTTTTTACCATGATGCCAAGGTCATGGTCATAAAGCCAATGCTCAAATGCAATATCAAGAATTGGCTTCAGTATTTTTCTTGTGCTGTTTGCCTGGTTGCTTTCTAAAAGTCCTGCTTCATAAAGCTGTGTCTTATAGCAGGAACCGAGACGGCGCAGCGTATAGTCTTGAAGAGAAGCCACCTTCTCACTCTGTTCCTGCTTATTTTTGAAAAATATCCGGAT
>OHIK01000762.1_pt1 | contig 15508 bp, 20 predicted proteins | sample 1568241 | NCBI WGS metagenome assembly OHIK01 (sample SAMEA3879567, study PRJEB24766) | human gut metagenome | biome: human-associated habitat; feature: feces | place: USA | collected 1985/1987 | reverse complement strand
ATAAGGCGGAAAATGGTGCTTTTGCCGCAGCCGCTGGCGCCGATGATGGACACGAATTCCCTGTCCTCCACCTGAAAATTCAAATTCCGCATCATGTCGAAGTCGTCTTCGGCATAACGGAAGGATACATTTTCAAATTGCAGCATAACTTCTTTCGCTCTCCTTCTTTACATCTCCATGGCATAAGCCATATCCCAGAACAGTTTTTCATAGCGGCTGCATTTTACGAAAATATCAGTCAGATATGCTTCCTGTTCGGGAGTGATGTTTTCGCCCAGAGCGTCTACGCAGTCAATGATTTCTTTGGTGCTGTCCGCGTATTCTTTGCTGCTGTAGCCCTGTACCCATTCGCCGTAAAGAGGATGTTCCACAGCGCCGGGCACCTTCACATGGTGTTCCCCAATGACCTGATAGCTCCATGCGCAAGCCAGCACTGCCATGAGGATTTCCAGCGGACCGCCTTTGTTTGCCACATCCAGCATATAGGAGGTGTAGGACTGGTTTGTCAGAGCGGAAGGGGTCTTTGCCACTTCTTCCTCGGTGATGCCCAGTCTTGCCATGTAAGTCTTATGTACGTTCATTTCCCCGTCCAGTACGTCATGCACCATACCGGCAAAGCGGCGCATCAGTTCCGGGTCTTCTGTCTTGATGACACCGAAAGCAAACACTTTGGCATACTGGAGCAGATAGCGATAATCCTGAATCATGTAAAAACGGAATTTTTCCACATCCAGTGTGCCTTCTGCCAGTTCTTTTACGAAAGGCTGGTCTAAATAACCCATCCAGATATCTTCCACACTTTTATAAAGACGTTCTGTCAATTTCATGTCCATGTTCCTCCTTTTTTCCACAAAAAAAATTCTTTCCCTCTTAGAAGGAAAGAATCTTATAATTTCCATATCATCTTGTATTGCTTCCCTCCGATGGTACTAACCACATCAAGTTCAAAGGGTTGGAATCTGCATTCCTCTCAGCCGCTCAGCGTCGGCACCCCCAGCTTTGTATTCATTTTCTTTATTATAGTACAAAAGAAAAGCAATGTAAATGACTTTTTTGTATACACCATCCCTTTTTTCACACTTTCGCACAAAAAAAATAGTTCGCAGGCGAAATAATTTTACAGAAAATTCCCTTTACATTTTGCAAAAAAAGAATACACTTAGTATGACAACAACGAAATTTACAATGTTTGGAGGTAAAAGGTAATGGACGACGATACCAAGCTGCTGAATCTGGCACTGGACGCCGGTGAGATCATGCTGACATCTGGCGCGGAAACATACCGCGTACAGGATACCATGCTGCGTATTCTTTCCGTCAGCGGACGAAAACACGTAGAAGCCCTGGCGCTGTCTACCATGCTCATTGTGAGCCTGCCCCGTGAAGAAAAGGGGCCCCTTTCCATGGCAAGAGGGGTGAGTGACCGTTCCGTTAATTTTGAGAAAATCTGTGCCGTCAACAACATGAGCCGCTCTTTTGTCGCTGGGAAAATCACCTTGGAAGAAGCCACACAAAAAGTGCTGGAAATCCACTACGCCCCGTCTTTTGCGCCATGGCAGCGGATTTTGGGCTATGCCCTCACGTCCGGCGGTCTGACCATGGTATACAACGGCACCTTCTGGGACGGCGTCGCCGCCTTTTTCATCGGCACCCTTCTGGGCATTATGACATATATCATGAGCAAACGAAAAACATCTTACTTTTTCAGTTCCTTTACCGGTGGTCTGCTGACAGGATTATTAGCCTGCCTGTTCCATTTGATTCTGCCCTTCACCCAGATCGATATGATGATTGTCGGCAGCATCATGCCCATACTGCCGGGCATTACCCTGACAAAAGGTATCCGTGACCTTTTGGAGGGCAATTTCATCAGCGGTAATGCCAAACTGATGGAAGCCTTCCTCATTGCCTGTGCCATCGCCGCCGGCGTCGCTATGGCCTTGAGTATCTTCCCCAATTTTTAAGATGTGCAGGAGGTTATTATGACAGACATCACATTGAAAATGATTGTATTTCAGGCAGCCTTTTCCTTCGTCGGCAGTTGGGGCTATTCCATCATCTGCAACGCTCCCAGAAGGGAACTGCTTTACAGCGGCATCAACGGCTTTTTGTCCTGGTTTGTATATATGATTGTCTTTTCCTATACGGAAAGCGCCACAACGGCTACCCTCATTGCTACCATGGCAATCACTGCCACAGCGCGGTTCCTTTCCTACCATAGACAGGAACCTTCCATCCTGTACCAGATTCCCGGCGTACTGTCACTGGTGCCTGGTGCCGCCGTTTACAACACCATGCAGGCTGCCATCAAAGGCAATATCCTTTCCACTTATTCCAATGCCTTGACAGGGTTCAAACTCTCCGGTGCCATTGCCATCGGTTCCCTGATCATTCTGGTATTGCCTTACAAAGCCTTTGAAATCTTCCCTCGTTTCGGGAAAAAGAAACAGGGCAACTGAAAAACGATAGAAAAAAAGCAGAAATCCTCAGTATGATTAGGATTTCTGCTTTCTTTGTTTTCTTATGAAGATGCCCCAAAACTTCCGGCTTTTTTATTTCAAAAAATTTCTTACAGCGCCATGGATTCCTGAGGAGCTGTGAAGGAATCGATTGTTACACTGCCGCCGCCCAGATAAAAGACTTCCATTTTGCCATCGTCTTCGCTGTACATGCTGCGCAGGTCGGGATTCTGTTCCAGCATAGCAACTTTTGCTTCCCGGCTGTTATCCCAAATTACATTGCCGTTGATACGAATCCATGTGCCATCGGGATGCATAGCACATACTTCTGCCAGAGGGTTTTCTTTCAACTGGCGATATACTTTTTTAGTATTTGCAGTCATAAAATATACGTGATTCTGGTACAGAGCCACAGCGCCGAAAGGACGTACACGGGGCTGGTTGCGCTCACATGTTGCCAGATAAAAAACTTTACATTCTCTCAAATATTCTACAGGATTTTTCATACTTCTACCGCCTTTCTTTTGTTTTTTACGTTTACGATTTTATTATCTTCTGTTATGATAGAAAACACAAGTACGATTTTTTTCTATACCTAGTATAGGAAAAGATACTAAGGAGGCATCCTCATGGAACCAGAAAAACAAATCCCCTGTCCCTTTGTCACTGCCCAAAAACTGCTGGCAGGAAAATGGAGCATCCTCATCCTGCACCTGCTCCACGGACAAACTCTGCGGTTCGGGCAATTGCAGAAGCAAATGCCCAAAATGACCCACGCCACATTATCCAAACAGCTGAAATTGCTGGAATCCAGCGGTCTTATCGTCCGCACGGAATACCCCGGCGTACCGCCAAAAGTGGAATACAGCGTCAGCCAAATTGGGGAGGCTTTTTATCCCGTGCTGGATAGTCTGGAAGCCTTCGGCAACGCCTATACCCAGTGGCAGAAACAGCAGTCAGACGAGAAAAAACCAGAAACTCTATAATGCAAATTTCCCTTAAGAAAACAAATTCCAGTAAAAATAAAAGTCTCTGTCCTATATAGGTATTGGTGAGCAGAAAAATATACAGTTAAACAAAATATAAGTTAAGGAGATGAGTGTTTGGGAAAAAGCAGACCGGATTTTAAAGATATAAAATCATTTGAAGAGTTTAACAGATACTATTGGTATCGAGAAGAGCTTTCGCAAATTTGTAAGTCTCTTGGATTAGAGTATAGATGTACAAAACAAGAACTGACTCAAATTATAGAACAATATTTTAAGGGGAATAGAGTAGAAAAGTATCTGAAAAGAAACAAAAAACAAACCGAAGTTATAACTTTAGATACATCATTGCTTGAATGTGGTTTTTCCTTTAATCTAAAATTCAGAGACTATTTTTCTGCTGTAACAGGTGTTAATCCATTTAAATTTAATGCTGATATGGCAACAGCCTGGCGGAAAGTAAAAATGGAAAACAACATAAACTTTACAATTCGAGATATGATTAAAATATATTATGGAGAGTCAGACTATGCTAAATATGATAATTCGGTTTGTCAATGGAATCAATTTCTTAAAGACTTTTGCTTAGATGAGTTCAGCGATTATTATTTTAACAAGTTAAAGGTTGCAGCCATCCTTTGGAAAGAAGTTAGAGATTCAACAAATAAAAAGATTTATTCGCGGGAACTTTTAAGTGAATACGCATACAAAATAGAGGATTACCGCAAGTAAACAACTTTCAGTTTGGTAAACTGAAAATAATATGCTCTTGATAGGGCGCAAAGTCTATTTTTGACCTTACTCCTTTTCTGTTGGCATTCATAAAAAAGGCGTATTATACACCTCAATACTTATCTAGGACAGAGAGAAATAAAAAAGCTGAAATCCCTATGATACAAAGGATTTCAGCTTTTTTGTTTTCTTATAATTCCCTTCTGCCTTCCAGCGCCCGGGAAAGGGTCACTTCATCCACATATTCCAAATCGCCGCCCACAGGCACGCCATTTGCAATACGTGTTACCTTGACCCCCATGGGTTTCAGCAGACGGCTGATATACATTGCCGTTGCTTCCCCTTCCACATTGGGGTTGGTTGCCAAAATGACTTCCTTCACATTCTCGTCCATGCGCTTCACCAATTCCGCAATGCGGATGTCATTGGGACCTACGCCTGTCATGGGAGAAATGGCGCCGTGGAGTACATGATATACTCCGTGGAATTCTCTGGTGCGCTCATAAGCTGCCATATCTCTGGGGTCTTCCACCACCATGATGGTGCCGTGGTCCCGGTTTGGATTGGCGCAGACGGGACAAGGGTCTTCGTCTGTGAGATTACAGCAGACAGAACAGTAATGGACCTGCTGTTTCGCCTCCAGAATGGCACCCGCAAGGGCTGCCACTTTTTCCTCAGGCATATGGATGATATGAAAAGCCAGACGCTGGGCTGACTTGCCGCCGATGCCCGGCAGACCTGCCAGCTGCTCAATGAGTCTGGTAATGGGATTTCCGTAATAATTCATGGTATCCCTCTTTTTCTTAGAACATGCCGCCCATGCCCATGCCGCCTGTCAGTTTGCCCATGGCATTGTTGTACATTTCGTCTGCCTGACGGATGGCTTCATTTACTGCGGACAGGATCAGGTCTTCCAGCATTTCCACATCATCGGGATCTACTACATCGGGGTTGATTTTCAGTTCTTTGATTTCTTTTTTGCCGGAGATAACCACTTTCACAGCACCGCCGCCGCTGGTCATTTCCAGTGTTTTTTCGTTCAGTTCTTCCTGCATGGCAGCCATCTGTTTCTGCATTTTCTGCGCCTGTTTCACCAGGTTGTTCATGTTCATGCCGCCCATGCCGGGGAATCCGCCTCTTGCCATATTTCATAACCTCCTAAAAGTTTTGATTTTTACCATATCGTTTCTATTTTATATAAAAAGTGCCGGAACTGCAAGTGTTTTTAGGGTTCCATATCCGCTTCGGGGAAATATCCGCTCATGATGCTTGCCCATTCGGGGTCGTTTTCATCGGAAGCTGCTTCCTCCTCCGCACCGTAATTGGCTTCCCTCCACTGGTCATAAGCGGCTTTTTCCAATGTTTGCAGCTGGAAAGTCTTGCCTGTTGCCTTTTCCAGTTCCTCGGTAATCTGAGGCAGGTATTTCTGCACCATGTCCGCCAATGCGCCATATTCACAGACCAGATAGACATTGTCGTCCTCTTTGAAGCCGATTTCCACACGGGAAAGCTTACTTTTCAGAATGGGGTCGCCGATTTCATTGCGGAGCAAAGGCCATTCTTTCTGCAAATTTTCCTTATCTTCCGGCAGCGCAGGTGGTTTGCGTTTTGCCTTGGGCTTTTCTTTTTTCACAGCACCCTCAGAAACCTGTTCTGTCACGGTAACAGTGACACCTTCTGCCACTTTCCGTTCCAATCCTGCCAGTCTTGCCGCCAAGGCAGTCAAGTCTGTATCTGCCCATGTGGAGCAAAGGCGCAGGATTTCCACTTCCAGCAAAATACGCTCATTGGAAGCGTATTTCATGTCGTTCTGCAAGCCGGAAAAACGCCCAATCCAGTAAGTCAGTTCCGCAGGGGAAAGGCCTTTCGCCTGCTGCTGCAAACGAGCGGCGTTTTCCGCAGACAAGTCCAGAATACGAGCATTGTCCGGCACCGTGGATGTGACCAGCAGATTTCTGAGATGCACCAAAAGCTCCGTCACAAACTGCTTCACGTCACGGCCTGCCAGCAGCATTTCCTCCACCAGTTCCATGGCTTTGGCAGCGTCTTTCTGCTTCAAAGCCTCTGTCATGTCAAAGAATACGGTCTTGTCAACGGCACCCACTACATCCTGTACCTTTTCCAGAGTCACTTCCTCGCCGCTGTAAAAAGCAAGGCATTGGTCCAGAATACTCAAGGAGTCACGGAGAGAGCCGTCTGCCAGCTGTGCCACATACCGCAGAGCGTCCTCCGTTGCTGCAAGACCTTCCTCGTTCAGATATTTCATCAGTGTATGAGCAATATCATCGGCAGTGATGCGACGGAAGTCGAACCGCTGACAACGGGAGAGGATGGTTGCAGGTACTTTCTGTGGGTCAGTAGTGGCCAGAATGAAGATAACGTGTGCAGGGGGTTCCTCCAATGTTTTCAGCAATGCATTAAAAGCACTGTTGGACAGCATATGCACTTCGTCGATGATATAGACCTTAAAGGTGCCCTCTGTGGGGGGGTATTTCACTTCCTCCCGAATCTCACGGATGTTGTCTACGCTGTTGTTGGAAGCGGCGTCGATTTCCATGACGTTGACGCTGCGCCCAGCCAGAATATCCTGACAGACTTTACATTCGTTGCAGGGCTCCCCATCTTCTGTAGGATGCAGACAGTTGATGGCACGGGCAAAAATTTTCGCTGTGGATGTTTTGCCGGTGCCTCTGGTGCCACAGAACAGATAGGCATGGGACACACGCCCTGTTTTCATCTGATTTTTCAGTGTTTTCACAATATGATCCTGCCCCACAACGCCGGCAAAGACATTGGGGCGGAATTTTCTGTATAACGCCGTGTAAGACATGGCGATTCCTCCTTCATAACGCCTGAAAAACAGGCGGAAATGTCCCAAAGGGACAGATACAGTATAGCATAGGGCAGGGGAAATGAAAAGGCGGGGAGACAGACAAAAATCCCCTTGACAACACCCTCTCACCCATTATGATAAAAAGAAAAAGGAGGGATACCATGCAGCAGAAAAAAGAACTCAATATCCAAATGGGCAGCCGCATTCGCAAAGCTCGTTTACAAGCAGGTCTAACCCAAGAGGCTTTTGCCGAACTTTTGAATCTTGGACCCAAGCATATTTCTGCCATGGAACGAGGCATCGTAGGGCTTTCCATGGAAACCCTTCAAAATATCTGTCAGGTGCTGCATGTTTCCGCAGACACCCTTCTTTTTGGGGATATAGAAAAATCTCCGGCAGATGCCCTCAGCGACTTGGGCGGCTTTCTCCTGAAGAATTTGCCCAGATGGAAGAAATCGTCAATAAAATACTGGAAATTTTCGCAAAAAAATAAATGTTTTGGGAGGTACTCATGGAATATCGAATCAATGATCAGCGTCTGACTGCCGCTGCTTTCATTTCCTTTGCAAACCAGATCTGGCAGGGTGACTATGACCTAGAAAAAACTGCCGCAGCCTTATCCAAAACCCAAAACATCACCGCTTATGATGGTGATAAACTGGTTGGCTGTCTGCGGATTCTTTCAGACGGTTATTTTTTTGGAACCATTACAGAACTTCTGGTTTTACCGGACTATCAGAAACAAGGCATTGGCAGCAAACTGTTGCAGCTTGCCAGAGAAAACGCACCTTCTCTGCTGTATTTTGGTGCACAGCCGGGGCTGGAATATTTTTATGAAAAAAATGGCTGTCAGAAAAGCCTGCAATCTTATATAATCAAAAAGCCAGAAATTCTTTGACTGAATTTCTGGCTTTATTTTTTATAGGAATCCGTGCATCTGCTGTTGTCACTGCCAACCATGCGTTACCTCCTTCTGAAGCTCCATCCAAGCGACCTTGCGACACACGAGAAGTTGACTGCTTAGTGCTGCTGCCTTCCGACCCTGACACGGTTCACAGGCTCCTGTTGTGCAAGACTTGAACTTCAACGCCCCTTCCAAAGGGCAGACCATTTTTGGACGGCGCCGAAAGCAGACGTCACCCCCACTGTAGCGGATTGTGGGTGCAGGGTACCGCTAATCCCCCGGCTAGCACGGAAATTTTACCGTTTTCAAAAATGCCATTATAGTATACATAACAACGGGCTTTCTGTCAATGGAAAATTCCGCAAAAGGCGTATTTCCGGCAAAAACCCTTGATTTTTCTTTTTTATGCTTCGTTTTCCGGCTGTTTTTCCGCCGTTTCTTCCGCTGCTTTGTTTTTGCGGAATCTGCGGAAAAACCGCTTCATGATCTCGCTGCATTCGGGCTGCAAAAGACCTTCTTCCACTTCCACCTGATGGTTGAAGCGGGGCTCATTGAGCAAATCCAAAATAGACCCGGCGCAGCCTGCCTTGCTGTTTCTGGTGCCGAATACCACTCTGGGAATTCTTGCCTGGACGATGGCGCCGGCGCACATGGGACAAGGCTCTACGGTCACATATAATGTGCAGTCCTCCAGCCGCCAATCCCCAACAATGCCTGCTGCCTCGTTGATAACGTCGATTTCCGCATGGCGCAGGGGATTTTTTGCCGTATTGCGCATATTATGCCCACGGGCGATGATTTCCCCATTCCGCACCATAACGGCACCAATGGGCACTTCCCCTTCTGCCAAGGCTTTTTCCCCTTCCAGCAGGGCTTCTTTCATATAATACAAATCCTGTTCTGTCATGTTAATTCCTCTTTATGTTATTCCGCAGACTGTTCTGCCATGCAAAGAGAACCATTCCGCTCCTCAATGTCTGTCACCAGCCAATAATCATCCAACCCGTCGCTGTTTAAATCATAGGGATAGATGCACTGTCCGTACACAATGTCCTCATTGGAGGAACGCAAGCCTTTTTCTGTCAGCAGATAACGGATGGTGGTGCCTGTCATATCGCAGACATAGACTTCTTTCACACCGTCACCGTTCAAATCGCCGCTGGTGATGGGACCATAGAGGCTTTCCACGCCCAGATGGGTAGACCAAATCTTGCGGAAGTTATTGTCGTTTTTCTGATAGAGATATAAATCCATGCCGTCACTCATGAGATATTCTTTCACACCGTTGCCGTCCAGATCGGTGATATGGATGTAATCTACGTTATGTTTCAAACGGGTAAAGCCTGTATTGCTCCAGCCGCCTTCTCCCCGTTCATAATACTGTATGGTCTTATCATCGGAAAGTATGAGCTTGCTGCCTTCTGCTGCCAAAGCCCCGGCATCGCTGGATTCCAGCGGGATTTCCTCGGATGTTTTCTGCATATTGGCATCATAGAACAATATTTTTTCCGAACGGGTGAAAACATGTTCACTCTCGCCGCTGCCTTCTTCGGTGATGCTGGAAAGAACCACTGCCAATTCGCTGCCTTCTGCGCCGTCAAAGAACGTTGCAGATGTGGCTTCCAGACCACTGCCGAATGTCAGTGTCCGCCACAGACGCAGGGCGCCTTTCTGATAACGATAAACCTGTACGGCACCATCCTGCAAAGATGCTGTCAGCACATTGCCGTCCTTATCTTTCCCTGCGGAAAGGAAGCCTTCCTTGGGAAAAGAAGCCGGTGTCATGGAAAAACTGGTGCCCATGCCTTCCCAGTTCTCATAAGACTGGAAATTACCGTTGGCTTCGTAAGGATTCCGGGCATTGAGGCTGTACCAGCTGTTATCGTATCCCCCCTGATAACATACGCCCACAAGGCTGCTGCCGGAAAAATAACACATCAACTGACCTGCCGCATCCCCGTTATAATGCATCAGATTGGCAGTGCCCACCACCACTTCTGTGCCGGCATAACTGGTCATATTATGATCCGTTTCCGCACAAGCCGCAAAGAAATCCGCGTTTTCCTCTGTATTTTCCGGAACCACGCCTGCGGCAAAACGCAGACTATCCCCGTCAAAGTCCCAGTAATATTCCTCTGCCACTTCTTCCATCAATTGTGTATATTGCTCCTGCTGAGCGGCTGTCAGTGTAAAGACCGCTTCTTCCTGCCCACAGGCAGAAAGTGTCAGCGCCGTCATGACCACCGCGCAGAGTAAGTGTTTCTTCATGTCTGTCCCTTCCCTCTTTTGCAAGGTTTTTTGCACATAGATATTTTTATTATAAAACACCAGAGGGATTTTTTCAAACCTGTTTTTCAGCCTGCACCGAAAAGCTGCCCCACCAAAAAGAGGGACAGGGCAACGCCCGTGAAGTTAGCCGCAAGGGCGCAGAACAGCGTATGTCTTGTTTTGGTGATACCCACAGAAAGGAAGTACAGGCTCATGGTATAAAACACCGTTTCCGTGCAGTACATCATCACCGAAGCAGAACGCCCCAGAAAAGAATCGGGACCGTAAGCCGCAAAAATTTCCGTTAAAAGCCCCACTGCCGCCGAGGAGGACACCAGCCGCACCAATGTGAGAGGTGCCAGTTCCGCCGGAAATCCCACCAGATGCTCCAAGGGTGCCAGCAATTTTGTCAGAAGCTCCAGCAGTCCTCCTGCCCGGAGCACTTCCACTGCCACCATAAGCCCCAGCAAGGTGGGCAGGATATTCACCACCGTATGTAAGCCTTCTTTTGCCCCTTCCAGAAAGGTTTCATAAAGATTCACCCGTTTAAGAGAGCCGAAAACCACAATAAACAGCACCGTCACAGGAATGATGAAGTCCGAAAGCACCATCAGAAACCGCAATGTTTTCCCCTCCCTTCCAGTATCTTCGCCAGCAGGATACCCACAAGGGTAGTGCCCAGCGTGGCAGCAATGCCTGCCCCCATAATTTCCGCCGGAGCCGCCGAGCCGTATTCTGCCCGATAAGCAAGGATATTCACTGTCACCAGCTGCAAAGAGGACATATTCACCACCAGAAACATACACATGGCATTGCTGGCGCGTCCTGTTTTGCCGTTCAGCTTTGCCAATTCCTCCATGGCAAGAAGCCCTGCCGGTGTGGCTGCCCAGCCCAGTCCCAGAAAGTTCGCCGCAAAATTGGCAGAGATATACCGTCTTGCGGCATGTCCCCTTGGCACCTCAGGAAACAGGAAATCCAGAAATGGCTCCATTTTCTCTGCCAGTGCGTCAATCATGCCGCCTTTTTCGGCAATTTTCAAAATGCCTGACCAGACTGCCACCACCCCAGCCATGGTAAAGGCAAGCTCCACGGCATTCCTGCCGCCGTCAATGACCGCGTTTGTCACCAGATCCATCCGTCCCAGAAACGCCCCCGTCAAAATACCGCCAATGAGGAAAAATCCCCAGATCACATTCAGCATGTTTTCCCCTCCTTCCCTTCTTTCACATCTATGCACGAGCGGGAAAAACTATCCCTTTTTTCCAAAATTTGGGTGAAAAAAGATATTTTTGTTGTATTTTGCATGGATCTGTGTTAATATTCTGTTAAGAAAAATCAGACCAACTGGTCTTACAGGGAGGAAATCAGATGAAATCAACAGGCATCGTTCGTAAAGTAGACGAACTGGGAAGAGTGGTTCTGCCTATCGAGCTGCGTCGAAACATGGGAATCGAAATCAAAGACTCCCTGGAGATCTTCGTGGAAGAAAACACCATCATTTTGAAAAAATATGAACCTGCCGATATTTTCACAGGCAGCATGGATGATCTCATTGATTACAAAGGCAAAAAAGTATCCAAACAGTCCATTTTGGAAATGGCAAAATTGGCTGGGCTGGATGTACGCTAAAACTTTTCACAATCTGACAGACTAAAAAGCTAGAATTGTATGGAAACACATACAATCCTGGCTTTTTCTGTTTTGCGCAGAATTTTCAAAAAAGCCCTCCTTTTTTCTGTGAAAAACCCTGATTTGCCCGATATAACAGGCTTTTTTCTTGACAAGGTCTGTACTGCTCTCTTACAATATAACCCATAATCTATCTAGGAAAGGTGATAATTCATGTCCGCAACATTTCAAGGAAGTAAAAATTATGTCGCAAGTGAAGAACTCATGCGTTCTGTCAATATTGCCATGGCGCTGCAAAAACCCCTGCTGATCAAAGGGGAACCCGGCACAGGCAAAACCATGCTGGCGGAAGCCATTTCCGAAGCACTGGGCAAAAAACTGGTGATCTGGAACATCAAATCCACCACAAAAGCTCAGGACGGTCTGTACGTTTATGACGTGGTACAGCGTCTGTATGACAGCCAGTTCGGCAACGAAGGCGTAGACGACATCGCAAAATATGTAAAAATGGGCAAGCTTGGGGAAGCTTTCTCCTCTAACGAGCAGGTCATCCTCCTCATCGACGAAATCGACAAAGCCGATCTGGAATTCCCCAACGACCTGCTGTGGGAGCTGGACAAAATGGAATTCTATATCCCTGAAACAAAGGAAACCGTAAAGGCAAAACAGCGTCCCATCGTGATCATCACATCCAACGCGGAAAAAGAACTGCCCGACGCGTTCCTGCGCCGCTGCATCTTCCACTACATCGAATTCCCTGACGCGGAACAGATGGAAGAAATCATCAAAGTACACTTTGACAAAGTAGAAGATCATCTGCTGGAACAGGTGCTGGAAACATTCTACTGGATTCGTGGTCTGTACCAGATTCAGAAAAAACCCAGCACATCCGAAGTCATCGACTGGATTCGTGCCCTGCAGCTGGGCGGCGTTGACGTAGACAGAATCCGTCAGGAAGTTCCTTTTGCAGGGGTTCTGCTGAAAAAGAACGAAGACATCGACGTACTGAACCGCTATTTACGATAAGCAGGTGATCCCATGTTTACGGCATTTTTCTATTTACTGCGCTCCAGAGGGCTGAAAGTATCCATGAATGAATGGATGACCCTCATGGAAGCTCTGGACAAAGGTCTGCACCAGTCCTCTTTCACAGGATTTTACTATCTGTGCCGCAGTGTGCTGGTGAAAAGCGAAGCGGATTTTGACAAATTCGACGGCGCATTTCTGGAATTTTTCAAAGGCGTGGAATTTGAAGGGGAGCTGCCTCCTGAACTGATGGACTGGCTCACAAATCCCAAAGAAAAACCCGGCGACCAGTTCGACATGGAGCGTGCCATGCAGAATGAATGGATTTCTCAGGCGGAAATCCAGAAAATGTTTTTGGAACGACTGGAAGAACAGAAGGAAGAACACAACGGTGGCAGTTACTGGGTAGGCACCGGCGGTGTTTCCGTATTCGGCAACAGCGGCTTCAGTCCCAGAGGCATCCGTGTGGGCGGAGAAGGCGGCAAACGCCGTGCTTTTCAGGTTGCCAGCGAACGGAAATTCCGTGATTTCCGTCAGGACAACACACTGGATACCCGTCAGTTCCAGATGGCTTTCCGCAAACTGCGGCAGTTTTCCGCCAAGGCTGAGGAAGCCAAAACAGAATTTGACATTGACGGCACCATTCGGGAAACCTGTGACAATGCAGGGAAACTGAAAGTGGTTTACGACCGTCCCAGAAAGAACACCGTCAAAGTATTGCTGCTCATGGACAGCGGCGGTTCTATGGATTATTACAGCCGTCTGTGCTCCATGCTGTTCCAGGCAGTGAGCAAGTCCAACCACTTTAAGGATTTGCAGGTGTTCTATTTCCACAACTGTATCTATTCCAAAATCTATACAGACCCGCAGCTGCGTCCAAAATCTGTGATTCCTACGGAATGGATTCTGAAAAATCTCAGCAGCGAATACAAGGTCATCATCGTTGGCGATGCCCAGATGGAGCCTTCCGAGCTGCTTGACCCCAGCTATTACAATTATGGTGCCCGTGACAACATCACCGGCATTGAATGGCTCACCAGATTCCGGGAAAAATATCCCCATCTGGTATGGCTAAACCCTTCCGAACGTCCCTACTGGGGCGGCTGGTGGGCAAAGACCTATGACATCATCCGCAAGGATTTTGATATGTACGACCTGAGCATTGACGGTCTCAATGCCGCTTTGAAAAAACTGATGGTGAACAGATAAGAAACAGCCTGCAAAAAGCAGGTTCTCCTTAAGAAAATCCTTTCCTTTGATTTCTGAAGGAGAAATTGCGGCTGCAATCTTCTAAAAAATAAAACAGCTGAAATCCTCTGTATCATAAGGATTTCAGCTGTTTTGTTTTCTTATGAAAATACTTTCAAACAGGCAGTTTTTTATAGTCTGTTGCGGTCTCCCCATTCACACATACCATCCAAAATGGGGATCAAAGATTTTCCTCTTTCTGTCAGGCTATACTCCACTTTCGGCGGAATCTGCGGATATTCTTCGCGGTGGATGAGCTGGTCCGCCTCCAATTCCTTCAATGTGGCGCTTAGGGTCTTATAGGAAATCCCACCGATATATTTTTTCATCTCATTAAAACGCACCACTCCAAATTCCATCAATGTATAAAGAATGGTCATCTTATACTTTCCGTTGATCAATGACAAAGTATAACTGAATCCGGTTGTTCCCAGACTTTCATTGGCAATACATCTTTGACCCATTTTACACTCTCCTTTTGGTAAGTATGAAACCTATGTGTAAGTATCGCACTTTTATGTGCGTACTTGTTTATATGCCTATTCTTATTAAAATTATAATATAAGCACCATAACAAGTCAATTCCACAAGTGGAAGGAGGAAATACATATGAACAAAAAAATCGTAGTCATCACCGGAAGTCCTCGCAAAGGCGGCAACAGCTTTGCCATGACAGAGGCATTTATCCAAAGGGCAGAAGAAAAGGGGCATACCGTCACCCGATTTGACGCCGCAATGATGGATATCGGCGGCTGTCATGCCTGCGAAACCTGTTACAAAACTGGAAAAGCTTGTTCCAATGACGATGATTTCAACCGTATGGCGCCAGTGATTTTAGACGCAGATGTGGTTGTTTTCACCATGCCTGTCTACTGGTATTCTATCCCTGCACAGATCAAAGGCGTTATAGATCGTCTTTATTCTTTTGTCGTGGGCGGCAAAGACATTTCTGGAAAAACATGTGCCCTCATCGCCTGCTGCGAAGAAAACGACATGACTGTACTGGATGGTGTAAGGGTGCCCATAGAACGCACCGCGGCACTTCTGAAATGGAACATGGCTGGAGAAGTGCTGGTTCCCGGTGTACTGAACAAAGGAGATATTGAAAAAACAGACGGCTGTAAACAGGCAGCTGCCCTTGCCGAAAAAATCTAAAGGAAATGGAGCCATATATGATGTCTAAAAAAATCGTGATTCTCAACGGAAGTCCCCGAAAAAACGGAAACACCTCTGCCCTTGTGCATGCGTTCAAAACCGGAGCGGAAAGCGCCGGTCATACAGTAACGGAATTCTTTCTGGATGATATGCATATTCACGGGTGCAAAGGCTGTTTTGGCGGCAACAGCAGCCAATCCTGTCCCTGCGTACAAAAAGACGATATGTGTAAAATCTACCCCACAGTAAAAGATTGCGACGGAATCGT
>OHIK01000757.1_pt1 | contig 15640 bp, 17 predicted proteins | sample 1568241 | NCBI WGS metagenome assembly OHIK01 (sample SAMEA3879567, study PRJEB24766) | human gut metagenome | biome: human-associated habitat; feature: feces | place: USA | collected 1985/1987 | reverse complement strand
CGTCAGCAGATGGGAGCCGCCGGAGCACATAGCCTGCCTATATGGACGAATCTCCTGCAGGAAAGCGCCCTGCTTTCCTCTCAAATATCAAAGAGAGCAAGCTTCGGCTCAATATCAGTTCTGTAAATGCGGAACCAGGGAGCCATAACAGTTGACTTTTTCTCCCAGAGTGGATACAATAAATGTTCAGTGTAAACTGCGCCGAAGGACGGCGCGATCATAGAGAAAAGGATGAAGACTATGGCACAGGATAAGAGACAGGTGGACGCCATCACCGCACGGGACGTAGACTTCGCCCAGTGGTACACGGACGTCTGCAAGAAGGCGGAGCTGATCGACTACACCTCCGTGAAGGGCATGTTCATCTACCGGCCCTACGGCTACGCCATCTGGGAGAAGATGCAGGCTGCGCTGGACAAGATGTTCAAGGATACGGGGCATCAGAACGCCTATTTCCCGCTCTTCATCCCCAAGTCGTTCTTCTCGAAAGAGGCCGACCACGTGGAAGGCTTTGCCAAGGAGTGCGCCGTGGTCACCCACTACCGCCTGAAAAACGATCCCGAGGGCAAGGGCGTCGTGGTCGATCCCGACGCCAAGCTCGAAGAGGAGCTGATCGTGCGTCCCACGTCGGAGACGATCATCTGGAATACCTATAAGAACTGGATCCACTCCTACCGCGACCTGCCGATCCTCTGCAACCAGTGGGCGAACGTCGTACGCTGGGAGATGCGTACCCGCCTGTTCCTGCGCACGGCGGAATTTCTCTGGCAGGAGGGCCACACGGCCCATGCCACGAAGGAGGAGGCCATCGAGGAGGCTACCCGGATGATCCACGTTTACCAAAAATTCGTCGAGGAGTGGATGGGCGTACCGGTAATCGTCGGTCACAAATCGCCGAACGAACGGTTCGCCGGTGCGGTCGATACCCTCACGATCGAAGCGCTGATGCAGGACGGCAAGGCCCTCCAGAGCGGCACGTCGCACTTCCTGGGCCAAAACTTCGCCAAGGCATTCGACGTACAATACATCAACAAGGAGGGCAAACTCGAATACGTATGGGCCACTTCCTGGGGTGTTTCGACCCGTCTGATGGGAGCGCTCATCATGGCTCACTCGGATAACAACGGCCTGGTGCTGCCTCCGAAACTCGCCCCGATTCAGGTCGTCCTGATACCTATTTATAAAGGAGAGGAGCAGATGCGGCAGATCGTAGAACGTCTTCGCACCATCGCCGAAGAGCTCAAGTCGAAGGGACTCTCCGTGAAGATCGACGACCGCGACAACGTCCGCTCGGGCTTCAAGTTCGCCGAATACGAGCTCAAGGGCGTCCCCGTACGTCTGGCTCTCGGCCCCCGCGACTTGGAGAACGGCACGATCGAACTGGTCCGGCGCGATACGCTCGAAAAGGAAACCGTTCCCCAGGAGGGACTCACCGACCGGGTGGCGGCCCTGATGGACGAAATCCAGCAGAATATCTTCCGCAAGGCGCTCGACTACCGCAATTCGATGATTACCAAAGTGGACACGTGGGACGAATTCGTCGATGTGCTGGAAAACAAGGGCGGCTTCATCTCGGCCCACTGGGACGGGACGGTCGAAACCGAAGTGGCGATCAAGGACGCTACGAAAGCCACGATCCGCTGCATCCCGATGGATGCGGTCGAGGAGGAGGGCAAATGCGTATTCAGCGGCAAACCGTCGCATCGCCGCGTACTTTTCGCCCGCAGCTACTAAACGCTGTCGATACCGAATTATCACAACGAAGACGGATGCCATTCAGAGAAGTGTCCGTCTTCGTTTTTGCAGGAAACAGGTCATGAACTATCAGAACGATTCAGTCCGTCGGCAGGACCGCTTGCTCGACCAACCGGAGGCGACGGAGCTGTTGCGGCAGGGCGAATACGGCATACTCTGCATGCAGCGTCCTGAAGGCGGCGGCTACGGAGTGCCCCTCAACTATGTCTGGGACGAAGTCGACGCGATCTACATCCACTGTGCCCCGGAAGGACGCAAGTTGCACTGCCTCCGGGAATGCGACCGCGTCACCTTCTGCATCGTCGGCAAAACGCAGGTGCAGCCCTCGCGGTTTACGACCTTCTACGAAAGCATCCTGCTCGACTGCCGGGCCCGCACGGGGCTCACAGCGGAGGAGCGTCGGAGGGCCCTGAACCATTTGATCGGCAAATATTCCCCGGAGTACAAGACAATCGGCAGGCAATATGTCGAAAAGTCTTTCCTCCGGACAGAGATTATCCGGCTCGACATCCTGTCGTGGAGCGGAAAATGCAAGGATAACCTACATCCGGGTACGACACCACCCGGAGCAAACAGCAACCGGACATGAATCAACCCACGGAACGCACCCGAAAAATTTACCGGGCAACCTGGATCGGAATGGTCGTCAATATCGCCCTCTCCCTCCTGAAACTCGCGGCCGGCATCCTCGGCCGAAGCGGAGCCATGATCGCCGATGCCGTGCACTCGATATCGGACCTGGCGACCGATGTCATCGTGCTGATCTTCGCCCGGATCTCCTCCAAACCCGAAGACGCCGGCCACAACTACGGACACGGCAAGTACGAAACCCTGGCCTCCATCCTCATCAGCCTGACCCTGATCGCCGTCGGCGGAGGCATCCTGGCCGACAGCATCCGCAACATCCGTCTGGTATTGACCGGAGAAATAATCGGACGACCGGGCGCGATCGCCCTGATCGCCGCCGCAATTTCGATCGTCGCCAAAGAGGTCCTGTATCGCTATACCGTTCGTGTGGGACGTCAGACGGACAGTCCGAGCGTCGTAGCCAACGCCTGGCACCACCGCAGCGACGCACTTTCGTCGATCGGCACCCTGACAGGTATCGGGCTCGCCTATTTTCTGGGCGACAAGTGGCGCATCGCCGATCCGCTGGCGGCCCTCGTCGTTTCGGTCTTCATCTTCAAGATCGCATTCGACCTGCTGCGAAGCGGCCTCGGAGAACTGCTCGAACACGCCCTTCCCGCCGCAACCGAGCAGGAGATACTGAACATCCTGACCCACTCGAAGGAGGTGACCGAACCGCACCATCTGCGCACACGCCGTATCGGAGCCACCGTCGCCATCGAAGCCCATATCCGCGTCGATCCTCGGATGAGCGTGCTCCGCTCCCATCAACTGACCGTCGATATCGAACGCCGGCTCAAAGAGCGATTCGGCCCCAATACGCTCATTTCCATTCATGTAGAACCGATCGAAACTGAAAAACTTTCATCTTCGGACTCGGAGAAAGATAAAAATATCTGATAGATTTTATTTTTGGCATAGTTATTGTTAATTCATCGATACCCTGCCGGAAAAATAGAAATCTAAAAAGTTTGTTTTTTTGGATAATTATTTCTACCTTTCCGACACAAAAGATGCCGAAACGGGTATCCGGCGCATCAAAAAACAGAAACTTAACAACTTAAAAGATTGCCTATCGAAACATTCTACTCTTAATAACTAATTCAGGAGAAAAGAGTATGAACATTCAAGTATTAAGCGACCAGCACTTGCTTAATAATTATCGTTCGGGTGATCAGAGTGCCATTTCCAAATTGATCGAGCGCCACAAGCGTCGGGTTCGGGACTATATTTACATGATGGTCAAGGACAACGACGTAGCGGACGACATCTTCCAGGAAACATTCATCAAAGTCATACGCGTCATCGACGAAGGCCGCTACACCGACAACGGCAAGTTCCTTTCGTGGGTTCTGCGTATCGCGCACAACCAGGTGATCGACCACTTCCGCGCCTGCAAGCAGAACAAGCAGGTCAATGAAAGCGAAAGCGGCTACAACGTACTGGGATCGCTGCGTTTCGCGGAAAAGACGATCGAAGATGAATTGATCTCCTCGCAAATCGAAAGCGACGTGCGCAACCTGATCGAACTGCTTCCGGAGGAGCAGCGCGAGGTGGTGATGATGCGCTACTACTCCGGTATGAGTTTCAAGGAGATCGCCGAGCAAACCGGCGTAAGCATCAACACAGCGCTGGGACGCATGCGCTATGCACTTATCAACCTGCGGCGCATGATTAGGGAAAAAGAACTTATTTTATCTTAATCCGTATGCAATAAAGCCCGGAGGCCACCGTTTCTTTAATGTAACGAAAGAAGAAATACTAAAAGGGCCTCCTATGATTGAAAACGACAAAACGGATACATCAAGGTCTATCTCCGACGAAGAACTGATGAAGAACGAAGTGATCGGCGACGATGCAGATCTGTATTATCTCGATTGCTATCTTTCGGACATTCTTGGAAAGGGATAATTTTAGGGTTAATTTTTGATGGGAGGAGGCGACAAGATATCTTGTCGCCTCCATTTTTTATACCGGTTTCATCCGACGACTACCGCCGGAGAGCCGCACGCCCACATCCTGTCACAACCCCTGCATCTCCTCGCGCGTGATATGCACCTCGACACCGCCCAGGGCATAGCATCCGATGTCGTAAGGATTATAGTAAAACGTAATGCCGTCCTCGGTCACTTCGAAATTCTCGGTCGTGGAAATGTATTCGGGAAAAAATCCCTGCGCCACCAGACCTTCGTCCCCCGTGACACCGAACTGTTCGTAAAGCTTGTTGCGGATCAACCCGATCAAAGCCTCCTGTCGTGCCGCATCGAACAAGTCGGACAAAGCCAGCTCATAACCGCCCGCAATGGAATAATTATGGCAATTGATGCTGTACATACCGTGCGCACCGCCCGTATAGTTCGAACTCGAAATCGTATAGACCAGCAACGTATCCACCACACGGGCCTCGGACTCGACCGCCATCTCCATTTCGGTTTCCCACTGGGGTACCGACTCATCCAGGGTACCGATATACTCGTCCATGAACTGCCCGATAGATCGATCGACAGCCTCCTGCACCCCGCCCTGAAAATGCTCCAGTCCGAAGAAATAGAGCATATTGGATTCCTGGATCGCCTGCAATGCCGGAGCTTCGTCGGCATTGGCGATCGAGGTAAAGGCATACTGGAAGCGACAGGGTATTCCGCCGCGTACCGCTACGGTATCCGTCACCACGATATCGAATTGCGGCATCACGGTCTGCCGGCGGCACGATCCGAAAGTCAATCCGGCAAAAACAAGAAAAAGGAGAATCACACGTTTCATACGAATCCGAAATTTTTTCTAAACAAGATATAACGAATGTCCCATGCAGAACCGCATATAATCGGGTTATGCCCAAGTACATCCTATCTTCTACAAATGTACATAAAAAGACGGACGAACAAACGGCCCGAGAAAAAAACAACAGTTTTCACGAAAAAAAATTTGTAAATTCAAAACATCGTATTACCTTTGCAACACCAAATTTCAACGGTGGATTCATCTAAGGGTTAGGATACGTGCCTCTCACGCACGACATAGGGGTTCGAATCCCCTATCCACTACCAAGAGCGACTGTAATAGTCGCTTTTTTTATTACTGACTCTCCGGAGTAACGGGACAAGGGGAGGAGAACCCCATTCGAACAAACGGAGCAGCGAGACCCGGACGAACTCCGTTCGAGCCGCCGAGTCGTGACGTTTGAAGACAGGCGAAGCGAAATCAATTCCCTATCCACTACCGAAAACAACTGTAACAGGTCACTTTTTATTTTGCACTCCACGGCTCCGGTACAAAGACCGGGAATCCCGATTCGAACCGGATGCGCAACGGAGCAATGCAAAGACCGTTTATCTCGACGCAAGGCAGCGGCTCCCGATATAGAAGAAGCACACCTTGCCGTCCTTCGCCCACAACTCCTGCCCAAAAGTCGCCGAAATTAAAAACATTCCGAAATCCGATCGGCAAAAATCATAAATTTAAGATTAATGACCTGCACAAGCAATATTTCAGTTCAAACCGCTATCTTTGCAAGCGGATTAAATACATAATATATTTTTCGCATGCCCACCGTTTCGGTCATTGTTCCCAACTACTGTCATGCTCCCTATCTCGAGCAGCGTATCGAAAGTATTCTGCAACAAACGTTTCAGGACTTCGAACTGATTCTGCTCGACGATTGTTCGACAGACGGCAGCCGTGAAATTCTCGAACGATACCGCAATCACCCCAAAGTTTCCGGCATTTTCTATAATGAACGGAACAGCGGATCACCTTTCAAACAGTGGAAAAAGGGGTTGTCGAAAGCCACGGGCGATTACGTGTGGATCGCCGAAAGCGACGACTTTTCCTCTCCCTGTTTTCTGGAACGGTGCGTCCGGATTCTCGACACCCGTCCGGATTGCAGCATAGTTTTCACCAGCAGCTATATCGTCGATTCCCACTCCCGGACCATACGGGAGGAAGCGCCCGTCAAATACCCCAAACACAAGCAGATCCGATTCGGCAGCCGTTTCTTCCTCTACCGTTTTCTCTGCCCGAGGAACACCATCTACAACGCAGGAATGGCACTGGTACGGCGCAGTGCGCTCCCCGCAGGCGACAATTACACCCAATACCGTTATTGCGGCGACTGGCTGTTCTGGATACAGATCGTATCGGGGGGGGGGAAATGTCGTCTATCTTGCCGAACCCCTCAACTACTACCGGGTACATGACAGCAACACCACCGCAGAGTCGATAGCCACAGGACGCAAGCACATCGAAACGCTCCGCATCCTCGAAGAAACCTTCCGGCTCATAGACCCGCCCCTGATCTGCCGCCTCTCGATCGCGGGCAAACACCTGCTGCGGATCCGCAAAGCCGCCGGCAGCCACTGGAACGAGGAGCCCTATCTCTCGGTCCGCCTCGCCTGGCGGGAGCGCTACCGTCATCCCCGGATGATAATGTTCTGGCACAAGGTGTTCAAAGATCTTCCCCGCAGTTTCGCCCGCTAAATTCGCCGGGAATCGATCCGGCAACGACCGGACAGCCCTCTAAAAATACCGCATTGGAGCGATACTTCCCATTTCCGGATGCAAATTGCACCGGAAATGGGAAAAAAGAGTTATTTTTGTAAAGTTTAACCTTTACCCCGACACAAATGCTCATCACCGTCATCGTTCCGATTTACAACATGGAAGCCTACTTGTGCACCAGCCTGGACCGCCTGTTGCAGCAAAGTTTCCAGGATTACGAAATCCTGCTCATCGACGACGGCAGCAAGGACTCCTCGGGCGAAATCTGCGACCGCTATGCCAGGGAACACTCCCGGATCCGGGTCGTCCACAAACCCAACGGAGGATTGAGCACGGCCCGCAACGCGGGTATCGAACACGCCCGGGGCGAATACCTGACCTTCTGCGATCCCGACGACTGGGTCGATGCAGACTACCTGCAACAATTCGTCGAAGCAGGCATGGACGAACATACGCTGCCCGTGACAGGCATCCTGCAACACCGGGAAGGCAAATCGGACCGGCGGCTGACAGCGCCTGCCATGGACGTACAGGGCCAAGCCTGCACGGAAGCCATCGTCGCCCTGCGGCGGCACGACATGCTGGGATTCACCGTCAATAAATTGCTGGTCAAACGGATCATCGACGAGAACGGGCTCCGCTTCATCGAGGGGCTCTCGCACCGGGAAGACGAAATCTTCCTCCTGCAATACATTCCCCACGTTTCGCGCATCGTCATCAACGAAAAAACGCCCTACCACTACCGAGTCCTCGGCAGCGGCCTCTCCAAAAAACGCAAGCCGACGGAGCTGATTCTCCGTGTTTCCCGCCAGCTACACGACCTTTTCCTACAGGCCGCACCTACCCCGGAAGGGCGTTATGTCGCAGCCCGCATCCGGTTACAACAATGCTGCGAAGCGGTCGCGGCGTCGAAAACGAACGAGGAGCTGCATATTGCCGCGAAAGCGGCCCGCAATGCCCGCAAAGAGTATCTTTCGACCTTCGACCCCGCGTTTCTCACCGACCGCCGGGATCGGAAAGTCGCAGCCCGCAGCCGGTGGGTCTTCGCCCTCGGAGCTCTCTCCGGCAGGCTGCTTCGACGCCTCACCCGATTGATTCACATATAAACCCGCTGCATCATGTCGAAATACGATTACCTGATCGTCGGAGCCGGACTTTTCGGCGCAGTCGCAGCTTACCGGGCCGCACGGTCCGGTAAGAAAGCGCTGGTCATCGACCGACGGCCCCACACGGGCGGAAACGCTTACTGCGAGGAGCGCGAAGGCATCCGCGTCCACAAATACGGCGCCCACATCTTCCACACCTCCAACCGCGAAGTGTGGGAGTTCGTGAACCGCTTCGTCGAATTCAACAACTACATCAACTCCCCGGTGGCCAACTACAAGGGCAAGCTCTACAACCTGCCTTTCAACATGAACACTTTTTACGCCATGTGGGGCGTTACCACGCCCGCCCAGGCAGCGGAGATGATCGACCGTCAGCGTCACGAAGCAGGCATTTCGGAGCCCCGGAACCTCGAAGAACAGGCCATCTCGCTGGTCGGCATCGACATCTACGAACGGCTCGTGAAAGGTTACACCGAAAAACAGTGGGGACGCGACGCCACCCAACTGCCGGCATTCATCATCAAACGCCTGCCGGTGCGCTTCACCTTCGACAACAACTACTTCAACGACCGCTGGCAGGGTATCCCCATCGGCGGCTACAACAAACTCGTGGACGGATTGCTCGCAGGCGTCGAGGTGCGCTGCGACACCGATTTCTTCGCCGACCGCACGCACTGGGAAAGCCTCTGCGACCGCATCGTTTTCACGGGCCGCATCGACGAATACTACGATTTTAGACTCGGAGAGCTGGAGTACCGCTCGCTGCGCTTCGAACACGAAACGCTCGACACCCCCAACTATCAGGGCGTCGCCGTAATGAATTTCACCGAGCGCGAAATTCCCTACACCCGGATCATCGAACACAAGCATTTCGAACCGGGCGGCGATCAGCCCCGCACGATCATTACCCGGGAATACCCGGCCCCGTACGAACATGGAGCCGAGCCCTACTACCCCGTCAATGACCAGCGCAACACGAAACTTTACGAAAGCTACAAGGCGTTGGCCGACCGGGACCGGAAAGTCATCTTCGGCGGCCGACTCGGAGAATACCGCTACTACGACATGGACAAAGTGATCGAAAGCGCTCTCAAACTTACCCTTTAGAAAAATGAGCAAAACCGTCATCCTGGTCTGCGCCCACAAGCAGGACGCATGCCTCAAAACCCCGCCCTACCAGCCCGTTCAGGTCGGACGGGCCATTTCGCAAACGGAACTTCCGTTCGCCGTCGGCGACGACACGGGCGACAACATCAGCGACCGCAACCGCCACTACTGCGAACTCACGGCCCACTACTGGGCCTGGAAAAACCTGCACGACGCAGACTACATCGGGTTGAACCACTATCGCCGCTATTTCGACTTCGAGGGCGGTTCGGCCTGCTCGCTGCGGACGGTTCGCTCGGAAGCCTTCTTCTCGGCATCGCATCCGGTCCCCGACTTCGACCGCCTTTTCAGCCGCTGCGATATCGTCATGGCCCGGCCGAAGATCTATCCCTACAACCTCTACACGGATTATTGCAAGTGCCACATCGAAAGCGACCTGCTGACCGCACGGCAGGTGATCGCAGAAAAATATCCGGCCTACCTGCCGGATTTCGACCGGGTGTTCTTCCGCAACAACCGCCTCTCGCATTTCAACATGTTCGTCCTGCCGCGCGAGCGGTTCGAGGCTTACTCGGCATGGCTGTTCGATATTCTGTTCGAGGTGGAGCGGCGGATCGAGATTCAGGACGACCCCGTGCAGGGACGCGTGATGGGGTATTTGAGCGAACGGTTGCTCTCGGTATGGGTCCGGCACAACCGGCTGAAGATTTGCTACAAAACCGTTCTGATGGTCAATGACCAGAAGCGAAAAGGGCTGGGCAAGCACCTTTTCCATACGACGGTCAATACTCTGGCGTACTGGATCACTTATCCGCTGCGGCGCCGCTCGCCGCGTCGGGCAGCGGAATAATCTGCTGCCAGAAGCGCCACATCCGGGGCTTCGACCAGCTATGGCACCCCATCGGCAGGCGACTGCCGCACAAACGGTAGCAATAGCGGGGATTGGTGTCGAACGCGAACCGCAGCGCCTCCTCCTGCGAAGGATAACGAAACCCTTCGGGAACGACGGCCCAGAAAACATCCTCGTTGCCCAGGTGGTTGCCCATCGAACAAAACCGCTCGATCTCGTCGCCGTATTTTTCGCACGCGGCCCGAAAACTCTCCACGCGGCGAAGCGAAAGACCTCCGTTTCCGATCTTCCCGTAGAGCGACTGCCGGATCATCCGGCCCGCCCGCTCTGCACGGCGAAGCCTCCACCGCAGGTATTGCTTCAGAATCGGCAGATCATACACTTTGCGGCGGACCCAGGGAGCGGCCACACAGTCGTATCCCCTACGGCACCAGTCGGCGAGTTCGTCCCGGAAAATCCAGGCGTCGGTATGGCAGATCAGGAGATATTCGTAATCGCGGAACAACTCGTAGAATCCGGCCGAAAGCATCATCCGGTTGTATCCCGCAATCCCGTTCTTGCGGCCCAGCCATTCGTCCGACACCTCCCGAACCGGCAGTCCGGAGAACTCACGCCGGATCGCCGAGCAATCCATACCGCAGGGAACCAAGAGTTCGACCGGATAATTTTCCTGTAACACCCCAACAGTCTGCCTCAACGACGCCCGTTCCCAGACGGTCAATTCCGGCCGGTAAACAGGAACGACGACCACCACTTCCTTCTTATCCATACGCTATTTTTTCAAGTAATTTACAACGGCATCGGCGATACGCTCGCCGTCGAGCGCCGCAGAAATGATTCCGCCGGCATACCCGGCCCCTTCGCCCGCAGGGAAAAGCCCGGCGACCTCGGGGTGCATCAGCGTCTGCGCATCACGCGGAATGCGCACGGGGGTCGAGGTGCGGGACTCGACGCCCACGACCAACGCTTCATTGGTCAGGAATCCCCGCATCCGCCGCCCGAAAGTGGCGATACCCGCCCGCAGGGAAGAGGCGATAAATCCGGGCATCCACTTATCCAGCCGGGAAGGCACAACGCCCGGTATATACGAGGTCCGGGGCAGCGAACCGCTCGCACGTCCCGCCACGAAATCGGCGACACGCTGGGCCGGAGCGATCTGATGCTCGCCGCCGTATTGCCGGGCCAGCCGCTCGAACTGCTGCTGGAATTTCAGCCCGGCCAGCTCGCCCCACTCTGCCCGCAGATGCTCGAAATCCGCAAGCCGCACCTCGGTCACCAAACCGGAATTGGCGAAAACGGAGTTCCGGCCGCTGGGCGACATACCGTTCACCACCGATTCGGCCGCATCGGTCATCGCCGGAACGATGAATCCCCCGGGGCACATACAGAACGAATAGACGCCACGCCCACCCTCCTGGCTGACCAACGAATAGGAGGCCGCAGGCAGATACTCTCCCCGCGACTCGCAGTGGTACTGTATCGAGTCGATAAGCGCCTGCGGATGTTCGATCCGCACGCCCATCGCAAAAGGCTTGGCTTCCAGACGCACGCCCCGCCGGTGCAGCAACTCGTAAATATCCCGGGCCGAATGTCCCGTAGCAAGAACCACAGCCGCTCCTTCATAAAGGGTATCTCCGACCCACACCCCTTTTACGCGATCGTCGTGCAATTCGACATCGGTAACCCGCGCATCGAAAACGAACGATCCGCCGGCTTCGAGAATCGTCCGCCGGATATTGGAGATCACCCTCGGCAGTTTATCCGTTCCGATATGGGGATGGGATTCGTAAAGAATTTCGGGCGTGGCGCCGTGAAAAACCAGCGTTTGCAGCGCCTTGTTGTAGTCGCCCCGCTTCTTGCTGCGGGTGAAAAGTTTGCCGTCGGAGAATGTTCCGGCTCCGCCCTCGCCGAAAGCATAGTTCGAATCGGGATCGACCGCACCGTTGCGGTTGATCTGCGCGATGTCCCGCTTGCGGGCCGACACATCGCGTCCCCGTTCCAGAATCACCGGGCGATACCCCCGTTCGATCAGCCGCAGAGCCGTAAACAACCCCGCAGGGCCCGAACCGACGATCACGACCTCCGTACGCCCCGCAACCGACGGATAGTCGAAATGCACAGGTGCGGGCTGCGGTTCGCAATCGGCATAAACTTCGAGCGTAAGATTCACTTTGGGCTGCCGCTGCCGGGCATCGATCGACCGTCCGACGACCCGCACCAAAGCCACATCCTGCTCCGCGACACCCGCACGGCGAGCCGCCTGTTCAGTATAGTATTTTACGTCGGCAGCCTGCTTCGGAGTAAGAACCAGTGTCAGTTTATACGGCATAATCGATTGAAATAGTTTGCAAAAGTAACCAAAAATCGGCAAAATCGCCCGGCATCCATTCGAGAAAAAGGTTTTTTAGTTATCTTTGCCAACAGATAAGAGGCGGCTCGGGCAAGCTCGAATTTGTTTGGCTTGTCGCTTGCTTTCCTTATCCTTGCAAAGGACAGGAACCGATCCGGTAATCTTTGCGGACAATCCCGCACGATTGCGCTCGTTTTCCGGTAGCTTTGCAAAGGACAGGACGCGTTTCACGCACCGCCTAAATCCGGTTTTACACCCGGCTTTTGCAGTTCCTGTTCGGATATTTGCGGATATGGTGTAATTGGTAGCCACGTCAGACTTAGGATCTGATGCCTCAGGGCGTGGGGGTTCGAGTCCCTTTATCCGCACAAAGGAGCCTTTTCGAAGGGCTCCTTTTTCGTTGCCCGTTCGGTGCAAACAAGTGCAAATTGATTGTATATCATCGTTTTGCAAAGGTGTCGGCAAATTCTCTGAACCGGAAGCCGAAAGCATTTCGCAGCAAACTCGCGGGAGCACGAAAGGGAGCGGAGGCGAAAAACGGGCTGCGCGACGGAATTTGCTCCCGAGTACGTTTGCAATGCACTGTTTCGCTGCGTTTTACGTCGTAATAATTCTCTCTTGCGGACGTTTTGTTAACCAAAAAATTTCAACGTCATGAGACAAGAGACATTTGCCATTCTTTTCTTGATGCGGAAAGGACGACCGAAGAAAAACGGATTGGCGCCCATCTTCGCACGCATTACGACCGGAGGGCTCCGGCAAGAGGTCTACACTCAGTGCGACAGCAATCCCGAAACGTGGAACCAGCACAAGGAGCGCGCGATGGGAACGAACAAGCTGGCCATTCAGGTCAACGAGCGACTGAACGATTTCCGCGTCAAAATCATCGACATCCGCACCAAGCTGCTGGCCGAGGGCTATGCGGCCAATGCGGCGCAGATCAAGCAGCGCTACCTCAACCCGACCTGCAACACGATGATGCTCATCGCAGGCCTCGCCGACTACGCGAAGCGGCGGCAGGGCGAGGTGGGCGTGCGCATCACGCAGCGCACGGCCGACAAGTACGAACGGCTGCTGCGCTACCTGAAACAGTACCTCGCCCAGCGCGGCAAGGCCGAGGACATTCCCGTCGAGCGGATGAACTACGAGTTTCTGGACGGCTTCAACCTCTTCCTGCAAACCGCCCACCGCTGCCGCCACAACGGGGCGGTCGCCGTCATGGACTGTCTGCGCAACTTCGTCCTCTACTGCCTGCGCAACGAGTGGATCACGAAAAATCCGTTCCGCTACTATAAACTCAAAGAGGACGAGGTGCAGGCCAAAGAGCACCTTACGGCGCATGAACTGGAACTGCTGACCCGCAAGGAGCTCGACCACCGGCTGGCCCGCATCCGCGACGTCTTCGTCTTCTGCTGCCTGACGGGGCTGGCCTTCGCCGACGCCGACCACCTGCGGCGCGAGCACCTCTCGCAGGACGACGAGGGGCGGTGGTGGATCCACAAGCCGCGCGAAAAGACCTCCGTCATGAGCCGCATCCCGCTGCTTCCGGCCTCGCTCGAAATCCTGCGCCGCTACGAGCGGGACGAGGCGTGCCTCGCTCGCGGGCGCGTGCTTCCCACGCCGAGCAACCAGAAGATGAATGCCTACATGAAGGAGATCGCGGCCGTGTGCGGCATCGACAAGGTGCTGACCACCCACTGCGCACGCCACACCTTCGCCTGCATGGCCGTCGAATACGGAATGCCGATCGACGTGCTGGCCAAGATTCTCGGGCACTCGAACACCAACATGACGCGCCACTACGCCAAATTCTCCGAGACGGTCATCGGCCGCGCGATGGAGGCTTTCGGCGAGCGGCTGGCGTCGGCTACTTGATACCTGAAAGGATTCGGCCAAAAGCGCCCCTCGGATGAGGGGCGCCGACGCCTATCGCTGGCTCTCTTCAATCAGAGAGTTGCGCAGCAGATCCAGAAACCGTGTCAGCCGCAACTTGCGGTTGATGACCCCACGGCGGCACTGGATGGGATTGTTGATACGGACATTGAACATCCACGAGAACAGCTCGACCAACTGTTCCACATTGGCACGGGTACCGTCGATACGCCGTCCCACGCCGGCAGTATGCAACGCCGTAATCAGCTCCATGAGATCCGTCGGCGTGAACGGCTCGGCCAGATAGAGCGCCGAGCGGGGTTTTTCGGGTTCCCGCAACCGGTTCATGACCGCAGAATGCTCGATACGCAGATGGACCATCCGCATCTCAAATTCCAGATGTGAGACGGCTCCTTCCCAAAGCGCGACAAGCGCCGCCGGACGCGGATCGTGCATTATTACGGGATTACATGACAGGAATTGCGTTCAGGGACAACAGACAAATGTCCACGGGGGCAAATATGCCAGTCGGCAGAAAACGTAAATCATCACTCAAATATCAAAGATTTTTATTTCAGATTGATACATTTAAAACATTAAATTTCAATAAATCTTGCTAAAACATGCAATTGTCTGAATGCTTATATTGCAGTTCTCGTAGAAATATTCTAAAAAAAGATAGGATGGTTTTAGCCATCCTATCCCAGTGAGCAATCTCGTAATTTTGAACTTTTTATTTTAATGTTTTAACACATTATAGATAAGAGATTTTCACTCGAAATTATTTGTCGGTTGACAAATGCCTTCCACACTTTGAAGCGTTACTGGTCTGACCGTTATTAGCGTTTCAACCACATCTTCTTGTCCTTACCTTACACTTAATGCCGGAGCGGCACGAATATTACAGATTATAGCATTCGCCTCATTTCCAGAGAAAACTCGGCACGGGATGTTCGGGCATTGCGCACGTCATCCGGAATGATCGTCCGGGAATATACGCTGGTTTCGGCCGGCTCGGTTCGGGTGGTCATCGTCAGGGTGTTCCCGCCATTCGTCAACTCGAAATCGTAGCCGTTGCCCCAGCTCTCGCCGTCGTCGTACACTCCGGTCAGCCGGGATCCGTCGATCGAATAACGCCCGGTGTATTTGGTGTAGTTCGATGTTTCGACCTTCTGATAAAGTCCGAATGTCGCTGCCGAAGTGAATTCTACGTATACCTCAAATCCTTCGGGAGCATTCTCTGACCAAGAAGTAAGGCGCCATTCGCCTACGATTTCCGACTGAATGTTGGGGGCATCGTCGTCATCCGAACAGCTTGCGGCGAAAATGCCGAGCAGGGAGAAAACGAGCAGATGATAAAGATGTTTTTTCATTGCAAGCACTGTTTTTATAACCAACCTCCGTTTGCTGCGCCGGCCGAACGGGCGATGACGGCGAATTCCTTGGTGATCTCCTGACCGCCCATCGAACTGCCGC
>OHIK01000747.1_pt1 | contig 15727 bp, 8 predicted proteins | sample 1568241 | NCBI WGS metagenome assembly OHIK01 (sample SAMEA3879567, study PRJEB24766) | human gut metagenome | biome: human-associated habitat; feature: feces | place: USA | collected 1985/1987 | reverse complement strand
CCGCAAGACCATCGGAAAACGAAATTCGTATGAAGACAAGACTCTTTTTGCTGCTCTCCATCCTGCTGCTGGCAAGTTGCACTGCGACGAAGAAGCTCCTCTCGACAGGGACACAGAACAGGACGGATACCGTGTCGCACATGCAGCGCGGCGCACAAAACGCCGTAGAGCAAACCGCACGAGCGGCAATGAACTCTCGATCGGAGGAGACCTCTGTGCTGCGGGCGCTGCGGACGGAGGCGATTCCGCTTCGGACAGCAGCGGTGACGGTGACGGAGGAGAGCCTCCGTAATCTGCCGGAGGGGGCGGCCTATGTTGCCCGTGACGGTCGGCTGACGCTCGAAGCCCGGCGTGACGGGGATACCATCCGCATTTCAGCACGCAGCGATTCGCTTGCCCGACGAGTCGAATATTACAAAGCGACCTCGGCCCGGCAGGACCGATATGCAGATTCTCTGAAGGAGAGTCTGGCAGAAACCCGGGAAGCATACGACCGACTCCTCGAAGTCTCCAGGCATCAATCTTCGGAAACAGCAATACAACAAACGCGGTCCCCGGCCTATCGGGGAAGGTGGATGCTTTTCGGAATCGTTATCGGATGTCTCGGCAGCTGGTGGGCTCATAAAACAAACTTATTTGCAAAACTTTTCAAAACAATTTAATTATGTCTAAACGATCTGTAATTCAAACTAACGACGGCTATCTGATGCTGCTCGACGCTGTCTATTTCAACGGCAGACGCATGGGGAACATTTCGGAAGAGGGCCTTGACTGGGGCGGTGAAGACGCCCAGACCGTCGAACTCTGGGCCGCACAGATTCGGACCAGTCCCGTGCTGGATATCGAAACGCGAGCCGCGACGAATGAGATTACCGGAAAGATGATCGAAATGGTTCCCCAGAACTGCGTCGATCTGATGGGCGGCAAAGTCGCGGGTGAGGAGTGGCAAATGCCCGCCAGCTCGATGCGTGTCGAAGGAGATATGCGCATTCTGACCGGTACGGGTAAGACCGTCAAACTCAAGCGCGTTTCGTTGCGTGCCTCGAAGATTCGCGGCGGCTTGGGCGGCGAAAACGTCCTCGGCATCGAATTCGGACTGAAGGTCCTGGCCCCGCTGGACGGCTCTTCGCCCGGTTCGATTCTGCCGACGGAGCCCTTCATCGAGGCCGACCCGACGTCGCTGACCTTCGAACAGGCAGGCGGCAGCCTCCCGGTCGATATCGAAGCATCGGGTCCGTTCTCGGTAGGTGCTGTGCCCGAAGGCTTCTCGGTGGAAGTCATAAACGGACGCGTCACGGTGATCGCCGAAGCCAATTCCACGGAATCGCCCCGCTCCGGACAACTGGAATTCATCCTGGAGTCCGATCCTGAAACAAAAGCTACCGTATCGCTTTCGCAGCCCAATGCCTAAGCCATGAAACGCAATGTAGAACTGGAGGCAGCGGAAGCTCTGCTCGATGTGGGGATTCTGCTGCCTCTTCTCCGATTCCGCCTGCCCGGAGGCCGGGAGCGGGTGCTGCGCGTAACGATGCGGCGCCCCTGCCTGGGAGGGCAGATGCGCATCGTACGCCACTACCTGAAGCTGGGAATCACGGCCCGGGAATGGGATGCTTTCTCCGAAGACGAGGAGCGTGCCTTTTTCGACCGGCATGCCAAACGCCTTTCGCTGATCCTTGCGCTGACGATATGTCGCGGCTATCTGTCCGGACTCCTGCTGGCCCCCGTGGTGGCCTGGTTGATCCGGTGGAAGGTACCCTCCGAGTACCGGATCGAAGCCCAGCGCTGGTTCCGCAGAATGCGGGGCACGCGGGATTTTACGAGTATTATCGAATCGGCCGAGAGTATCGATCCCTTCCGGTACGAAGCGAGCCGCCCCAAAAGAGCAGGAAAGGGGAGTTAAGAACCGTTTACGAGAGTTCCCATAGCCCCTTCGGAATCGTTTGGCAAATTGCCTCCGCAACAGGATGGTCGGTGCATTACATTCTGTGGAAGGTCAATTTCCAGACACTGGCCATGATGCTGGCCGATGCCCCGCATTATCGAAGCGTCCCGGCCGAATGTACGGAAGCCGGGAGTGCAACGGGAAAACCCGATACCGCACAACTCTTTCAATCGAAACTCAACTTGCAATGAAACCCGTCGAGATAGAATTCCTCGTAAAGAACAATACCCGCCAGGGACTCTCCGGAGTTTCCGGCGGGATTGATGCCGTGGACAAGGATGCCGCGCAGGCGCGAGGCCGTATTCAGGCTTTGAAGGATGAAATTGTGCGACTTCAGAAAGTCATAGCCCAGACGCCGGAAATGGATCAGACGGAAAACATCCGCCAGATAGAAGCGTTGCAGCGGCAGCTCCAGGCTTTGCAAGCCGCGACCAAACGCACCGATCTGGTTCCTGCAAGCGCTCCGGCAGCCGTAAGGAGCTATAATAGCCTACATATGGCTATTCAGCAAATAATTCGTGAATCACCGTCGCTGGCAATGGGATTACAGTTGTATTTTCTGGCAGTTTCGAATAATTATCCTATTCTTTGGGATGCAATAGCTCGTACCAGGGCCGAAAATCAGTTATTGGCTGCCAGTGGTGAAAAAACAATTCCTGTATGGCGACAAATACTTTCCTCCGTAGGCTCTTTTCAGACTTTATTGACTGTGGGTATTACTTTGGCAGTTGCGTACGGCAAGGAGATCGGAAACTGGGTGACGAATCTGTTTCGGGGAAAGAAGGCGCTCGACACCGCTCGCATGGCGACTGAACGTTTTCAGAATACGATGCTTGAAGGGGCCCGGAACGCTCAGCAGGAGGTCGTAAAATTGAATCTTCTCTACCGGGCCGCAACGGATAATGCCCGCGCCACAGACGATCGCCGGGAAGCCGTGCGCAAACTCAAAGAGGAGTTTTCGGGTTATTTCAAGAATCTTTCCGACGAGCAAATCATGCTCGGACAAGCGAATGACACTTACAAGGAGCTGATCAAAAACATTTACAAATACGCCAAAGCACAGGCGGCTTTCAAGAGCCTGGTGGATATCGAACAGCAAGAGCTGTTCTTCAATAACATACCGGATATCGAACAATTCCTAAAGGCTAATGACAAATACCTCGAGGCCCAAAAGGATGTTGCTGAAAAACGGAAAACCTACTATGCGAAATCATGGCGTCAACCAGGCTATGATCCCCAAACACGCAAAGATCTCTTACAGGCGAAAGACATTCTGTCAGATGCAGAAGAAAGTGTTTCTTACTGGCAGGAAAGGATTTTTGAAGAGATCAGGAAGAACAAAGGAGGAGAAGAGATTATCGATGAGATAGAGGAGAAATTCGATGGCAACCTCGGGGCATTTCTGCAATTCCTCGCAGAGCAGCGGACGAAATTGGCTGCCGTGGCGGAGCAGGCCCAGTTGCTGGAAAACCCGTCCGGCACGACGACCGATCCCGAACCGACTTCCATCGACCAACTCACAGAACAGTATAAGGCGGCCGTACGTCGCCAACAGCAGAGCCTCGACGACCAGCGGGTCGAGTTGATTGAAAACGAATTCGACCGGGAACGGGAAGCGATCCGCCTCAATTACGAGAAAAACCGTCAGGAATATGAGCGGCAGGAACAACAGACGCTCGCGCTGATTCGCAAACTCCGGGAGTCGGGGGCCGATATCGATTCGAATGCGGAGAAAACCTTTATGGCCGGCACGGCCGCTGCAATAGCCCAAGCTGCGGAAATTCGGGACAGAGAGCTTGCGGATGTCGATAAGAAAGAGGAGGCTTCATACGCCAAGTTGCTGGAGAAGTACGAAACCTACCAGCAGGGGCGTCTGCGAATCGCCCGGAAATACGATCAGGATATTGCCGCTCTTGCCTCAAATCCGGAGGCCCAGCAACTCGCTCGGGAAGCCAAACAAAAAGCGCTCGACGACTTCACGGAACAATTTGCAAGCCAGTTCCCGGAATTCGAAGCCTGGGCCGACCGGGTCGTCACTGCCTCGGTCAAAAAGCTGGAAAGCCTGGTGATCGAAGCTCAGGAAGAGCTGGAGAACCTGCAAAGCGAGACGCCGGATGATGGTAATGCCATCGCCGTTGCGCGGGCCAAACTCCGCAAGGCCGAACAGCAACTGGCGAAAAAACAGAACCAAACGGAACAGGAAACTACCGATACGACTTCCTGGACGGAGCTTCACCGCGTATTGACCGACGTTATCGGCACTTTCAATGAGGTCGGCGATGCCGTCGGGGGAGCCGGAGGAACCATCATCGCCACCGCAGGAGATATCGCCGGCTCTACCCTGCAAATCATCAATGCCGTTCAGGCATACCGGAAAGCTCAAGCCGCATCGAACACGCTCGGCATGGCCTCCGGAATTCTCGGAGGCATATCTGCCGGTATCGGTGCGCTGACCACTATTGTCAATTTGTTCGAGGGCGGTGAAACTTCGATGGAGCGCAACCTTCGTCTGGCCCGCGAGTTCAACGAAGAACTTCGGATCATGAAAGAGCGCAGCCGTATCGACTCCGATGAATTCGACAATATCTTCGGGGATCGGGTGTACGACCGTTACAAGCAAAATATCGATGTAGTGCGCACCTCGCTTGAAGAGCTGGAGAAAGTCCGGGAGAGAATCCTCTCGCGCGGGGAAGAAAAATATCAGTTGCCGGGAGAGTGGCGAGGCGGAGCCGGCACGGGACTTTCGGGGCTGTTCAGGTATGAAAAAACTTGGGAGAACATTGCCGATTCGATCGCCAACATGCAGGTTCAGACACGTCACTCGACCTGGTTCCGCTCGGCAAAATATCAGTCCCTCGGTTCGCTGCTTCCCGAATTATTCACGGATGGCGAAGTCGATATGGACGCGCTCCGGCAATTCGTCGAAGAGGGCGGAGAAACTTTCCAGCACCTGGCACGGGAGAATCAGGAGATGCTCCGCGAAATGGTGGACGACTGGGAAACCTACGAAGAGGCATTGACTGCGGTCCGGGATTATTTGCAGGATATTTTCGGCGATCTGGGCCGTACGCTTACCGATGCTTTGGTGGATGCTTTCGAAAACGGCACCGATGCGGCGGATACTTTTGCCGACAGCGTCGGGCAGGCCCTGCGCTCGCTGGCCAAGGATATGATCTATTCGAGTACGCTCGGTAAGGTATTCGAAGATGCCCAAAAACGCATCGAAGAGGTCATGCAGAGCGACCTTTCCGACGAAGAGCGGTTCGCTCAATGGAGCGAAACGATGAAATCGCTGGTTTCGGATGCCATGGAGCAACAGGACGATTTCAATCGTCTGTGGGAAGAGTTCCGCCGCATTGCAGAAGAGAACGGACTTTCAATCGACGAGGAAGCCGGCACTTCGCAGCAGAGCGGTAAGGCAGGAGCCATTCAGACCGTAACGCAGGATTCGTTCTCCCGCGTCGAAGGACTGGTCACATCGGTACAGATCCATTCCGCGAAGATCGACGAAAACATCGAAGGTATTGTCCCGGTTCTCAAAGGGTCACTCGAAGCGATGAATGCCATCCGGGAAAATACCGAACCGATACCCCAAATCTATGAACTGTTGCAAACCATAAAACGCGACGGATTAAAAGCGATCTGATTATGGCTGAAATACTCGAAGGACTGTTGCTGATCAACCAAACGGATGTATATGCCCGTTTCGGGGCTTTCCTCGCGGAAACCGCTGAAGACAGACACGACAACTACGATTCGCTGCTTGCACCTCCGGCTCTCAAGCAGCAGGCGGAGGTTTCCATTCAGGAGGAGGACGGTGTCCGTATGCCCGATATACTGACGCAGACTTATGAAGCCCGCGATATCACGCTGCGATTCGCCATCGTCGCCTCGAACGATGTTTCGTTCTTCACGCGCTACGCCTCGTTCGTGAAATTTCTCAAGGAGGGCGACGACGGGTGGCTGGCGCTCCATCTGACGGACGTAGGGCTGAAATTCCGGGTTTATATGACCGGATTTTCGGATTATTCACAACTGGCGCCATTCGGAAAGGGAGAGGTCGCAGCGACCTTCTCGGTGAAATTCCGGGAGCCGAAGCCGACATTCGAACTCGCTGCGTCGATCTAAAGGTCACGTTCAAATCTTCAAAAAATGGAACTCAAAATATATTCGAAAGAAGGGAATCTGAAGCTGACGGCCTCTCCCGATAGTAACAGTGCTGCAACCTGCGGCATACAGGAGGAGAGTGTCCTCTCGCTCTCCTTCACGGCCTTCGAATGCGTCACGCTCGAAGTTTACGATTATGCGGACTTCCTCGGACGGCGTTATTGGATTCTCGAACGTTATCAGCCGAAGATGAACTGCGACAGCGAATGGAGCTACTCGGTGCAACTGTCGGGGGTCGAAGGACTCACCACGCAGGTCCTGATGGTCAATCCGGATGATGACGACAATCCGATTCTGACACTCACGGCACCGGCACGCGAACATGCGGCGCTGATTATCGCTAACATGAACCGCAAAATGGGGACGACCGAATGGAAAGTCGGAGAAGTGGTCGTATCGGAGTACATCGATATCGAATATACGGGAAAGTACGCCTCCGATGCTCTTTCGGAACTGTCGTCTGCCGCCGGGACGGAGTGGTGGTTCGACGGGATGACGCTCAACATATCCCGCTGTGAGTTCGGCGAGCCTGTCCCGTTGTCTTACGGCAACGGATTGACCGGAGGAATCGAACGGAGCATGGCCGATGGCGTGAAATTTTTCACTCGGCTCTTCCCGGTAGGCTCCTCCCGCAACATCGATCCGGATCGGTACGGATATGCCCGGCTGCAACTGCCCGACGGGGCGAAGTACGTCGAACAGGATACCCACCTCGGTATCATCGAATATTTCGAGCAGGAAGCGTTCGATGCGATATATCCGCGCCGGATCGGTACGGTCGGTTCCGTACGGTCCGAAGAGCGCACAAGCGATGACGGCTCGCCGTTTACGGTCTGGTATTTCACCGATCCCGACATTCCGTTCGATCCCAATCAATACGAAATAGGCGGCCTCGTCAAACGGGTGACCTTTCAGACCGGAGAGCTTCGCGGACGGGAGTTCGAAGTGAATTACGACTCGGAAAAGAAGGAATTCGAGATCATCACCCAATGGCCCTACGACAACGATATGCAGTTGCCGTCGGAACCGTTGGTCCCGGCTCCCGGGAACGAATACGTGCTCTGGAATATCAGTATGCCGGACAGTTATTATCCTGCGGCCGAACAGGAATTCAAAACTGCGGTAGATACCTTTATGGCCGACAGCCGTAAAGATATATCCGTGTTCCAGGCATCGACGGATTTTACGGTTGTCGATAAAAGAAACCTCGATTTGAAGCCAGGGCAACGGATTCGGCTCGGAAGCGACAAGTTTTTTCCCGATACCGGATATCGCGATATCCGTATCGTCGCGATCAGTCGCTCCGTCGTTCAGCCCGGAAGCATGACTCTTAAAATGAGCGATGTCCTCTCCACAGGCCGTATTTCCCGCATCGAAAATCAGATTTCGGAAGTGACGCAGATAACCCGGCAGGTTTCATCGGAATTTCCTGACATCATTAAATCGTGGGAGGAAACACCGGCGAGCGACACGACGCTCTATTCGTCGCGTAAGAGCGAACGGGAATTTCTGAACAAGCGCCGGGGAGGTACGGTCGAAGGAATCACCCGATTCCTTAAGCGGCAGCAACTCGACGAGGGATTCCGGACAAGCGACTTCGCCAGCGGCATCACCGGCTTCGGTGCACAGATCGACGGACGAGGCGCCGGCGAGCTGGAGAGCCTCTTCATCCGTCGTTTTCTGGAGGTTCCGGAGCTTCGGTACAACCGTGTGGGCATCAGCGTCGGGGACGACTGGAGCGCTCCGGGCGCCGGGGTGATCGAGAGCGTGGACAAGGAGCAGAAGCTCGTAACGCTCAAACTCGAAGAGGGAGAGATCGGCGCCGTAGCTGTCGGGGATATCTGCATGGGTATCTTCCACGACTTCGACCCGTCGAACAATGCGACGGCAGATTCCGACGACGGCCGGGGCAACTTCTCTTTCGCAGGCTTCGCAACGGTCTATTTCCGTATCACGGAGGTCCTGGGCGACCGCAACGAGCGGTTCCGCTACGAGCTGCGCCCCCTGTCGGCCACCTTTACCAAGCAGATCGATCCGATGGAATCGATGACCTTCGTAGCCTACGGCTCGTTCACGAATACCGCCCGGCGGAGCTCGCGCTACTCGACGCGCACCTACCAGCGTTATCTCCGCAATGTCAGCGACTGGGAGTTCACGGCCGAGAATATCGCCGCGCAGTTCGGTGACCTTACGAACCTCTCCGTCTTCGGGATCCAGATGTCGGGCTATTCGGCCTATCTGGATAATATCTACCTGCAAGGTATGATCAGCAGCCTGGACAAGAAGGCGCTGCTGGACACCCGGAGCAAGCTGTTCCGGCTGGTCGGCGACAACGGCGTCGGCGTGGCCTTCACCCCGGAGGCAGGCTGGAAGCAAGGCAAGCTCTACGACCCCGCAACGGGACAGTTCCAGAAGGAGTTCGACATCGAACAGATCGATCAGACGGCCACCGAAGCCCAGGCCACTGCCAATTCCGCCGATCGCAAAGCTCAGCAGGCTAAGGATTACATCGATAACACGCTGCCCGACGAATTGTCCGAGATCAACAAACGGCTGGACGGTGTCGTGGAAAACTGGTTTTATCCCTATACCCCCTCGCTTTACAATGAACCGGCCCAAACATGGATAGCGGACGGCGAGCAGGAAAACCATATCGGCGACACGTTCACCAATACGCTGCCCGCGAATTTCGACCCGACGGACGCAGGCTGTTGGGAGCAGGGCAGCATCGGTGCATCCTATATCGACGGCATTAAGACCTGGGATCAAATCAAAATCGCCGACAGCACCCGCATCCGGCTCAAAACTCCGGTCGGAGGAATACCCAAAGGCGCCGTATTGTCGGTGGGCGAAGGCTATACGATGGGTTACAATCCGATAGCGTCATCCGGAGCGGTTATAGCAAGTTACGTATGGAGCCAGAGCTATACCGTCGGAAGCGACAATCCCTACATAGCTTTTGTCATCCGCAAAACCGATAATGCCAAAATCACTCCGGCGGAATACCCGCAGATTCACTTCACCATATCGAGCGACAAGACGACGAACCCCGATGCGGGCAAATCGTGGCGGTGGGTAAAAGAAGAGGACGGAACCTATAAATGGACACTGATCGCCGACAGCGATGCGGTAAAGGCCCTGCAAGAGGCGGCGCGGGCGCAGGACACGGCCGATGCCAAATGTCGTGTATTCGTCGTAACACCGACTACACCCTACGATGTGGGTGACATCTGGACGCAGGGCGAAGGTGGCGACATCATGCGCTGTATCGAATCCCGTGCAACGGGTAATTTCGAGAGCTCGGATTGGGACAAAGCATCTAAATACACCGATGATACGGCAGCCAACGAAGCCAAAGACGAGATTGCTAATCTTCAGTTCGGCGCCCGCAACTATATAGCCCGACAATTCCTCTATGCGTGGAACAGCGCCAAAGAGGGTGTTTCGGATGTGGTGACGACCGGTACGGACACGGATGGAGCATACATGAGGATCGATGCCAATAAAGCGAGCAATGCAGGCGTGGCCACGCCTTTGGCCGATGGTATTACATCCTTTGAAGATTGCTTCGGGGGTAAGATCGTCTACAAGGCCGGTATGTCCTATGTCTTCAAGGCCCGTATCAAGCAGCCCAACAGCAAGCAGGGAGTTATGTTTTGCGCGGTCTATGACGATAACACCTTTCAATTTATGGCCACGCCGCCTTCGCCGACTGCATCCGAACTGTATGAAGCGGTCTATACGACCAAAGCGGGCAAGTCCTTGCAGAAAATAGTCCTCTATGTCGTCACCTGGAACCCGATCTACCTGTACGATATTCAGCTTACGGAAGGCAACAAGGCCCCCACAGGATATATCACGGCCGAAGAAGATGTGCAGGCGCAGATTGAGCAGGTGAAGCTGGATGTGGACTACATCGCCTCGGATTCAAGCCTGACGCCATCCGACAAACAGCAGGTGGCCAACGAATGGGTGCGCATTCAGGGTGAATACTGGAGTATAATGGCCAGGGCCGACCAATATGGCGTGGACATGGGGTCTTTCCCTGCCTATTTTAAGAGACTCGAAGATTACCTTGCGCCCCTGCTGGCCGATATGAGTACGACATCCGAGATAACCGGCACAGAGTTCAGAGACGTATTTGCCGATTATTATCAATTGAGCGGCAACATGTCGGACTTGATCGACGAAGCGATAGACGAATCCATCAAATCGACAGAGTACCTCAAGCAGGCTATGGAAGACGGAAGTACCGAAGTGAAAGGCGGTCTGGTGATGACCAACGTAATGTTGATGAAAAACATGCAAGGCGAGGTGACGGCCGGCGTGAGCGGCTTGCAGGAAGACGATGTGCCCTTCTGGTCGGGAGCCGACTATACAAACCGGAAAAAAGCCGTGTTCAGAGTGCACGCCGACGGGGAAGTACACGCAACCAAAGGAACCGTCGGAATCCTGCAGGTCAAAAGCGATTCCGTAGAGGTGAGCGATGCAGCCGCAAGCAGAGATAAAATCATACTCACCCCATACAGAATTACGTCCGTATCGCAGGTCCTGGGTGCTTCGAGTGTCCCGGGTGTCGTAGAAACGAAAGAAGTGAGCGCACTGGCTATGGGACAAAGCAATCCTTTTATCCGAAATGTTTACGAATCAAGTCCGCCGTTTACCTGTGGACAGGGAGTACAGATGTCGGCCCGGATTACAGGCCGCATCACAGGCAATGCCGAAGGAGGCGGCGGGGGCGTAAAGATCGAGGTGGTAAACGCTTTGACGGGGAAAGCCGATCCCCTGTACCGAAACAGCACGGCTGAAGCCCAAAACACGAATTTGAATATCGACGAGACGATTTCATATCTTTTCACTGGAGCAGCCCAGAAGTACTACATCCGGATTACGGTCGAAGCATCGGCAGCCGGAAAACTTACGGCCTCTGCAACGATGAATGCCGCCCAATTCAACTTCGTGAAAGACATCCGCAAGAACCTGATCGCTCCCAACGGAGTAGCCGTTGTGAAAGGATCGAGCAACTATGCGGTATTCACGGGAGATATTTTCGAAGTCCTGATCGGAAAAGCCGGATTACGTATTCGAAACGGGTATGTCTATAAGAGAGATACCGACCATACGACCTGGACAAAGATTTGAGAACCGCCATTGGAGACAGTCGTAAATTAATTGAAGAATTTTTAATGGCTGCGATGGACCATGTATGGAATACGTCGGTTGTCGGCAGAAAAGTGAAAGACGAAGTAGACGGTCAGCATCGAATCTGACAAATAAAGTCCTTCGGGGGAGGACACAAAAAATCCCCCGGTTTGTTAGCAGTCATCTCACCTACATACCAACAAATGCACGATTACTCGCAGCGACCGGGGGATAAAACCTCCTGCTGCGAGTAATTTTTTGTGTCGTTTCCTGTACAGGGGACGGCTGGTATGTAGATGAGATACGCAAAGATACTAATTTTAATAAAATAGCAAACTATGAGAACCCCTATTTCCTACTATGGCGGCAAACAGACAATGCTCAAGCACATTTTGCCTTTGATCCCGTCGCATAAGATCTATACAGAGGCATTTTGCGGCGGTGCGGCCGTCTTGTTCGCCAAACGGCCCTCCGAAGCTGAAATCATCAATGACATCAACATGGAGTTGACAAACTTCTACTGGTGTATGCAAGTTTACTATTCAGACCTCAAACACGAGATTAACAAAACACTACACAGCCGGGACCTGCACGCCCATGCCGGACATATCAACTCTTATCCGCAGTTCTTTACTCCCGTCGAACGGGCATGGGCCGTATGGGTGCTCTGTAAAATGTCGTTTGCGTCAATGATGGACGGGACATTTGGATATGACTTCAGCGGCACAATGACCAAGAAACTGCGTAACGCGAAGGATGAGTTCACAGAGCGGCTTTGTCAGCGGCTCGAACGAGTGACTATTGAGAACCGAAACGCTCTCGACGTGATCGACTGCTACGATGCTCCCGATACCTTTCATTTCGTCGATCCGCCTTATGTGAACTCCGATTGCGGACACTATGAGGATACATTCAACGAACAGAATATGGAGCAACTCTTGCAATTGCTTGAAACCGTCAAGGGAAAGTTTATGCTCACGATGTTCCCGTTCGATATGATCGACCGGTATGCCCGGAAGAACGGATGGATTATCCATCGTATCGAGCGGACGATCAGTGCCTCGAAATCAAATCGCCGCAGACAAGAGGAGTGGATGGTCTGCAACTACGAGGAACGGGCACAGGCATCTCTGTTCCAGGGTGAGTATTTAGGCGAATAGATGGAGCTGGTATTGATTCATCTTGAAATAAAAAACCGTTCGAGCGGCAGTTAAACGCCATTCGAACGGTATGTTTTCTTGATTCGCTTTACATATTTCCCGCGATATGTAAACGGATCGTGCATTTGCTTTACATATATTCTGCGCGTGTGCGAAATTTCAGTCGCTTTTCGTTTTGGATTACTTCAACCCTCTAAAAGTCGCATCTGGTTCTGAACTTCGTCGCATCTCGTTTTGCCGATTATACAAAACTAATATAAAAATCCCCCCCCAAATATTTTGATTAAATTAACCAAAATATATCCGAATGCAAAAGTATCGGGAAAAATCCATGCGCATCAGGCCCGCATAAAGCCTATGACTTACAAGCGGGGAAAACGGTCCATACGGGTATATCGCCCCTCGGCATACTCGTAACAATAGTGCACCAGGCCGTTGGTCAGGACCACGTAACGGGCCCCCAGCACCGAATTGTACCGGACGGCCTGCGCCAGCACCTGACGGTCTATTCCGATCCCGGCAGCCTTGCACTCGACGAGCATCAGCGGACAGGCCCGATCGTCCACGACCACCACATCGGCACGCTGCGGAGATCCGTTCATCGCTACGGCATACTCCTGAACGATCCGCATGGGCTGTGCTCCGCAATGGGAAATCAGAAACCCGATCAAATGACGGCGCACCCACTCCTCGGGAGTCAGCACCAGGTAGATTCCCCGAAGCGGGTCCCAGACGGTCGTCTGCTCCCCGCGCTGCGAAATCCGCAATTTGACGGCAGGAAAATTGAGCCGGGGATAGTCGGGAGTCATATTCGGAAAAAATTAGTAACTTTACAGGGACAAATATACGAAAAGGCGACGGAATCCGTATCGCCCCGCGTACAAAGAGCGCCAAGCCGCAGAGCACAGCGCAAAGCGGGAGCGAACGTACGGGTTCGCAGACAAAGAGTGCCGATCGTATCTTATTACTTAACTAAACAGCGAAAGGCGGACGGCGGGTCCAACTCGTCCGCATCCGCCCGAGCCGCATAAAAAATTTATCGCCTTATGAAGAGTCTTTTGACCTTGCTCCTTCTCTCTTCCGCATGGATGGCCTGCGCCCAGGATTACGCTTCGCCGGAGCCGGTCGAGATAGGCAAGGAGCTTTCCCGCACCACCTTCGTCGTCTATCCGACGGCAGAAGAAGCCGCCGCCGGATCGCGCGAAGCCTCCAAATACTTCACCCCGCTGGCAGAGTGGGAAAAGACGACGACCGAAGCCGGCACGGAGTTTTCCACGAAATTCACGGTGCCTTTCGCCTGGGTAAACCGCCAGGTGCTCCTGCATGTGGAGTGGGCTTCGTCGGCCTACGAAATTCGCCTGAACGGGAAGGTCGCGGGGTATTGCCAGAACGGGAGCAATCCGGCGGATTACAACTTCACCAAACAGATCCGGGAAGGGGTCAATAATCTGACGATCAAGGTGCTGTCCAATCCAGCAAGCGCCGTACTCGAGAGTTGGACGCATCCCTCCGAACCGGCGTTAGGCAGTTGCTACGTATTTTCCCAGCCGACCATCCGCATCCGCGACCTGTTCACCAAAACGTACCGAAACGGCAGCGTCTTCAACGGCGAGGTCGGCATCGTGGTGAAAACCGACGCGCTGAATCCCAAGAAAGCGAAAATCCACTACGAACTGCTGACGCCGCAGGACGAAGTCGTGACATACGGCAGCCAGGAGATCGAACTCGACATGCGCAGGGAAGACACCCTGCGTCTGGTCGCCCAGATTCCCGATACGATGGTATGGAGCGCCCGCAACCCGATACTTTACACCCTGCGGCTCAAGACACAGACCGAAGGCCGTTATACGGAGTACGTATCGCTCAAGGTCGGCTTCCGCACCGTCGGCAACACCCGGGGGCAGTTGGCGATCAACGGGTATCCGGCAGCACTCAAGGCCGTACCCGACCTGGGTACGACCGTATCGCCGAGCCAACTGCTCGAATGGAAGGAACAGGGGTACAACCTGATTCTGCTTCCGGCAGGCGGCGTATCCGGTGCGCTGTACGACCTTTGCGACCGATATGGCTTCTATGTCGTCGAACAGGCTCCGATCAACCAGCCGCAGCGGTATGTCCCGCCGCAAGGGAGGGAATCCCAGCAACGATCCCGCATGGCAGGCGGCCTATATCGCCCGTATCGAGGAGAGCTACCACACCACGAAACTGCATCCGTGTGTCGTAGCATTCTCGCTCGCCGAAGATTCCGCCAACGGAATCAACCTCTACGAAGGTTATCTCCACCTCAAGGGCCTCGAAAAGGAGCGCCCGGTTCTCTACCCCGATGCCGGCGGAGAGTGGAACAGCGACAAACTCCGGCTGTCGGCCGAACAATAATCCGCTCGCCGCTCAAAAATAAAAAGGGCTGTCTGCTACATATAGACAGCCTTTTTTCATTCGTACTACACTCCAAGAACATCTTAAAACACCTCGCTTCCGACAAGTTTTGTCGGATCGTTTCGTTTTACGATCGAACACGCACGACAGAAACCTCCCTCGGACGACGAGTGCTGACAGCAGGCAACAGGTCAAAAGACAGGCAACGGCAAGCGAGTGACAGGCGCAAATGGCGAGTAACGAAAGACAGGCAGCGAACAACAAGCGACGGGAGCAGAGAGCAAGCGACGAAGAGTTGGTAGCACGTGACGAGCGGCAACTACAGATAACAACCGACCGGGAAAAGCTGGTAGCAGGCAATCGGGCGATGAGTCAGGGGACAGAAGGCCGGCAGCGTACAACCGGGCAAATGGCGAGCAACGGCAAGCGACGGATAGCTGAAACAGTCAGCAGGTGACGAAGGTAAATAACAGGGACACAAGTAACGGGCAACAGATAATAGATGCAGATGACAGGAGAAGTAACAAGCGACAAGTGACGGAGCATCCGCTATCGAAGGGTTCCTTCCAATATCTCTGAAAACCGTCCTTGCCCTGGTTTTGAAACTCCCACCCTGTCGCACCCGATTCGACACCATTATACGGAATACAAAACCCTACTCAGCATTCCGCCGATATTTGCAGGCCGGTTTTTCTATTTACCACTATATAGATAGCTATAGAAAGACGGCAATGCCCATTACTTTTTACTTTCCGTTCGGGAGCGACGAAAAAAATACCGAAGAATAGGGACACCAGCACCAATCACTCCGCCCAAGGATGAAATACCCGGACAAACACCAATCCGACTCTGTCATTTCCTGCCCCAAGCAGCCGTTATCAATAATCGGACTCTTAGCACCGACAACCTTCCTATAAAAAACGATTCGAACACTCCAAAG
>OHIK01000743.1_pt1 | contig 15828 bp, 10 predicted proteins | sample 1568241 | NCBI WGS metagenome assembly OHIK01 (sample SAMEA3879567, study PRJEB24766) | human gut metagenome | biome: human-associated habitat; feature: feces | place: USA | collected 1985/1987 | reverse complement strand
CTATGAAAAAGCATGCGGCACTTTTACTGGCACTTGGCCTGGCGGGCTCTATGTTCCTGGCGTCCTGCTCCGGTGATGGTTCCGGAGCTTCAGCTCCGGAAAGCTCCGGCGGCACTGAGTCCCAAAGCGCCAGCGCGGAGGAGTCCTCCGGCGCCGAACCCCCCGAGCTGTCCGGCGAATTGGTCGTTATGACCCTGGCAGGAGAACCTTTTGTACCTGCTTGGCAGGATCAGGCGGCTGTTTTCACAGAGCAGACCGGCGTACAGGTTACGATAGATTCTGTACCATGGGAAAACCTGCGCGAAACCTGCACGTTAGAGCTTGCTTCCGCTACCGGCGCTTACGACGTGATTTACGTCCATCCCTCCTGGTTCCAGGAGTTTGCGAAAAACGGCTATCTGGTTCCCGCGGATGAGTATACCACGGAGGAAGATTTGGAGAAGTATATCACCAACCTGGTGGACGACTACCGCTACGAGGGCACCCTTTACGGCCTGCCGGACTGGATCACCACCCACGTACTGGCCTACCGCACCGATATCTTCGAGCAGGAAAGCCTTGACCCGCCCGAGACCTGGGATGACCTTCTGGCAGTTTGCGAGCAGCTGAGCGGCAGCAGCGAGTATTCTCCCATTTCCTTCCCGGGCAAAAAGGGCGGCGCCCTGGCCAGTATCTTCAGCTCTCTGCTGACCAGCAACGGCGGATGGTACTTTAACGACGCCGGCGAGCCTAACGTCAACTCTGCGGAAGGCGTTGAGGTGGCTGAGTTCTTAGCTGATTTGGCTCCTTATCTGCCCTCGGGATATCAGAACTTCCACTGGGATGAAAACGGGCAGACCGCATCCGGCGGAAAGGCCGCGATGACGCTGGTCGCCACCCAGTCTACCTCCTGGCTGGAGGAAGAAAGCAGCGCTACTGCTGGGAAATGGGGCTATTTGGCTCTGAAGTCCAATAAGGGCACCGTGGGCGGCATCATCGACGACTACTGCTGGTCCGTGTGCGTTGACTCTCAGAACAAGGAGGCTGCCGGCGAATTCGTGAAGTTCTTCACAGATACCGACGCTCAGAAGTACTTCACCCAGAAGTCCAGCACCTGCGGCGCCACTAAGGCGTATTATGAGGATACCGAGCTGCAAGAGTCCATTCCCATGCTTTCTGCTATGTCTGAAATTCTGAATGAGAACACCAATCCGGCTCCCTCCTGGGGTACCTGGGCTGCCGAATGTGAGATTTTGGAGGTAAACCTGCAGAACGTTATGAACGGCAATATGACCGCTCAGGATGCTTTAGATCAGGTTCAGGCCAAAATGACCGAAGGATAAGCATTGAAGCTTTAGCGCGTTTCTTAAATGGTGTTTTAAATTGTGAGTGCTGGGAGGCCTTGTTATGAAGCGTCGTTCTAAAAGTCGCCTGCGCACCGGAAATTTGGCTATGGGTTATTGTTTCTCGCTGCCGGTGATGATTTTCCTTTTTATTTTTATTTTTCTTTCCATCGCGTATTGCTTTTATATGAGCTTCTTTGAGTGGAAGCTGTTTGATTTAGGTAAGGATAAAACATTTGTCGGCCTTGATAACTATATTAGAATTTTTCAAGACGGCATCTTCGGGCAGGCGGTTGGAAACACGCTGATAATTGTTTTTGTTTGCCTGACCCTGGAAACTGTATTAGGCTTTTTGATCGCGCTGACCCTTTGGAACCTAAAGCGCACCCTGAGGGTGCTGCAGACGATTCTGCTTCTTCCCATGATTACCGCTCCTGTGGTTGTGGCCCTGATTTGGCGGTATATCTACGATCCCCAGTTTGGAATGCTGAACTATGTGCTGAGAAATACCATCGGGATAGGCGATATCGCTTGGCTGGGAGATGAGAGCACCTCCCTGATGAGCGTGATGGTGGTGGATATCTGGCAGATGACTCCCTTTACCATCCTGATTCTGTTTGCCGCTATGACCGGCATTTCAGAGGACTGGATCGAGGCGGCTCAGGTGGATGGCGCTAAATTCTGGCGCATCGTCCGTAAAATTATTCTGCCGGCCCTGATGCCTATTCTGATGTTTATCCTGTTGATGCGCACCATGGATCTTTTTAAGATTTTTGACACCGTCTATGTGCTCACCAAAGGCGGCCCGGGCTTTTCGACAGAGACCCTGTCGATGTATACCTATAAGGTCGGCTTTTCCCAATACGAAATGGGCTACGCGATGGCGCTGTCTATTGTAACGTTAGTTGGAATTATGCTGATCAGCTGCTTCTATATGCGGCGCAGCAAGAAGCTGGAAGAATAGGAGGTGGACGGCGATGCAGTCGAGACGCAAGAGAAAAACGCTGATCCTATCCATTTTAGTCGTGGGCCTGTTTGTTATATGGACCGTCGTTCCGATTTATATGCTGATTTCTCAATCGGTAAAGCCGGAAAGCATTATGTTTGCCGACCCGCCGAAGCTTTTTTATCAGCCGATTTTTGACCACTTTGTGCGGGTATTTGTCCGCAACGATATTTTAGGCAGCATGATAAACAGCGTGATTGTTTCTGTCAGTACCATGGTGCTCTGCGTGGTGCTGGGAGCTTTATGCGCCTACTCCCTGGCACGGATCAGAATTCCGGGCTCCAAGTTTATTGCGATGTTTATTATTCTAACCCGCACGGTGCCTGCCGGCGCTCTCATGATGCCCATGTACGTGCTGATGCGCGAGCTGGGGCTGGCCACAAGCTATCTGGCGGTAATCTTTGCCCATACGGCTCTGCAGCTTCCTTTTGCGGTGCTGATGATGAAGGGCTTTTTCCAAGATGTGCCCCTGGAGCTGGAGCAAGCCGCCCAGGTGGATGGCTGCTCCAGAATGCGGACTTTTGTGAAGATCTGTATTCCCATGACGGCCCCTGGTGTGGCTACTACCGGAATCATGGTGCTGCTGAACTCCTGGAACGAGTTTATGTTCGCCTTAATTCTCACCGGCAGGGGAACCAGAACGCTTCCCATCGCTATTTCGTCGTTTTTGGGCGCCGTTTCCATTGACTGGGGCGCCAGCTCCGCGGCGGCTACGCTGGCTACCGTACCGATTTTTATCGCGGGCGTGTTCATTCAGAAGTATTTTGTGCGGGGGTTAACCAGCGGCGCGGTAAAGGGATAACCGAATGAAGAATATACATAATTTAGAAGGATGGTTTGATTGAATAACAGTATCATGTTTCAGGAAATCCAAGAGGAGCCTGTTGCCTTAAGAGAATGTATCGAGCAGAACCAGGTCATGGTAAAATTTTTGGCGGAGGAGATCCGGAGCAAAAATCCAAGCTACCTTGTGCTGGCCGCCCGGGGTACAAGCTGCAACGCGGCTAAATTCGCCAAATATGTGTTTGAGACCTATGTGGGGCTGCCTGTAATGATCGCGGCTCCGTCGGTGCTGACCAAATATGGCGGAAAGCTGAAGCTTTCTAACACGGTGGTGGTTGGAATTTCCCAGTCCGGCGCGGCCCAGGATGTTTGCAGCCTAATCGACAGAGGAAACCGGGACGGTTCGCTGACTGTGGCCATCACCAATACCGAAGGCTCTTTGCTTTCCCAGCGGGCAAAGTTCCACCTTAATTGCTGCGCTGGCCTGGAAAAGAGCCTGGCCGCCACGAAAACCTTTTTGTGCCAGCTTGCCCTGCTGACCCAGCTGGCTGCTCAGCTGTCCGGAGAGCCCCAACTGCTTGATTTAGTGAAGAGGCTGCCCCGGATTGCCGCGGCGATGCTGGACAGAACACAGGAGCTTTCCCGGATGGCGCACCGGTACCGCTTTATGAACGAGTGCTTTATTTTGGCCCGGGGGCTGAACTATCCTATCGCGCTGGAATTTGGAATCAAGACTCAGGAAACTTCCTTTGTCCGTTCCAGGGCATATTCCGTGGCGAATTTTACCCATGGCCCCATTGCCATGCTGCGGGATTTTATTCCGGTGTTTGTGCTGGCAACCGACGCCGCTACGGATGAAAATACCTGTGAGATGATTAAGCGGCTGAAAAACCAGCGGTGCGACGTGTGCGTGATTACGAATAAACAGGAAATTGCCGATCTGGCGGGAGGGAACGCGGTTCTTCTGCCGCCGGAATGTGAGGGCGTAGCGGGAGGCTTTGCCTGCGCTACGGTGATTCAGCTGTTTGCCTGCGAGCTTTCGGTGCAGCGCGGCAACAACCCCGACGCTCCGGAAGGACTGACAAAGGTGACGGTCACCGTCTGACAGCCGGCGCTCGGTATGACTGACGCGAATATTCCTGCTTTTCGTCCCCTCCGGAGAAGCTTGACCATCCGCGTCGGTGCCGACGTGCCCGAGGGCAAACGGAATAAAGCGCTTGTGGAGCCTGGAGTTCGACGAACAGGCTCCGCAGGCGTTTTGCTTTATTCAAGAGATGCCCCGGCTTGTGCAGGGGAGAAAAAGAGCTCCTGCCTCAAACGTTGAGGCGGGAAGGCTGTTGGAAGCCTAGGAAAGCCCTATAAAAAGGCTGGCCTGCTTACGCGTTTAGAGTGCGTGAGAGAAACGCGGGCGATCCATCGGTTCAGAGAGGAAGCTGGCAGCAGTTCCCGAGGTTCTTCCAAAAAGCGGAGCACTTCTGACCGTCTTCTGGAATAAGATAAAGAAGAACTTATCAGGAGGCGATAGCTTGGCAATACGAATATTTATTGATCAGGGCCACAATCCCAGCGGCCACAATGCCGGGGCGGAAGGAAACGGCCTGCGGGAGCAGGATGTGACCTATAACGTGGGAATTTACCTGGCCAGTCTGCTTAATGACGATGTCAGGTTCCAGGCCCGGGTGTCCCGCCCTACGCCGGAAACCGTTCTTGGCATAGATAACGCGACTAGCCTGCAGGAGCGGGTCAATATGGCAAATTCCTGGCCCGCTGATTATTTTATCAGCATTCACTGCAATTCCAACACAAATCCCGAAATCAACGGCACTGAGGTCTATGTTTACCGCGCCAATACCCAGTCCTACTGGCTGGCTCAGCACATTCTCAATGGCATTGTTGAGAGAGTAGGCACCCGGGATAACGGCGTCAGGATCAATCCCTCGCTTTTTGTTCTCCGGCGCACCACTATGCCCGCCGCGCTGGTAGAACTGGCGTATCTCAGCAATTGGGCCGACGCCCAAAAGCTGCGGGAGGATCAGTGGGAATTTGCTTGGGGAATCTATCAGGGTCTGCTTAGTTATTTTGGTTTTCAACCTCTTTCGTAAGAAAAGCAGCCGGGTTCAGAACACTGAAAAGTTCGCTCTAAACCCGGCTGCTTTATTGTTTGGAACCCCATCGGCAGAGGTGGAGGAAGCTCCCCAAAAAGCTTTCGCTGCAAGCATCGGGCGAAGCAAGCCTGCAATGACCGCTTTGCGATGCCGGTAAGCTGTCATTAAAACGGTGACCGCCCGTTTACGGGCAGTGAGGCAAGTGACGCGATGCAAATAAAATTCGCCGCGGCTCAAAACGCTTACCGCCGATAGGCCCTCATAGAGCCTGCCCATGCCTCTGGTTTTGACGGCGGTTATGGCAGGCTCCAGCTTGCGCATTCGGAAAAACCGACGGAAGGCTTCCGTCGGTTTTGTTCTGCTCCTTATCACACTTGGAAACTCCGTTAAAATACCTTTCCCGCAGAGGCTGAGATTACGGCCGCTCGGAACAGCGGTTGGAAAAGGCTAATTGAGAAAGAACCGTAAATTTAGAAAACTGTTTCAGATGTTTTGAAAGGCTTGCGGATAGTAGGGAATGATACTCCTGCTGAGCCTCTGGACGGCTTATCGATATGGCTTGGGATCAACTGAAAAAGCAGAAAATCCGAATGCTTGTCTATGGAAAATAGAAAAAATGATCTACAAAATATTGACTTATCATTTACAGGTGATACAATATATAGTATCAATCTTTTCGAGGAGGACCCGAACTATGGAGCTTTCAAAAAACGCGCTTACCGTATTGGAACGCCGCTACCTCATGAAAAACGGGGAAGGAGTTGTCATCGAGACTGTAGAAGAATTGTTCCGCCGCGTGGCCGGGGCGATTGCCGCGTCAGACCGCCGGTATGATGAAAACGCCGATTGCGAGGCGCTCGCTGACTCCTTTTATAGAATGATGACCAACCTGGAGTTTTTGCCCAACTCCCCAACCTTAATGAACGCGGGGAGGCCGCTGGGTCAGCTGTCCGCTTGTTTTGTGCTTCCGGTGGAGGATACTATGGAGGGCATTTTTGAAACCATTAAGCAGGCGGCGCTGATTCATAAATCCGGCGGCGGGACAGGTTTTTCCTTTTCCAGGCTGCGCCCCTGCGGCAGCGCGGTGAATTCTACCGGCGGCGTGGCGTCGGGTCCCATCAGCTTTATGAAGGTGTTCAATATGGCCACCGAGGCTGTTAAGCAAGGCGGCACCCGGCGGGGGGCCAATATGGGAATCCTACGGGTGGATCATCCGGATATTATGGAATTTATCCACTGCAAAACCAACAATAAGGAAATCACCAATTTTAATATCTCAGTGGGCCTGACAGAGAAATTTATGAACGCTGTGGAGGCGGGAAAGGACTACGAGCTGGTGGATCCTCACGGCGGCAGGGTCACTGGTACGCTGAACGCCCGGGAGGTATTCGAATGCATCGTGGATGCGGCCTGGCACAACGGCGAGCCTGGAATTATTTTTCTGGATCGCCTGAACCGGGACAATGTGGTGCCGAAAGCGGGGGAAATCGAATCCACAAACCCTTGCGGCGAACAGCCCTTATTGCCCTATGAATCCTGCAATTTGGGGTCAATCAACCTGACAAAAATGCTCAGGGAAGAAAACGGCGTTTACTCCTTTGACTGGGACAAGCTGAAGGCTACCGCCAAAAAAGCAGTGCATTTTCTGGATAACGTGATCGACGCCAATAAGTATCCTTTGAAGGAAATCGACTTTATGACCAAACAGACCCGCAAGGTCGGCCTGGGAGTCATGGGGTGGGCGGACGCCCTGCTGCGGCTGAAAATCCCCTACAACTCCGAGCAGGCCGTGCGGCTGGCGGAAACCGTAATGAGAGCGGTGACTGAGGCGGGCCGTGAGGAAAGCCGGGAGCTGGCAAAGGCCCGCGGAACCTTCCCGCTGTTCCAGGAGAGCACTTTGGATCAGGAGTTTCCCCAGCGAAACGCTACGGTTACCACAATCGCCCCGACCGGAACCTTGTCGCTGCTGGCCTCCTGTTCCTCCGGCGTAGAGCCGATTTTTGGCTATGTTTATATCCGAAATATTATGGACGGTACGGAAATGATCGAGGTCAATCCCATTTTGCGGGAGGTCCTGGAGGAAAGAGGCCTGTATTCCGACGAGCTGATGAAAAAGATCGCTAAACAAGGCAGCCTGGAAGGAATTGAGGAAATTCCCGAGGAGATCCGCAGGGTGTTTGTTTCCGCCCATGAGGTCAGTCCGGAATTTCATATCCGTATGCAGGCGGCTTTCCAGCGGCATACGGACAACGCGGTGTCCAAGACCGTGAATTTCTGCAACAGCGCCACACGGGAAGAGGTCGCGGAGGTTTATAAGCTGGCTTTCCGCCTTGGCTGCAAGGGCGTTACGATCTACCGGGACGGCAGCCGCAGCGAGCAGGTGCTGAACATCGGCAAGGTGAAAAAGGATGGCCAGGAGGAATCCCCGGCTGAAGGCGGCCAGGCGGTCATCAAGCCCCGTCCCCGCCCGGATATGACTACCGGCATCACCGAACGGGTGAAGATTGGATGCGGAAACCTCTATATTACGGTGAACTATGACGACAAGGGTATTTGTGAAATTTTCACCAACACCGGCAAGGCAGGTGGCTGTCCGTCCCAGTCGGAGGCTACTGCCCGGCTGGCCTCTATTGCCCTGCGCTCCGGGATTGACGTGAGAAGCATTATCGATCAGCTGAAGGGCATTCGGTGCCCGTCCACCATACGGCAGAGCGGCATGAAGTGTACCTCTTGTCCCGACGCTATCGCTAAGGCGATTGAGCGGGTTTACCAGCAGCAGGTACGGCTGGGACATTGGGCCGAGCCGGAGCTTTCCGCCGCAGAGGGGCCGGCGGCCTCTCAGGCGGAGACCGTAGTGCCGGGCAGAATGCGGTTCTGCCCTGAGTGCGGCGCAAAGCTGGAGCATGAGGGCGGATGCGTCATTTGCCGCAACTGCGGCTACTCCAAGTGCGGTTGATGGCCGAAATTTAATATGCTTTTGAGCAGGCCCAGGCCCGGTTTTCCGGACCTGGGCCTGCTGCGCGCCGCTGACAAGGCAAAAGAAATCCGCTGGTTCCACTTGACGGTTAATGAGTAACATGCGGCGGGGAGAAGAAAAATCAAACGCTTTACAGGGGAGGGCTCTTTTGGGGCCGGCTGATAAAAAGCCGGTTTAACGGCAGAAAAAACCCATGGGAAAATTGACAAACCAGCCGGATTTGCTATAATTGATGTGTCAATTGTTGATAGATCAATTATAAGCGAGGAAGAGCTAAATGGAACGTACTTTTCATATGCTGCTATACAGGGCGTTTCACGCCCAGCGAAGCTATCTCCGGCCATGTTTAGGAGAAATAGGCCTGGTAGTGGGTCAGCCGAAGCTGATCACTTATTTGGCGTGTCACGGCCCTTGCGGACAGCGGGAGCTGGCCGAATATTTTGAGGTGGATTCCGCGGCAGTGTCCCGGATGGTGGACTCCTTGGAAAAGGGCGGTTTTATCACCAGGCGGCCCAACGAGGAGAACCGGCGGTGCAATTCCATCGAGCTGACGGAAAAGGGGCATCGCGCTGATGAAACCTGGCGGGAGCGATGCCGTGAAATGGAGGAGCTTATGCTTGACGGGTTCAGTGCGGAAGAGCGGGAAAGGTTCGCCGGTTATCTTTCCCGGGCGTACCGAAACCTCCGGGGACAAAAGGAGGGCGTTTTATGACGGATCTGAAACGTCTTCTGCGGTACCTGGGACCTTATCGGAGAGATATGGTCATCGGCGCCTTGCTGGTGGTGATTGAAACGGCCTTTGAGCTGTTCATCCCGCTCCTGATGGCGGACTTAATTGATGTAGGGGTAAAAAACCACGATGTCCCGTATATTTTGCAGCAAGGCGTTTATATGGGAATCTGCGCCCTGCTGTCGCTGGTAACCGGTCTGCTGTACGCCCGGTTTGCCGCCCGGGCGGCCTATGGCTGGGGCGCCCGGATCCGGGAGGCCCAGTATCAGAAGGTACAGGGCTTCGCATTTTCCAATCTGGATCATTTCGAGTCCTCATCCCTGGTGACCCGGATGACCACCGACGTAACGGTGCTGCAAAACGCTGTCAACGGCGGCTTTCGGCCTATGGTTCGGGGACCGGTGATGCTGGTGATGGGCGTAGGGCTGTCCTTTTGGATGAACCCAACCCTGGCGCTGGTTTTCCTGGTCTGCGCTCCCCTTCTAGGAGCGGCTCTCTTTTACATCCTTCGAAAGATCGCGCCTCTATACAGCCTGCTGCAAAGGGCGGTGGACCGCTTAAACGGCACAGTGCAGGAGGGGCTCACCGCTATCCGGGCTGTAAAGGCTTTCGTCCGTGGGGAGTATGAGGAGGAGAAATTCCAGGAGGTCAATACCTCTCTCATGGAAACCAGCCAGAAAACCTTTCAGTACGCGGTGCTGAACCTGCCTGCGTTTCAGCTGGTAATGTATGTGTGCGTCATCCTCATTATGTGGTTTGGCGGCAATATGATTCTAAATTCCACACTCCAAGTGGGGGAACTGACTGGGTTCCTGAGCTACGTTTTCCAGGTTATGAACTCAATGATGATGATCTCCAACGTGTTTTTGCTGCTGACCCGGTCGCTGGCCAGCGCTCACCGCATCGGCCAGGTGCTGGAAGAGCAGCCGGCGTTTTCCTCGCCGGAACAGCCGGTCGGCCAGGTGCGCGACGGCAGCGTGGATTTTGACCGGGTATTTTTTAAATATAAGCCGGAGGCACAGGAGTACGCTCTTTCCGACGTAAGCCTGTCTATCAAGGCTGGGCAGACGGTGGGAGTCCTGGGCGGCACCGGCTCGGCAAAAACCACCCTGGTGCAGCTGATTCCCAGGCTGTACGACGCCTCCCGGGGAACCGTGCGGGTGGGCGGCCGGGATGTCCGTGACTACGACCTGCGGGCTTTACGGGACGCGGTGGGAATCGTGCTGCTTTCCGGCACGATTCGGGAAAATCTGCTATGGGGAAATCCGGAGGCGGATGACGACACGCTGTGGGAGGCTTGCCGCAAGGCCAGGGCCGATGAGTTTATTGAGCGGCTGCCCAAGGGAATGGATACCGATTTGGGGCAAGGCGGTGTAAATGTGTCCGGCGGGCAGAAGCAGCGGCTCTGTATCGCCCGTACCCTGCTGAAAAAGCCGAAGGTGCTGATTTTCGACGATTCCACCAGCGCGGTAGATACTGCTACTGAAGGAGAAATCCGCGAGGCGCTGGCAAAATTGACCGATGTAACTAAAATCATCATCGCCCAGCGGATCACGTCGGTGATGGATACAGACCAAATTATCATCCTGGATGACGGTAGAATCCATGGTACGGGCACTCACCGGGAGCTGCTGGAAAAGGATTCTATTTATCAGGAAATTTATGCTTCCCAGATGAAAGGAGAGGAGGACTGATGGCGAAACGGCAAATCACCGGGAAAAAGCCTAAAAATTTCCGCTATACTGTGGAAACTCTGCTGTCCTATTTGGGCCGCCATAAGCTCCTTTTGCTGTGGGTGGCAGTGCTGGTAACAGTGAGCGCCCTGGCGAACCTGCTGGGAACCTATATGATCCGCCCGGTGGTCAATAGCCTGTCCTCGGGGGATATGGGAACGCTGATCGCCGGCGTCGCGGTCACCGGCGTGATTTACGCAGTCGGCGTAGCCGCGGCCTACGGCTATACCCAAATTATGGTGAAGGCCGCTCAAAGAGTGCTTTTCGATATCCGCAGAGATTTGTTTTCCCATTTGCAGACCCTTCCACTGCGCTTTTTTGACACCAGGCGGCACGGCGATGTGATGAGCTATTTTACCAATGACGTGGACACGATTTCCGACGCCCTGAACAACAGCTTTGCCATGGTGATTCAAAGCTTTATCCAGATGGCGGGGACATTGCTGATCCTTTTCATTCTCAACTGGCAGCTTTCCCTTATCGTTACTGTATGCTATGGGGCGATGTTCCTCTACATCCGTTTCAGCGGCAAGCGGAGCAAGGCCTATTATACCATGCAGCAGAAAAGCCTGGGAGAGCTGGACGGCTATATTGAGGAAATGGTCAACGGCCAGAAGGTGGTAAAGGTCTTTAACCATGAGGAAGAAAATATGCAGGGCTTCCGGGAGAAAAACGAGGCGCTCAGAAAAGCGGGAACCGGCGCCCAGGCCTTTGCCGCCACAATGATCCCCGCGGTGGTGAGCATTTCCTATATCAACTATGCCATTGTGGCCATTTTGGGCGGTATTATGGCCTTACAGGGCATGACGGATGTAGGAAGCCTGGCCAGCTATTTGGTGTTTGTCCGGCAGGCCGCCGCGCCGATCAATCAATTCACCCAGCAGGGAAATTTTCTGCTGGCCGCCCTGGCAGGCGCGGAGCGGGTATTCGAGGCCATGGCCCAGCAGCCGGAAAAGGACGAAGGCAAGGTGGAGCGGGTTCACGTCGAAGCCGATGGGGCAGAAGAGCAATGGGCATGGCGCCGAGAGGACGGAACCCTGGTGCCTTTGCGGGGAGACGTGCGCTTTCGGGAAGTGTACTTTGGCTATGATTCCGGGCATCCCATTTTGAAGGATATCAGCCTCTACGCTAAGCCGGGGCAGAAAATTGCATTTGTAGGCTCCACTGGCGCGGGGAAAACCACCATTACCAATCTGATCAACCGCTTTTACGACGTGCAGGAAGGCAGCGTAATGTACGATGGCTTTGACGTCCGAGAGATTAGAAAGAAGGATCTGCGCCGGTCGCTGGGCATTGTGCTTCAGGACACTCATCTCTTCACCGGAACCATCGCGGACAATATCCGGTTCGGCAAGCTGGACGCCGGCCAGGAGGAAATCGAAAGGGCGGCCAAAATTGCCAACGCGGATTCCTTTATCCGCCGGCTGCCCCAGGGCTACCAGACAGTGGTAACAGCGGACGGCGCCAATCTGTCTCAAGGCCAGCGGCAGCTTCTGGCTATCGCCCGCGCCGCCATAGCAAACCCCTCGGTGCTGATTCTCGACGAGGCCACTTCCTCCATTGATACCCGGACAGAAGCTCTGATAGAAAAGGGGATGGACCGGCTGATGGAAGGGCGCACAGTGTTCGTCATCGCCCACCGCTTGAGCACAGTTCGCAACGCCGATGCTATTATGGTGCTGGAGCACGGGAAAATCGTAGAGCGGGGCAGCCATCAGGAGCTGTTGGCACAAAAGGGGATTTATTACCGCCTTTATCATGGGATGCTGGAACTGAGCTAATAGGCGGGTGCTGAAATCAGCGAAAGAGGGCTTTGCCTCCGTCAAGCGGTCATACCGCGGCGCCGATGATGGGGAGCCAACATAAACTGAGATAGGCTCCCCGGAGCCCTCAAAAGCGCAGAAGGCCGAAGCTAAACTCAATAAGGCCGCATGTCGGCCTCATGATATCACAAAGCATGAGAGATAAAAGCCTGAAAAGGGAAAGCTCAGTCTAATAGGAGAAATACCAATAACGGGAGGAAGCGCCGTGCGTTTAAAAAATGGAATAGTATTGGATCAGGATTTTATTCTGTCGCCAAAGGATATTGAGGTCCAAGGAGAATGGATTACGGCTCTGACGCCTTGGCGGGATGAGGAGCCGGGCGGTTGGATTGATCTTTCCAATAAGCTGGTGATCCCCGGGTTGATTGACCAGCATATTCACGGATGCGGCGGCTTCGATGTGGAGGACGCCTCTCTGGAGGCGCTGGCCGCTATGTCGGAAGAACTGGCCAGGCATGGGGTTACCTCCTTTTGTCCAACCGTGATGGCCAGGCCCATTGAGGGGCTTCCTCCCATTCTGGATATGATCCGCGCGGGTCAAAGACAGGGCCTGCCGGGGGCCTATGTTCACGGCGCCCGGCTGGAGGGCCCTTATTTATCGCCGCTGAAAAAGGGAGCGCAAAAGGAAAGCCGTCTCAGCAAGCCGGACGCCGGGGAATTCTTAGCACTGTGGAATCGGTATCCCGGCCTGATTAAAATTGTGGACTTAGCGCCGGAGCTGGAGGGCGCCGAAGATTTTATCCGGCGGGTTCGCTCCAGGTGCGTGATCTCTATGGCACATACAGCGGCTTCTTACGAGGGAGCGTTAGAAGCATTTCGTCAAGGAGTGGGCCAGGCCACCCATTTGTTCAACGGCATGGCTGCTCTCGGCCATCGGGAGCCAGGTCCGGCAGGCGCGGTGCTGGACAGCGAGCAGGTTCGGGCGGAGCTGATTTGTGACGGGATTCATATCCATCCGGCAATGCTGCGGCTGGCGTTCCGGATACTGGAAAGTAGGGCGGTGGTTGTCAGCGATTCTATGCGGGCCGCTGGTATGCCCGACGGAGAATACACCCTGGGAGGCCAAAAGGTTTGTGTGCGCCGGGGCACAGCTCTATTACGGGATGGCACCTTGGCGGGATCCACTACGAATCTGCACCAGGAGCTGCGAAATCTGCTGAGGTTTGGGATTCCTCTGGCGCAGGCGGTAAAAGCGATGACTTTAAATCCGGCGGTTCAGCTTGGCGCGGATAAAACTACGGGGAGTATTCAGCCCGGGAAATACGCCGATTTGGTCGTGCTGGACCAGGACTATGAAATTTTTATGGTGCTGGTAAAAGGGAAGATCCGCTGGTGCGGAAACCGGGCTCCTGCTGAATGCCCATGACGACGGCGGTGCGGCCTGTTTACAAGGGAAATACGATCTGAATCAAACGGGGGATTTTCTCCCGCTAGGGCTTTGCCCTAGGATTCAGACCTTTCTCCATGCATACATCCCTGGAGCATAGCTGCAAGATGGGCTAAAAGATGATTTCAAATAAAAAAGTGCCTCTGAGATCAGCGCGAGAGCAAAAAGAAAGAAGAAGGAAAAAGGACTGGGCAAAAAGAAATTTGGTGATCGGCGGCTATATGTGGTATAATAACCTCACACTGCCAATGACGGCAAAGCTACCGATGGAATGATAGGGGCCTAGGGTTAAGCCTATAGGAAAGAAACGGCAGGCCTTTTTTACAAGAGCGGGAAGCTTGACCTATGCCGGCCTTATACAGCTTATCATAGATTTAAAAGAGTTTCTTCCTTTTTGAAAACGAATATTTTTTGTAAGATGGATAGCAAAATATTTATTATTTAGAGGCAGTATACCTTAAAAAGAACAACGGCCTGCGGTTGCGCGGAAAGGATTTTTATGGCGATCAATAAGTTTATGCGCCTTGCTCTGAAGGTGCTGTCCTATCCGGATATTGACATTCGAAAGACCTATCCGCTGGAAAGGTCTATCCGCTATTTAAGACTGCCGGCCCTCCTGCCGAAAGACCGATGGCAGGATCATACCATTGTGTCTGAGGGAAGAAAGATTCTCACCAGAATTTATACTCCAGAGGACAATACAGGGAAAAACACACTGCTGTTTTTCCACGGAGGAGGCTGGGTGACTGAAAGCATTGACACCTACAATAAGGTGTGCGACGCTTTGGCGCGGGCGGCCCGAAGCCGTGTGATCTCGGTGGAGTACCGTTTGGCACCGGAGCATCCGTTTCCTCAGGGGCTGGATGATTGTTACGCTGCTGCCCGGGAGCTGTTTGTCAGGCCGAAAAGCTTTGGCTTTGACCTGGGTAGGGTGACGGTGATCGGCGACAGCGCCGGCGGTAATCTGGCCGCAGCGGTTTCCTTACGGGCGCGGGATGAAGGAGAATTTTATATTCCCCGCCAGATTTTGATTTATCCGGCTACCTATTACGACCACAGCGAATCGTCGCCGTTCGCCTCAGTGATGGAAAACGGGAGCGAATATCTTTTGACCTCCAAGAGAATCTGCGAATATATTGATCTTTACAAGCGGGATGACGAGGATTTAAAAAATCCGTATTTTGCGCCGCTTTTGGCAAAGGACTTTTCCGATCAGCCGGATACCCTGATCATTACCGCTGAGTTTGATCCCTTGCGGGATGAGGGGGAGGCTTATGGCAGAAAGCTGCGGGCGGCGGGGAGCCGGGTAACTATTTACCGGATGCGGGACGCCTTGCACGGCTTTATGGGGCTGGGCACCGGTTATATTCATGTGCGCCGGGCCCATGCCCTGATTAACACGTTTTTAAACGGGGGTGAAAGGGATGAATCAGGCAGGTAGCTGGCTTAAGCTGGATAACGCGGGCAAGATTTTCCCTTCCACCAGCGGCAAGCGGAATACCGGAGTGTTCCGCTTTTCCTGCGAGCTGACCGAGCGGATCCAGAAGGCGCCGCTGCAGCAGGCTCTGGATCAGACGCTGGAGTGCTTTCCCCATTTTTTGTATATTCTTAGAAACGGCCTGTTTTGGTACTATCTGGAGGCCGGAGATCTTCGGCCTAAGGTTCATGAGGAAAACACGGGGGTATGCTCCCAGCTGTTTTACCGGAACCAGCGCCACCTGCTGTTCGATGTAAGCTATTACCGCAACCGGATTAATTTGGAGGTTTATCACGCACTGACAGATGGCACCGGCGCGCTGCAATTTTTGCAGTATCTGCTATGCGCCTACCTCTCAGCGGTCCATCCCGGCCAGGTTCCCAGAGAGCTGGCCGACGAGCTTTCCCCGGCTCCAATTTCTTCCAGGGCGGAGGACAGCTTTAAAAAATATTATCAGCATGTGAAAAAAGTGAGGTCCAGCCTGC
>OHIK01000733.1_pt1 | contig 16009 bp, 14 predicted proteins | sample 1568241 | NCBI WGS metagenome assembly OHIK01 (sample SAMEA3879567, study PRJEB24766) | human gut metagenome | biome: human-associated habitat; feature: feces | place: USA | collected 1985/1987 | reverse complement strand
TGACAGGGAAAGCAGACAGCTTTAAGGCTCTCTGCTATAGATACGGAATATCGGAGAAAACCGGCCATAAGTGGAAAAACCGATTTTTTGAATACGCTTCGTTTTCTTTGACTCCCTTCCGTTTGCGCATGGATTCCTTGCAGTCAATGACGATACTGTAAGAATCATGAACGATCCGGTCGCAGATGGCGTCAGCGAGTATCGGATCACCGATCTTTTCCCGCCACCCAGGGACGTCAAACTGAGAGCAGAATATTGTGGAGGCCTTTTTGTATCTCGCCTCCGCGATTTCGAGAAGATCTCTCGCTTCGGTTTCCTTTAGCGGATACAGCAGCCATTCATCAAGGATGAGCAGCGCCGGTTTCTTGTACTGCTGTATGACCTTGGGATACGTTCCGTTTCCTCGTGCAATGGCAAGCTCGGTGAGCAGCTCCGGAAGTCTTACATACCGCACCTGAAGAAAGCTGCGTGCCGCCGTCATGCCAAGCGCGCAGGCAATATACGTTTTGCCCGAACCTGTTGCGCCGAGCAGAAGGACGTTGTGCCGTTCCGTAATGAAATTGCAAGTGGACAGCCGCGCTATCTGTGTCTGATCCAAGTTTCTGTCGGCGTGGTATTCGATATCCTCGATACACGCGCCTGGTTCAGCAAACTTTGCCTGTTTGATGAGTCGTTTTAAATGATTGTTCTTGCGGGAGCTCCATTCTTGATCCACCAACAAGCCAAAACGGTCTTCAAATGATATCTTAGAAATATTCAGATCGGTCATCTGATCCTTAAATGCTTTTGCCATTGCGGTAAGGCGCATTTCGTACAGTTTGTTTACCGTGTTTTCAGTAAGCATCATTTCTGCCTCCCTTCGTAGTATTCGGCTCCACGGGTGAAGCCGTACTGAGAGGAAGAAGGACGTTCTTCTTCGATACTTTCGGTGTATTGATCCTGGCCGGAAGAAAGGATCGCCTGTATGTTTTTGAGGGACGGGCGCGGAGTAAAGCTCAACGCCTTTTTGCAGGCGTTTTCAAGACGCTCATTTGAGTATTTGTCGGCGAGCTTCAGAATACCCATACAAGCTTTGTATCCCTGTTGTTCCACCTTGTATCCCGACAAAAGAGCGTCTATGACCGTGTTTGTATTTGAACCGATCTTCGCCGCCCATTTGCGGAAGCGGTCGCCGTTCCACTGTACGTACTGCTGATGGTTCGGCGGCATATGCGCTTCTACTGTGCTGTATTGATTGGCTCTGCCGTAAAGCCTCGGGTGAGAGCAGATACGCTTGCCTCCGAAGAAAACTTCTACCGTTGATCTCGTGATCCGGACGTCAACTTTTTGCTTAATATACTCATACGGAACAGAGTAATTCTGTTTGTCTACGGAAATATGGTAATTCGGCGCTACCGTTGCAATCTTCCACTCTGAAAGCTCAAAAGGTCTTTTCGGAAGCGGGATGAGAAATGGTTTTTCTTCTTCGAATGCGCTTGCTCTGCTGCCGTCTTTCTTCTGAAACGGCTTGTGATTGAATGTTTCAAGCCTCTCCAAAATGGCCTCGTTCAGTTCGGCAAGAGAAAGAAACTGCCGGTTCCGCAGCGCTCCGAGGATGAAATTTGAGATGACGCCGACGGTGCCTTCTACCATGGCTTTGTCTTTTGGAGCACGTACACGGCAAGGCAGTATTGCCGTACCGTAATGCTCAGCCATTTCGTTGTACGCTTTGTTGAGGGTGACTTCGTTTCTTCCATGTGAAATGACGCCGGTTTTCAGATTGTCGCACTGCAAGATACGGGTCACGCCACCGTAATACCGGAAAGCGTTTACATGCGCGGCGATCCAGCACTCTTGATTCATGGAGAAAAACGCTTCCACGTAGGCGTACCCGCTGTCCGGCAGTGACGATACGAACACGTATGCAGGGATCGCTTCGCTGGTGTCGGTGTCTATTACCGTCGCCGTGTCTCCCGCCCAGTCCACCTGCATAATTTCGCCAGGTTTGTGATTCAAGTGCATGGTTGCATTGTTTTTTACGGCGTAATCGCGGTAATGCTTTTTGAACTGCGTCAACTGGTAAGGAAGTTCGCCTTCCTCACAGCACTTCTCGCAGTATTCGAGCCACAAGAGATTCAATGTGACTCCGTTTTTCTGCAACTCCCGATGAACGTACTTGTAGTCCGGCATTTTGTATTCCGGCTTTGATCGATCGCTCGGGAAAAGCAGCTCCGACAACTTTCTGTCGGAAAGATCTTCCGGCAGAGGATAGCTGATCCCTTTTTCTTCGGCAACATTCAACACCTGAATGACTGTCGTCCGGGAGCAGCCTAAACTCTGCGCGATCTGGGAATTGTTGAGCCCGAGCTTTTTAAGTCTCAGGATCTCGCGGTAATTGGTCATGGTCATGACCTCCTTTGTTGTATTCACGCTTTCACGTGTAACAACATCTTACCGCCTATATTTTAACTGTTCAACCACTCCGACGAGACTGTTCAGTTTGCAGCGACGACAGTGTTCAGTTTTCAACGTCGCGACTGTTCAATTCGTCCGGCCGAGGTGTTCAGTTTTGTGCGACGTATTCACAAAAATCATGACCGCGATTAGAGCTGCCAAAGGAATTGCTCCAAGGATCATAGATCCGAAGCTAAGTAGGCAGCTTAAAACTAATCCGGAAACTAGGGTTGAAAGCCTACCCCAACCTCCAGATTGTACATTAGCAATAGCCTGACCAATCATAGCACAACCGGGCATTGCTCCGATGAAACCGCATACTAGATTACCAATGCCTTGTGCACAGCATTCGCGATTTTTATTGCTTTGAGTATCAGTCATTTTATCTACTACACGAAGTGTAAGCATACTTTCTAACAATCCAACAAAAGCTAAAGAAATTGAATAAGGAAGAATAACTTTTAATGTGGATAGATTCAGGACCTCTTTCGGGAACTGGAGAATAGGCCAATTTGCTTTCAGATTGCCAAGATCGCTAATCATGATGGTGTCAGAATTTCCGGATATAATTCCTATTACAATACTTAATATTGTCACCACGATAATAGAGATTAAAGTGGCTGGTAGTACCTTAGAGAATTTTGGAAAAAGATAAATTACTAACAATCCAACAGCAATTAATAAAAACATCTTTAGTACACTAATTTTTGTGTTGCCTACATTACCAAAGCAGTTTTTAATCTGGGATATAAAAATAATGATTGCCAGTGCGTCACAAAACCCTGACACTATTGAGTTCGGTATCAATTTTAACAGATTTCCGATGCGGCAGAAGCCTAAGATTAACTGTAAGACACCAGCCAAGAAAACTGCGGCGAATAAATAAGATAAGCCATAATTTTTAATGAGTGTAGTCATGACTACTGCCATAGAACCTGCTCCTGCCGAAACCATAGCAGGTCGGCCGCCAAAGAATGACATAAGCACTAAAAATACAATAGAGGTATATAACCCTAAAATAGGATCAACGTTTGCTACAATAGTAAAGCCGATCACTTCAGGTATGACTGAAAATGCGGAGACACATCCTCCTAGGAAATCCCCCTTAATATTCCCAAACCACTCACGAAATTCTTTCTGTAGAAATGTATTCACGAATTCGTCTTCCTTTATATTTAATGTTTAGTTTGAAATAAAAAATTTTGCAATACAAAAGTGAAGTCCCTTATTTAAAGGAACTCCACTTTTATAATTAGTATTAATCCAAAATGGAAACAGGAGGCAAAATGGATAAAAATCATCTTTCCATCAATAAATCAATACCAGCTTGAAAGGTGATAACATATTTGGAGATTAAATATTGAGAATAGGTTATTATTCCATCATTGATGAAATTTTGATAAGTTCCTTTAAACGTTAAGAATGAATTAAATCCCGGATATATTGTAAAGATTTCTGAACATGCTCGTCTTTGCGGGAATCATTTAACCAATCAAATGTAATATAGCCATCATAGCCTATTTCCTTTAAAGCATAAATGATGCCTTCCCAGTCAATGGTACCATCCCCGACAGGGAGATTATAACAGGCTAATCCATCACCATCACATGCATGAATGCTATATAACTTTTTCCCATATTTATGTACGGCCCATTCTAAACATTCTCTCTGTAGGAAAGACTGTGAGACATTAAAATCCGCACCTATATTATCATCCATATTTCGAATCATTCGCATCATAGAATCTGTGTGCTCCAGCATAGTATTATTCCGGTTTTCAACAGTTAGACGGATGTCATTTTTCGAAGCAATAGCATTGATACGCTCTAAAGAATCTCTAAAATTGTTCCAATAGTCTTTCCAGACAAATTTATCAGGAAGATCCATATGAAATTCTACCTCAAATTGCCAGCCGTCTACAGAACGGTTTTCCATGCCAGGAACAAACATATCTGGTACATTCAAATAGAAATATTCCGGCAGCGTAGCTGTATGAGCGGAAATAGTTTCAGGCCATGGGGAGGTAATAGTAATGAATTTAGCGCCCAGTTTTTTAGCTAAAATACATCCACATTCAAAATTTGAGATGGCGTCTTTCTTCTCTGAGGCCTCCAGGCTTGCCAGCCCACCAATGAGGTTTTGAAACATCATGACTTGGACTAGTTCTAATTTTTTCTTTTCAATTAGTTCCTTAAGTTCGGATACTTTATCGTCATTCCAATATTCCTCTAAGTCTTTACGATTTCTTAAAATTAAATCAATCCCGTCAAAACCGTAGTCAGCAATTTTAGAAATAGTATCTTCATATGGAGGCTCGAAAACAGGCTCCATAAGCGTCCAGACAGCACAACCAACTTTAATTGACATAATATGCACCTTCTCCTTATGTTGTAACTTAATCTACTTTGGCCAACAGATCTCTTAAATATTTCAATGAAAAAGCGGAGTTATCCCTCTTGTATCGGTCGTGTGACCATTCCATTGATAGATAACCATCGTAATTAACCTCTTTAAGAGCGTGGATAATCCATTTCCAGTCCATAACACCATATCCTACGGGGACATTATATGCGGCCAAACCATCGCCGTCCCTCACATGCACATGGAAGAGTTTATCATCATATTTATGAATAGACCAAGGCACATACTCCCTTTGTAAAAATGCCCAAACGGAATCAAGGTTTACACCAACATTATCCATTCCAACATCTTCGGCAAGCATTAGGATGGAGTCAGTGTGGGGAGTCATAGTATTTGCATGGTTTTCAATTGCTAATTTTAAACCATGCTGTTTTGCAATGACTGCACATTTGTGAATTGCATCCACGTGATTTTCCCAATACCGATTCCAATCGAAAGGATGCGGGAAGTTAAACTTTAATTTAGTTTGAAACGTTTGAAGCGTCCGAATTCTTGGGTCTACACCGGGAACATTGATGTAATAATATTCGGGAATGTAAGAATTAGGACAAGTGATCTCCCACGGCCAGGGGGAAACAAAATCCATCACAGGGCTTTCTAGCTCGTTTGCAATCTCACATCCAAACTCAAAAGCATCAATAGCGTGTTGCTTTTTAACTGGATCCAGATCAGCCAGCCCCTCTGTAATATTTTGGAACATCGCAACCGCACAGGCTTCCATACCATAATGATCTATCATAACCTTTAAATCTTTCATTCGTTTTTTGTTCCAATAACCGTTAATGTCTTCATAATCGCGTAGTATGAATTCCACGCCGTCAAAACCGAGATCTCCTATAGTTTTAACTGCATCTTCATAGGGGGGATTATGTGCGGGTTCTGTAAATAACCATGTTGCACAACCTACTTTAATCGCCATTTTATACTCTCCTTTGAATTAAGTTTAGCAGAATGCAAGTATACTATTACCTTGCACATAATTTACATCCTCTTAGACGGTTTGTATATAAAAAGATTTACACATCCTTGTACTATTCCTATTTTTATCGCATGAAATATTTTACAAAGATATAATTTTATATTAGAATATAAAATTATTATAAATATGCTATTCTTTTCTCGAAATTAGAACTGACTTTGATTATATTAATAGAAAGCAGTTAGAACTGGAGGGATTAAAATAAAATCAAAAAAGGTTTTAATAAAAGCTGATGATTATCAACAACTCTTACAATTAAAAAACAAATATTTATTGAAAAATTTCATTTTAAATGGTTATTGTGAAAATCGAGAAAAAAAGCAGTTACATTACTTGCTCTGCAGAAACAACAACCAAGTTAGTTTTTATATTTTAATTCTTCAATTAAAACCATCGCTTTCTCACCTAAGTAAAGGTGAACAAAATTCTAATTCTTTTAAGCTTTCGGAAAATTATATTTTAAGTTATAGTAATCTTAATTTTTTCTGTAAAGGTATCTCTCTTGACTGTCATTTAAACTATACTTTAATACTCTCGCCTAAAAATGAGAAAGTAGAGCTTTCGCAAGAATGGTGGTTGGAATGGTTTCATAAGTTAAATGAAAGTTTGACCGATAGTTGTAATACTATGGTAAAAGGCATACTAAGCGAAAGTGTATCTGATATGAATTTATTGCCTAAAGCTTACGAAGATACATTGCAGATGGCTTATCAAACCCTATTTATAGCATCCGGATATTTAATTTTTTATGAAACAGTCAAAGAATACCATAAAAAATATTTTGTATATCCCGCTGAAAAAGAAATGTGGATGTCAAGAGCACTAACAGCGGGAGATAGAGTAAAGACTAACAAGCTGATTTATGAAATTGTTATGAGTGCAAGTGAGTATTCCTATGATGCTTTGATCATGACAATATTTCGCTTGGCATCTGCATTGATAACAATTATAAATGAATTGCAAAAATGCAACTTTCTAAATATACCTAATGACGTTTCTGAAAGAATATTATCAACATATAGAGTGGGGCGCTTTTATGGAATTGACGAAGTTGTCAATACATTTCAAGAAGCAGCAGATAATATTGTAACGATTTTGGAAAATAAAAAACATAGGCAGCATAATAATTTACTAGAAACAGTCCACGAGTATATTCAAAAAAATTATTATCAGTATGAGTGTTGTGTAGAGACAATTGCAGATATTGTTGGGATGTCTCCGGCCTATTTAGGCCGACTTTATAAAAGATATATGCTGATTAATATTTCAGAAGAAATATATGAAACACGATTGAGACATTCAAAAGAGATGCTATTAGATAAAAAATATACTATTGCGGAAATTGGACAAAAAAATGGATTTTCTAGCAATTCATATTTTTGTAAAGTTTTTAAAAAGAAATTTGGGATTACCCCACAAGAATATCGAAATAAAAACAGGCTAATAAAGGAACCCTAATTATTAGGGTTCCTTTATTGTTGATACCTTTAGGCTTAAGAAAGCCCCCGGTTCTACGGGGAGAGATAAAAAAGCCTTGGCAAACAAATTAGTGGTAGCCAGTAATTAGGCAAAAAAGGTTCTGTTTTTCTCAAGAGAAAATTTTATAAGAGGAAATGCGCAAAAACCTAAGAATTGCTGTAAGTCTTGAACAGACAGGTGTGACTGGTTTACCAGTTGCAGAGCAAGCGGTGCGATGATATTTTTCAGTACCTCTTCCAGGGGTCAGCAAGTATTGACCCCTCTGGGGTCTGAGCAAATCACTAGTTTATTAGTGGTTTTGATTATGTGACCGCTAGATGTGTCAGTGTGGCTCCTGCAAAAGCTTTATTAGCTTCAAAGATCAAGCGAGAACAGCGCTCTAATAATGAAAGATTATCGTTAGAGTGGCTTTTTCAGTTTACGAGAGGTAGGACAATTGATACTAAGGTGTGTTAAAGTCACAAACATAATTTTTGATTATGACTATTAGCAGGAAGTTTAAGAAAGATCAACTTACAAGGATCCAAAATGCTAAATGGAAAGTATGAATATGACAAAAAAGTTGTTTATTTATTATATACAATTGAAAAAATAAATGATATTCTTCAAGTGCAGGAAGAATAAATAGTATACTATTACCGAATTCTAACTAAATATATCAAATAGGAGGATAATATGAAAAAGTTTGTTGCTGTAATTTTAAGTCTACTATTAGTAGGATCTCTAACAGCTTGTTCAGGAAATGAACAGCAAGGCAGCGCCCAGAGCACTTCAGGTGAAACTAATAGCCAGGTTAGTGAAGGAGAGGAAGAAGTCACTTTAACTCTTTTCCACACCGGTGATGCTGATGGGTTGGCTCTTATGGATAATATGGCGGACTTTGAAAGCAAAAATCCCGGTGTAACAGTAGAAGATGTAGTAACGCCTTTTGCAGAGTACCACCAAAAGCTTATGACAGTGGCAGCTAGCGGATCAGATGAATTTGACGTCGTTTTTGTCGAGTCTGATTATGTTGCACAAATGGGAGAAGCGGGCGTGCTTGAACCTTTGAATGCCTACGTTGAAAATTCTGAGACTATGTCATGGGATGACTATATCGAATCTGTCGTACAAAGAAATTGTATTGACGGCACTTACTATGCAATGCCTCAGGTAGCCGATGTGCAGACTACAATTTACAATAGAGTAGTTTTAGATGCACTGGGTATTGACACCCCCCCTAAAACACAAGAAAAATTTTTAGAGTACTGCAAACAAGCGCAGGCTGCGGGGTATGAGCCTTTGGCCACTAGGTATGATTCTAATATTTTCCCGACCCAGTATATGGGTCTCTTTTTACAAAGCAATGGCGGATCTTTTGTGGAAAAGTCAGGTGACAAATGGGTCTCTACTATTAGTAGTGAGATCGGAAAGTCTTGGCTGGAGTATTGTCGTGAATTCTGCAGTACTATCAACGGAGATAATCTGATAACAATGGATAGTTCTAAAATGATTTCCATGATGGAGCAAAATAAAGCAGGATGTACCATTGCTGGTAGCTGGTTCTGGGATTCTGTTAATGAAGAAACTGCTGCAAACCTGGTTGCCGCCCCGTTCCCGGAAGGGGAAAATGGGACAATCGCCCTTATGAGTGGCTGGAACTTGGGGATTTTCTCTAATTCTTCGCATAAGGATCTTGCTTTTAAAATGCTGGAGTGGAAAAATGATCCCGAGATTGCGGGCCCTACTACCGCTGGCTTAAGCGGTCGTAAGGACGCAGAAGAGTATTTTACAGATGAACAAAAAGAGATAATGCCGCTTTTTCAGGAATTAATGGGGGTTGGCGTAGGAATGACTTCTCCTGAATTTGAATATAGGAGCGAATTGTCAACTGCTTTGTATCCAGTGTTCCAAGAGGTTGCATATAATGATAATCTTAGTGTCGATGAGGGAATTCAAAAGCTGGATGAAGCAATTCAAGGTGTATTAAACGAAAAGAGTTGATTTTATGAGGAGAACAAATGTAAAGTTTTTTAAATCTTTAACTCCTTATGTGTATTGTTCTCCTTTTTTCCTGATGATGGCAGGATTTATGATCCTGCCATTCATCTTGAATATTGTTTTAAGTTTTACGAATTATAGTATGACTAAAACAACAATGGAGTTTATTGGTTTAAAAAATTATGAAACCGTATTATTAAATGACAACACCTGGGATTCAGTTAGATTAACAATTATTTTCGTCATCGGAATTGTAATCTTTACGATGCTGATCGGAGTATTATATGCCTTTGTCATGTCTTTTAATATTAAAGGTATTAATTTCTTGAAAGCAATTATCCTATTGCCATGGATAATTCCTGAGTCTGTGACGGCATATATTTGGAAATGGATTTTTTCTGCTGATTCTGGCATTATTTATTTTTGGCTTTTAAATTTAGGAATTATTGACTCAAATACTTCGTTTTTTGCAGATGGCGCGCTTGCTATGGTAATGGTCATTATGGCCAATGTCTGGAGAACGGCTCCATTTGTAGCAATTATGACTTATGCCCAATTAAAAACCATACCGAAAAATCATACGGAAGCCGCTCAAATAGATGGCGCTAATGGATTAAAAGTCTTTCTTCATATTACAATCCCTTGGTTAATTCCTATTTTAAAAAGGTGTGCTATTTTACTTTTTGTGTGGTCTTTTAATTCATTTACTATTATTTATATTTTAACGAATGGCGGCCCTGCTGGGGCTACTACTACGTTGCCATATCTTATTCGCCAGACAGCGTTTAATAATTTCAATTTTGGACAGGCAACGGCATTGAGTACGCTTTCTCTAATTATTGTAGTAGTTTGTATGGCTATTGCAAGCATTATTTTAAAGGTATCGGTCAAAATGTTTAAGAAGGGCGGTAGATATTAATGTCGGAGAGAAAAAGTTCTAAAATAGCAAAATATCTATGCGCTCTGCTATGTGTTCTGATTATAATATTTCCAATCTATTGGATGATTATCGGTTCTTTTAAAACACAAGCGGAGGCCTATTCTTTTCCACCAAAACTATTTCCTGAAACACTTACTTTAGATAATTACATTAATGCTTTTCAAGAATATAACGTAGTAGTTTATCTAAAAAACAGTCTAATTGTTACTGCTTTTGTTGTTGTATTGTCAGTTATTATTGCCGCGCTTGCAGCATATGCCATGAGCTTTTTTCGATTTAAACTGAAAACGACGATAACGACTTCTCTTTATCTATTGCAGCTCTTACCGACCATCACTATGTTAGTGCCTCTTTTCAGCCTATATCGAGTAATGGGTCTTCAAAACACTTATGCATCCCTTATTATTACTTATGTAGCGTCTGTTTCTGGCGTTCCAATTGCATTGGTGCTTATGTCAGGCTACTTCTCCAGTATTCCCAAAGAACTTTTTGAATCTGCGGGTATTGATGGGGCTGGAACTATGCGAACATTTGTAAAAATATTACTCCCGTTGGCGGCTCCGGGAATAGTCTGTACAGCTATTTATATTTTTGTACAGACATGGCAGGAATTCATGTTTGCTGTAAATCTAGTAACTGATCCAGATATGTATACATTGCCGGTAGGATTGCAAATGTTTGTCGGTCTGAGGACTACTGATTGGGGAGGAATGATGGCAACTTCTACAATGATAGCGATTCCGGCGATTATCTTGTTTGTATGTGTTCAAAATTATTTTGTGGATAATTTGGCTGGTGCAGTTAAGCAATGATTAGATAGGGGTGTTTTATATGAAACCACAAAAATTCGAAGAAAAAAATGAAAGAATTAGGTTGGCATTTGAACAACTAAAAAAAGATCATCCAGAAAAGCTGAAAAGACAAATAGACGTTTCTTTTTGTACGCTTATGTTTGGTTTGGAAGACGTGGTGGATTCCATAAAGCGATTGTCCCGATATGGCTATAAGTATATTGAGATTTTAGGAAATTATGGCGGCGAAACTTCGGGTAACCATACTCAAGTAAAAGAAATTAAAAAAGCTTTAGATGCTTATGGTATGAAATGTTCTGGGGTGATTTGTTCTACACAAAGTGGCTTTACACTGGAATCCAAAGATTTTTTTGCAAAACAGCGAGCTCAGGATCACATTAAGGCTAATGTGGAATTCTGTAAAGAATTAGGTGGAAGCTACTGTATGGTTGTACCAAGTACTACTGACGGTAAAAAGGCAGATCCTGACGGCGGTGACTGGGATAGAAGCGTCCGTGCGCTGCGGGAAATCGCAGATATTTTTACTGAATATGATATTAAATGCACCATCGAGCCTATTATTCATTTTGTTTCACCGATTTGTCACAGCTTTGAGGAGGCTAAGCGGTATATCCAGGAGGTCAACCATCCAGGTGTCCGGCATATTCAGGGCGATGTTGAACATATGATGGCACATGAGGAGCATATTGGCGAGGCTATTTTAGATGCTAAAGATTATTTGTTAAATTTGCATTTGAAAGATACTCATGCGCAAAGACCCATCGGTAACGGACATTTGGATTTAGATACCGTTATAAGAGCGCTCTATTTAATTGGATTTAATGAAGAAGGGCATTTTGCAACAGGTGAACCCTTACCGGACTATTATGATCCGGTGATCGGGTACGGAACTTTAATAAAACATTCAGAGGAAACCAAAGAGATCCTGGCGCGTGAGACAATAGAGACTTTTAGAGAGAGAGAGAGAGAAATTCTTTCTTAAACTTAAAGGAGGACTTAATTATGCGATTGAAGTATGGTATGGTGGGAGGGGGACCTGAGTCTTTTATTGGCGATGCTCACAGAAAAGCGATCTCAATGGATAATAGCGCACAGCTTGTAGCAGGAGTTTTTTCCCGCTCTTTTGATAAAACTATAGAGACCGGCAAGCGGTTTGATATAGCAGAAGATAGATGCTACCCAGACTTTCAAAGTATGGCAAATGCAGAGTCTAATCGGAAAGATGGAATCGATTTTGTTGTGGTAGTGACGCCAAATGTTTCCCATTATGATATTTGTAAAGCTTTTATGGAAGCTGGAATTCATGTGGCATGCGATAAACCCCTTTGTTTAACTATCGGACAGGCAGAAGAGTTAACACAATTAGCCCAAAAGAAAGACCTCCTATTTATGACCACTTATACATACATGGGTCATGCAACAACGAAATACATAAAAGAATACATAAAAACTGGTAAGTTGGGAAAAGTTCGTTGTGTTATAGCGGAGTATCCTCAAGGCTGGTTAGCGTATGAAGGGAAATGTGGAGGCAAACAGGGTGAGTGGCGTTGCGATCCAAAGCAGTCCGGAGGAGTAAATTGCTTGGGTGATTTAGGAACCCATGTAGAAAATATTGCCACTTCCTTAACTGGTTTGAAAATCAAAAGAGTATTAGCAAGAATGGACAAGGTGGTTCCTGGACGTGCTCTGGATGATAATGATTATATAATAGTAGAATACGATAATGGCGCAACTGGTTTATTTTGGACTTCTCAAATCGCTATTGGGCATGAAAATAGCTTAAAATTGAGGATTTATGGCGAGAAGGGTTCAATTAAATGGTTCCAAGAAGAATCAGAAAAGGTTACCGTTATTGCGGAAGATGGAACATCAAGTGAATTTCATCGTGGTGATGCAAATCTTAAAAAGGAAGCGAACGTGTCCAAATATGTAAGATTACCAGCTGGCCATACGGAGGGATGGCTAGAAGCTATGGCAAATTTATACCAGAGCTTTACTGAGACTATTGTGGCCCAAAAAATAGGAGCTTTCTCACCAGAATTAATTGATTATCCGACAGTTCAAGATGGAGCTGAAGGAGTTAGATTTATTGAAGCTTGTATAAAGTCGAACAATAACAATAATATTTGGGTAGAAGTATAAATAAAAGTCAGGAGGTATATTTGTGGCAAGGCCAATTACTTTATGCACTGCACAATGGGCAGATATGTCCATGGAAGAGGTTTGCCAGTCTGCGAGACAGATGGGTTATGATGGATTAGAAATAGCCACCTGGGGTCAACAAATAGATGTTCATAAAGCGGCAGAAGACACAAGTTATGTCGAACAGTTTAAAATGACATTAAACAAATATCAATTGAAATGTTGGGCATTGGCAACTCATGTTCCAGGACAATGTGTTGCAGATTTATGGGATCCCAGACTCAACAATTTTGCTCCGGCTGCGCTAGCAAACGAACCGGAAAAAATTAGACAGTGGGGAATTGAGGAGATGATAACGACAGCAAAAGCTGCTCATAATTTAGGGGTAACTGTCATTACTGGATTTATGGGATCCCCAATTTTTAAATATTTTTATTCCTTTCCACAAACTTCGGAAGAAATGATTGATGCAGGCTTTAAAGAGGTAGTAAAATTGTGGTCTCCGATCTTGGATCAATTTGATAAGTATGGAATAAAATTTGCATTAGAAGTCCATCCTGGGGAAATTGCATTTGATTACTATACTTTTGAACGTTTATTGAAAGAATTCAATTACCGGAAAACATTAGGCTGTAATTTTGATCCTTCACACTTGTTGTGGCAAGGAGTAAATCCGTGTGTATTTCTGCATGATTTTTCTGAGCGTATTTATCATGTCCATGCCAAAGATGTAAAGATGAATTTAAATGGCCGTACGGGAGTTTTAGGGTCTCATATTACTTTTGGGAATGTTGATCGTGGCTGGGACTTTGTTTCTTTGGGTCACGGAGATGTGGATTTTGATCAGATCTGCCGTATCTTAAATCAAGATGGATATCAGGGGCCTATTTCTGTAGAATGGGAAGATTCTGGTATGGATAGGATGTATGGAGCATCTGAGGCGTTGAAATATCTAAGAAACTATAATTTTGAGGCTTCTACAGTCGCTTTTGACAGTGCTATCAAGACAGAAAATTGAACAGGAATCGAAATTTGGAACTTAAAAATGAAACAATCCAAATTCCGACCTCTTTTCCTATGCAAAAATCCAGTGTTCAAGCCGTTTTTTGAGGTTTATCTCTTTTTATAGAAATTGGACATTAAAAGTCAAAAACTGAAAGATAGGTTGGAAAAACAGTGAATTGGATTTATTCTGAACCCGAGATTCTCATTGTAGCATGACTTTTAATTTTGGCTATTGATTTTCTTTCAAACAGCATTGAACCAGCGAACAACAAGTTCGTTACCCCATCCCAGCAGGCTCAGCCTGCACGCAAATCGCGCTCCTCACGTTTGTGGGGAGCCGTTTTGTTTTTGCCCGCGTTTTCAAGGGGTATCTATTTTGTCAACGCTTCCCAAGAAGGGGTGACGAAATAGATGTCACCCCGATTTTTTTCAGTATTCATGCGGGTTTCCGGGCTTTTTAGGGCCGATTTTTCAAAATCGCCCCACCGTGGATGTCCAACCCCAAAAAGAGCAAAAACAGCAAAAAACCGCTTTCCTAATAAAGATAGGGAAGCGGTTTTGTCATTTTTTAGACACCGGCAGAGAAATGATTTTCGATGGTCCGTTCGGGCTGTCCTGGAGTTTGACAGGGGAAGGAGGCAATAGTTTTTTGCCGGCAGCCGGGACGGAAGAAACGATTAAGGAGCCATCTTTTCCTTCAATGGAAACAGACATTTTCCCTTTTTCCCAATTTAAGTGGTGGAGAAGTTCAGCAGGGAGAACAATTCTTCCTAACCCGTCAATCGCGCGAAAATACTGCACAGCCATTACCTCCTGAAGATTAGATTTTCGATTTCTGGCTGGATTGTTCCAGTGGTTTAGCTATAGATTGTAAAGCTATACTTATATTTCCACACCAAAAGAGGAAAATTGGTTTCTGATGAGATGCTTGATGCCTTATCTTATTATAAACAGAAGGGGAATAGTCCTAAATTAAAAAAATGGACTTTTGGGTTCTTTAACTTCGAATTAACAAACACCTGATTTGCCTATTACATCTCTTGTTTATAATATTTCATTGTGCTGATCTATTTTGTTTGAAAAGGAGTGTCTATTGAATGAAGAAAAGGCGAATAATTGGGGGGATATTATCCCTTTGCATAGCGGCCTCGATGTGGCCCTCCCCCTTGACGGCTGCGGCAGCCGATTCCGATACGGCCATATATGTAGATTATGAAGCGGAATACACACCCGAAGATGATATTGAGATTACCGCTCAGGTGGAAAGGGCGGATACGGAGCAGGTATTGCTGTGGTACCGCCCCTGTGAGGAATTCGTCTGGAAGTCGATGGCGATGACGGGGACTGCGGAAAATGGCTACAGCGCCGTGGTTGCCCGCAATTCGGCGTGGAACACCACCCTGGAATTCTATGTGACGGCAGAATATGCGGACGGCAGCTCCGAGAGCAGCAGCGTTTCCCTCTGCAATGTGGACAACGGCTTGGATTACCAGAATCTTCCTTGCCTGCTGATTACGGAGGTCGTCCCGGACACAGCGGATGTGGACGGCCAGGGCAAAGACAAAGATGCCTATGAATACATTGAGCTCTTCAACAACTATGCAGAGGATCTCGATCTGAGCAATTACCGCATTGTCCATGAGGACAAGGAAAACAGCGGCGAAACCGAAACTATCGGAGCTGAACTGGATGGGTTTGTCCTGAAATCCGGACAGGCGGCGGTTCTTTGGATCCAGACCCCAGAGATGGAGGCGACCGGCGGATACACGGTCGAGCAGTTCAACGACTACTTCAAGTCGAACCTCGAGGACCAGTACT
>OHIK01000725.1_pt1 | contig 16153 bp, 7 predicted proteins | sample 1568241 | NCBI WGS metagenome assembly OHIK01 (sample SAMEA3879567, study PRJEB24766) | human gut metagenome | biome: human-associated habitat; feature: feces | place: USA | collected 1985/1987 | reverse complement strand
CGCATAACACGGGCCGTCTTGCCGCCATAGGCGTAGGGGACGCCAAAGCGCCGCCCCTCGTAGTTCACAAACCCGTCAAAGGAAATCCTCCGCTCAGGGCAAAGGTAGAGCAACAATTCAGGGCTGTCGTTCAGTTTCGTAACCACAGAGCCACACCGCTCCCTGTGGATGTCCTGCGGAATACCCAATCCCCGGTGGAAGGTGGTGTTCTGCTCCGGGTCGAGCACCTCGAGCAGCGCGCTCGACGGGTCGCCGTGGTTCGAAACGGTCACCTTGTCCACCTCGTCGAGGATGATGACCGGGTTCGACGAACCGCACCGCTTGATGGTCTGGATGATCCGGCCCGGCATCGCCCCGATGTAGGTGCGGCGGTGACCGCGTATCTCGGCCTCGTCGTGCAGACCGCCCAGCGAAATACGGCCGAACTTACGTCCCAGCGCCGCCGCCACGGACTTGCCCAGCGAGGTCTTGCCTACGCCCGGAGGGCCGTACAGACAGAGGATCGGGGATTTCAAGTCGCCTTTCAGCTTGATGACGGCCAAATGCTCCAACAGACGCTCTTTCACTTCGTCCAGCCCGAAATGGTCGTGGTCGAGCTGCTCGCGTGCGCATTTCAGATCGAGATTATCCTGCGTCACATCGTTCCAGGGCAGCTCGAGCATCAGTTGCAGATAGGTAACTTGCACCGAATATTCGGCCACGGCGGGATTGAGCCGTTCGAGCTTGGTGATCTCCTTCTCGAAAAGTTCGGCCACCTCCTTGGGCCAGTTCTTCTTGGACGCCTTCTCGCGCAATCCCTCCAGCTCGCTGTCGGCACCTTCGCCCAGCTCGTCCTGAATCGTGCGCATCTGCTGCTGCAGGTAGTAATCGCGCTGCTGCTTGTCGATCTCCTGCTTGACACGGCTCTGGATCTCGTTCTTCAGCTCGACGAGCTGCTGCTCGCGCACCAGAATCTCCAACAACTTGCGGGCACGGGCCAGCAGACCGGGAGACTCCAGCAGCGACTGGCGGTCTTCGTCCGAAAGCTCGAGGTTCGAACAGATGAAGTTGATGATTCCCCGCTTGGAGTCGATATTCTTGATGGCGAACGCCGCCTCCTTGGGCATGTCCGGCGAAATAGCGATGATACCCAGCGCAATGTCGCGGATCGAATCCACGAGAGCCTCGAACTCCAGGCTCTTTACATCGGGAGAAGAGTCGCGCAACGGCGTCACGCTGGCCTGGAAATAAGGTTCCGTGGAGACATACTCCTTCACCTCGATTTTCTCCAGTCCGTTTAGAATCACCGTCAGGTTGCCGTTGGGCATCTCCAGAATCTTGATAATACGAGCCGCAGTGCCGACCTTGTACATATCGTCCGGCGCCGGATCTTCGACTTCGCTTTCGCGTTGCAGCACGGCCCCCAGCAATCCGTTGCGCTCGTTCACTTCGCGCACCAGCCGGATGCTCTTCTCTCGGCCGACCGTAATCGGCGTGATCGCTCCGGGAAACAGCACCGAACTGCGCAAGGTCAATATCGGCAATATTTCGGGCACGTTGACCTCTTCCAACACCTCGTCCCCGCCCGTTACGATGGGAATGACGTGATGGCGTCCGTCCAGGACATCGGGCAGTGCCTTCAGATCGTCCATGTCGATATTCTTTATTTTATCCTTCTTACTCATATTCTTTTTATTATGTGGCTAAAAATCGAAGTGTTTTCCGTATCGTCGGATAAATTCTCCCTTCGGAAACTCCCGACCCCGACCGCTTTCCCCTCGCTCCTCCTTTCCTTGACCGGGAAAGTTTTGAGTACGAAAAACATCTACTTTTTTTAAAAAATTACAGATTTTGCAAAGATAACGATTTTCCTCCTAATTTTATTTCATATTAGCAGAATGTTCATAACTTTGCAAATCCTGTACAAATTATTATAAATACCGCATACAATATCATGCAAATCGCCGACAAATACTCCCCGCAGGAGATCGAATCCAAATGGTACGACTACTGGATGGAGCACCGCCTTTTCCATTCCGAACCCGATGAACGGGAACCCTATACGATCGTCATCCCGCCACCCAACGTCACGGGTATGCTCCACATGGGACATATGCTCAACAACACGTTGCAGGACGTACTGGTGCGCCGCGCCCGCATGCAGGGCAAGAACGCCTGCTGGGTCCCGGGCACCGACCACGCCTCGATCGCCACGGAAGCCAAGGTGGTGGCCAAACTCAAGGCCGAGGGGATCGAGAAATCGTCGCTCTCGCGCGAAGAGTTCCTGCGTCATGCCTGGGACTGGAAAGAGAAATACGGCGGCGTGATCCTGCAACAGCTGCGCAAGCTGGGCGCCTCGTGCGACTGGGAGCGCACCTGCTTCACGATGGACGAAGCCCGTACCGAAAGCGTCCTGCGGGTCTTCTGCGACCTCTACGAAAAGGGGTTGATTTACCGGGGCGTACGCATGGTCAATTGGGACCCGTCGGCCCAGACCGCCCTTTCGGACGAAGAGGTGGTGTTCAAAGAGTCGCACGGCAAGCTCTACTACCTGCGCTACCGGGTCGAAGGCACCGACCGCACGATCATCGTCGCCACGACCCGGCCCGAGACGATCCTCGGCGACACGGCCCTCTGCGTCAATCCCGACGACGAACGCTACGCCTGGCTGCCCGAAGACGCCCGGGTCATCGTCCCGCTGGTGGGCAGGTCGGTACCCGTGATCCGCGATACGTACGTGGACATCGCTTTCGGCACGGGTGCCCTGAAGGTTACTCCGGCGCACGACGTGAACGACTATATGCTCGGTGAAAAATACGGGCTCGAATCGATCGACATCTTCAACGACGACGGCACGATCAACGACAAGGTAGGGCTGTATGCCGGTATGGAGCGCTTCGCCCTGCGCAAACAGATCAAAAAGGATCTCGACGCGGCCGGCCTGCTGGAGAAAACCGAAGACTACACCAATAACGTGGGCTATTCCGAACGTACCGGCGTAGCGATCGAGCCCAAACTCTCGATGCAGTGGTTCCTCTCGATGGAGAAACTCGCCGGTCCGGCGACGCAGGCCGTCTTGGAAAATGAAATCAAGCTCGTTCCCGAAAAATACAAGAACACCTACCGTCACTGGATGGAAAATATCAAGGACTGGTGCATCTCGCGCCAGCTCTGGTGGGGCCAGCGCATTCCGGCCTGGTATCTGCCCCAAGGCGGTTACGTAGTGGCCCTCAACGCAGACGAGGCACTGGAGAAAGCCCGGGCCAAGAGCGGCGACGCCTCGCTGACGCTCGCCGATCTGCGGCAGGATGAGGACGTGCTCGACACCTGGTTCTCGTCGTGGCTGTGGCCCATCTCGGTATTCGACGGCATCCGCCACCCGAACAACAAAGACATCGAATATTACTACCCGACCAACGATCTGGTGACCGGTCCCGACATCATCTTCTTCTGGGTGGCCCGTATGATCATGGCCGGTTACGAATACCGGGGTGAGAAGCCCTTCGGTCACGTCTACTTCACGGGGATCGTGCGCGATAAAATCGGCCGCAAGATGTCCAAACAGCTCGGCAACTCGCCCGATCCGCTCGACCTGATCGCCCAGTTCGGCGCCGACGGCATGCGCGTAGCGATGCTGTTGAGCTCCTCGGCGGGCAACGACGTGATGTTCGACGAGGCTCTCTGCGAACAGGGACGCAATTTCGGCAACAAAATCTGGAATGCCTACCGACTGGTCAACGGCTGGACGATCGACGACACCCTGGCACAAAGCGAAAACAACCGCCTGGCAATCGAATGGTTCCGTCAAGCGCTCGCCAAGACGCTGCGTCAGGTCGAATCGGACTTCGCCTCCTATCGTATCTCGGAAGCCTTCATGAATCTGTATAAACTCTTCTGGGACGACTTCAGCGGCTGGTACCTCGAAATGATCAAACCGGCCTACCAATGCCCGATCGACCGGCCGACACTGGAAGCCACGTGCGGTTTCTTCGACGACCTGCTGCGTCTGCTACACCCCTTCATGCCGTTCGTCACCGAAGAGATCTGGCAGGACCTGGCACCCCGCAAGGCAGGCGAGTCGATCATGGTCCAGCGCATGCCCGAAGCACGGGAGATAGACGAGGCGCTGCTGGGCCGGTTCGAACTGACGAAAGAGGTCGTAACGGCCGTCCGCAACGTCCGCAAGCAGAAAAACATTCCGCAGAAAGACCCCCTGACGCTCCGGGTGATCGCCGACGAGAACTACCCGGCGGAATACGCTCCCGTCCTGCAGAAAATGGGCAACCTCTCGCAGATCGAAACCACCCGGGAGAAAGATCCTTCGGCCGTCGGATTCCTCGTAAAGACCACGCAATACTTCGTACCGATGGAGGGCATGATCGACATCGAGGCCGAACGCAAAAAACTCGCAGGCGAACTGGAATACCTCGAAGGATTCCTCGCCAGCGTGCAAAAAAAGCTCTCGAACGAAAGATTCGTTTCGTCGGCTCCCGAGAAAGTCGTGGCCAACGAACGGACCAAACAGGCCGACGCCGAAGCCAAGATCGCCGCGCTTCGGGAACAACTGGCGGCCTTGAAATAACTCATCACGAAACATTCAACTCCTCTCTCCGGCTTACAACAGCAGAGAGAGGAGTTTATACCCGACTATGCCGGAAATCACCATCTATACCGACGGCTCGGCCCTGGGCAATCCCGGTCCGGGTGGTTACGGAGCGGTCCTGATATCGGGACGGTTCCGCAAGGAGGTGTCGCAGGGTTACCGCCTGACGACCAACAACCGCATGGAGCTGCTGGCCGTCTGCGTAGCCCTCGAAATGCTGAAATTCGAAGGCAGCGACGTGACGATCTACTCCGATTCGAAATACGTGGTCGATGCCGTGGAGAAACGCTGGGTATTCGGCTGGGAGAAGAAAGGGTTCGCCGGCAAGAAGAACCCCGATCTATGGTCCCGCTTCCTGCGCTCCTACCGCCGTCACAAGGTCCGTTTCGTCTGGGTCAAGGGTCATGCCGATACGGTCGAAAACAACCGCTGCGACCAACTGGCCGTAGCCGCAGCCAACGACAGGGCGCACCTGCTGGAAGATACCGGGTATGTTCCGGGCAGTGGAGAGTAAGCCATATAAAGAGAATAAAAAGCCCCGAAACACGACGAAATGTCCCGAGACTTTTTAAAAAACTATCCGGTCACACGGCCGCCCGAACTCGGGACGGCATTGCCCTACTCACCTCCTGCTCCTATCTCTACTTAACTTACTTCCGCACGTAAGCTCGCTCGATTTCGGCAATATAGACCTCGTGATAATCGTGCTGGGGATACCATTTCGTATCGCAACTGCGATCGACGAACCCTTCGGGCCGGATTCTTCCGACATAGAGCTTGCGGCATTGCAGGATCAGGCGTGCTTCGGCCGGCGCGGGCACTCCGTCGTCCGTACAGGCGACCGTCAGTCCGGCATTGCGGATCTTATCCTCCGTACGGCCGGTACGACTGCCGCAGTATTCGAGAGCCGCACGATATTCGGGCGAGAAAAACGAGAGGGTCGCCCTCTCCTCCCGATCGACGAACTCCCGCGTATAACGCTGCGGACGTATCACGAACTGCGCCACGGGGCGTCCCCAGATGAACCCGATCAAACCCCAACTGGCGGTCATCGTATTGCAACTTTCTCTGTTCCCGGCCGTGACGAGCATCCACTCCCGGCCGATGGCCCGGATAAAATTATCGGTAATTTCAGCCGGATCGATCTGTTTGAAATTTTCCATGGTCTATTGTTCCTTTTTATGACTCTATCCTGTTACAAAAATAACATTCTTTCCCCAAAATCGGACAACCGGATTGCATATCCTGATTAAATTGCTATATTTGCCCCTACTTTACTCCGAAACAATAACCGATCCGGAATTTATGTTCAAAACATACATGCGGCTGCTGGGATTCGTCAGCCCGATCTCCAAATACGCCGTCCCCTACTTCTTTTACGCGCTGCTGTACGCCCTGTTCAACACGCTCACCTACGCCATGATCCTCCCGATCATGAACACGCTGTTCGACGACAAGAACTCCTACGTTTTCCAACCCGTTTACGACTTTCCCATGCACGGGCTCTCGTTCTCGGACATCGACGCCTCGCAGATGTTGAGCTACGTCTATACGCAACTGTTCGGGACGAATTTCACGATGTCGAAAATGCTCCTCCTGCTCGCCTGCGGTACGATCGTAATGAACCTGTTGAGCAATTTCTTCCGCTACATGAGCGCCTGGACGGTCGAAAACATGCGTGTCAGGTCGCTGCAACGCATGCGCAACGATCTGTTCAACAAAATCATGGGGATGAACGCCGGATATTTCAGCGATCAGCGCAAGGGCGATCTCATGTCGCGCATCACACAGGACGTCATGGTGGTCCAGTACTGCATCACCAATACGCTGCAAGTCGCCTTCCGCGATCCGCTGCTTATTATCGGTTACGTGATCTACATGCTCCTCGTATCGTGGCAGTTGTCCCTGTTCGCCATCCTGTTCCTGCCCGTAGTGGCGCTCATCATCGGACGGATCGTCAAAAAACTGCGCCACCCGGCCCTCAAAGGGCAGGAACGCATGGGCGACATGGTAAGCGTGCTCGACGAATCGCTTTCGGGCATCAAGGTCATCAAAAGCTACAACGCCACCGACTATATCCGCCGCAAGTTCTCCGAGTTCAACGCCGAATTTTCGCGCCTGATGCTCTCGATGGCCCGCCGCCAGCAACTAGCCTCGCCGATGAGCGAATTCCTCGGCCTGACGGCCGTCGCGGTACTGATCGTCTTCGGCGGTTCGCTCGTCATGAACGGATCGCTTTCGGCCGGCGGATTCGTCGGCTTCATCGCCGTATTCTCGCAGATCACCCGCCCCGTGCGCTCGTTCATCGACCAGTTCGCCAACATCAATCAGGGTATCGCCGCAGGCGAGCGCATCTTCGACGTGCTCGATTCCGAACCGGAAATCCAGGACAAGCCCGACGCCAAGACGTTGGACGGCCTGCACGAGAAGATCGAATTCCGCAATGTACACTTCTCCTACGACGGCAGCCGGGAGGTGATCGACGGCATCTCGTTCGACATCCGGCGAGGAGAAACAGTGGCTCTGGTCGGTCCTTCGGGCGGCGGCAAATCGACCCTCAGCGAGCTGATCCCCCGCTTCTACGACACTACGGGCGGCGACATCCTGATCGACGGGGTTTCGATCCGCGACTACACGCAGGAGAGCCTGCGTGCCCACATGAGCATCGTTGCGCAAGATACCGTGCTGTTCAACGACACCATCGAAAACAACATCGCCATGGGACGCCGGGGAGCGACGCACGAAGAGATCGTCGCTGCGGCCAAAATCGCCAACGCCCACGACTTCATCATGGAGTGTCCGTCGGGCTACGACACCAACATCGGCGACCGGGGCGCCAAACTCTCGGGCGGTCAGCGCCAGCGCCTGAGCATCGCCCGAGCCGTACTCAAGAATCCCGAAATCCTGATCCTCGACGAAGCGACTTCGGCCCTCGACACCGAGAGCGAAAAACTTGTGCAGGACGCCCTTAACTCCCTGTTGCAAGGCCGCACATCGATCGTGATCGCCCACCGCCTCTCGACCATCCACAACGCCGACAAAATCATCGTCATCGAACGGGGTCGGATCGCGGAACAGGGCACACACTCGGAGTTGATGGCCAAAAACGGCATCTACGCCAAGTTGATCGAGATGCAGAGCTTCGACTAAAAGCCGATTCCCATGACCGAAAAGGAGAAAATGCAGGCCGGGGAGTGGTTTTCCCCAAATGACGAGGAACTCGTACGCGATCGTGCCAGGGCCCGCCACCTCACCCATCGGCTCAACGTCGCGCTCAAAGACAAGGACGCGACCTATCTGGCAACGCTCCGGGAACTCTGTCCGAGGGTCGAAGCCATGATCCGCGCCCCTTTCCACTGCGATTACGGATACAATATCTCCATCGGCAAAGGGTCCTACGTCAATTTCAACTGCGTTTTTCTCGACCTCGGGCCGATTCGCCTGGGACAACGCTGCCTGATAGGTCCCGGCGTACAACTTCTGACGGCCGTGCATCCGATGAACGCTGCGGAACGGGCTACGGGCAAAGAAAAGGGAGCGGGCATCGAAATCGGCGACGACTGCTGGCTGGGCGGCGGCGTGATCGTCTGTCCGGGCGTCAAGATAGGCTGCCGCTGCGTCATCGGCGCCGGCAGCGTGGTCACGCATGACATTCCCGACGATTCGGTCGCTGCCGGCAACCCGGCCCGCGTTATCCGCACCGCAACCGACGAATAAATCCACTACTTCCAAAAATCTTTCGAGGAAATCGTGCAACGGCTTCCTCCACAACTCGTTGCCCCTCGATAAAAAACTGTTTCCGGGGATTTATTTATTCATATTTTTTCGTAACTTTGCATGTTGGTAAAATCCGCCGCCGGCTTCCCGCACGAAACAGGCGGCACACAGCGAATTCCGGCGCTGCCGAATACGACAAAGACAGGTAACAGCTCCGCATTCGGGGCTGTCCGGCGGAATCGGGCCGGATCGGATTCTGCCAGCCCATGAAAACGACGATTGAAAACAACAGGATATGAAGTTCAAAGAATATAAAGGCCTCGATCTGCCGGGGTTGGCCGCCGACGTACTGAAAGAGTGGGACGCACAGGACACGTTCCACAAAAGCATCTCCACCCGCGAGGGTCATCCCACCTTCGTCTTTTACGAAGGACCTCCCTCAGCCAACGGCACGCCGGGCATCCATCACGTCATGGCCCGCACGATCAAGGACGTTTTCTGCCGCTACAAGACGCAGCAGGGCTACCTCGTGCACCGCAAGGCGGGGTGGGATACGCACGGACTTCCGGTCGAACTGGGCGTCGAGAAGAAGCTCGGCATCACCAAGGAGGACATCGGCAAAAAGATCACCATCGAGGAGTACAACCGCACCTGCCGCGAGGCCGTCATGGAATTCACGGGGGCGTGGGAAGACCTGACCCGCAAGATGGGGTACTGGGTCAACATGGACGATCCGTACATCACCTACGACAACAAATACATCGAGACCCTGTGGTGGCTGCTCAAACAGCTTTTCGACAAGGGGCTGCTCTATAAGGGCTATACGATCCAGCCCTACTCGCCGGCTGCGGGCACGGGGCTTTCGACGCACGAGCTGAACCAGCCGGGCTGCTACCGCGACGTGAAGGACACGACGTGCACGGCGCAGTTCAGGATCATCCGCGACGCGAAAAGCGAAAAGCTCTTCGGCGACGCCGAAGGGCCGCTCTATTTCCTGGCGTGGACGACCACGCCGTGGACCTTGCCTTCGAACACCGCGCTGGCCGTAGGCCCCGAAATCGAATACGTGCGCGTCAAATGCCGCAATCCCTATACGGATGCCCCCCAGACTGTCATCCTGGCCAAAGAACTGCTGGGGTCGTATTTTACCCCCAAGATGGAGGGCAAGTTCGAAATCTCTCCGGTCACCTACAAGGGTCCGGACTTCGAAGGCATCCGCTACGAACAGCTCATCCCCTGGGTGAAGCCTGCGGGCGATGCGTTCCGCGTCATCCTGGGCGACTACGTGACCACCTCCGACGGTACGGGTATCGTGCATATCGCCCCGACGTTCGGTGCGGACGACGACCGCGTGGCCCGCGCCGCAGGCATCGCCCCGCTGTTTATGGTCGATAAGGCGGGCAAGAATCAGCCGATGGTCGATCGCAAGGGACGGTTCTTCCTGCTCGAAGAGCTCGACCCGACCTTCATACGCGACAACGTCGATACAGCGGCCTATTCCCAATGGGCGGGCCGTTACGTGAAAAACGCCTACGACGATTCGCTCGCCGCCGACGCGCCGACGCTCGACGTCGATCTCTCAGTGATGCTCAAGGCCGAGAACAAGGTTTTCAAGATCGAAAAGCACACCCACTCCTACCCCCACTGCTGGCGTACGGACAAACCGGTGCTCTACTACCCGCTCGACTCCTGGTTCATCCGAACTACGGCGCTGCGCGACCGGATGATCGAACTCAACAAGACGATCCGCTGGAAGCCGGAATCGACCGGAACGGGACGCTTCGGCAAGTGGCTCGAAGGTCTGGTGGACTGGAACCTCTCGCGCTCGCGCTTCTGGGGCACGCCGCTGCCGATCTGGGCTACGGAGGATTACTCGGAAATGAAGTGCATCGGCTCGGTCGAAGAGCTCGTCGCCGAAATCGAAAAATCCGTCGCGGCAAGTCTGATGAAGGAGAATCCCTACAAGAACTTCAAGCCGGGCGACCTCTCCAAAGAGAACTACTCGACCGACCGGATCGACCTGCACCGTCCTTACGTGGACAATATCGTGCTGGTTTCGTCCAAAGGCGAACCGATGCGGCGCGAACCGGATCTGATCGACGTGTGGTTCGACTCGGGCGCCATGCCTTATGCCCAGCTACACTACCCCTTCGAGCACGGCGGCGACTACTTCAAGAGCGTCTATCCGGCCGATTTCATCGCCGAAGGCGTCGATCAGACGCGCGGATGGTTCTTCACGCTGCATGCCATCGCCACGATGCTCTTCGACTCGGTGGCCTTCAAGAACATCATTTCGAACGGCCTGGTGCTCGACAAGAACGGCAACAAAATGTCCAAGCGCCTAGGTAATGCCGTGGATCCCTTCGAAATACTTTCGACCTACGGCGCCGACGCGACGCGTTGGTACATGATCTCCAACTCGCAGCCCTGGGACAACCTCAAGTTCGACCGGGACGGCGTGGACGAAGTGCGCCGCAAGTTCTTCGGCACGCTCTACAATACCTACTCGTTCTTCGCCCTCTACGCCAATGTGGACGGTTTTACGGGACAGGAGCCGGAAGTTCCGATGAGCGAACGCCCGGAGATCGACCGCTGGATCATCTCCCTGCTCAATACGCTGGTCCGGAACGTCACCGAATCGCTCGAGAATTACGATCCGACGCCGGCGGCCCGTATGATCCAGGAATTCGTATGCGAAAACCTGTCGAACTGGTACGTGCGCCTCAACCGCAAGCGGTTCTGGGGCGGCGGTCTGACACGCGACAAACTGGCGGCCTACCAGACGCTCTACACCTGTCTGGAAACCGTTTCGATGCTCTCCGCACCGTTCGCGCCGTTCATCTCCGACCGTATCTTCCGCGATCTGAACGCCGTAAGCGGTCGCCACACGGACGAGTCGGTACATCTTTCGACCTTCCCCGTCTGCGACTCCTCGCTCATCGACGGTGAATTGGAGCAGATGATGTCTATGGCCCAACAGGTTTCGTCGATGGTACTGGCCCTGCGCCGCAAGGTGAACATCAAAGTCCGCCAGCCGCTCACGAAGATACTCATTCCGGTCCTCGACGCCGACACCGCACGCCGCATCGAAGCCGTCAAGGGGCTCATTATGAGCGAAGTGAATGTCAAGGAAATAGAACTGATCGAAAATACGACGGGACTCATCACCAAGCGCATCAAGCCCAACTTCAAGACCCTCGGTCCCAAATACGGCAAACAGATGAAGCAGATCGCAGCTCTCGTAGCCGGGTTCTCACAGGATCAGATAGCCGCGATCGAAGCATCGGCGGAAACCCTGCTGGACGTGGACGGCGAAAAAATCACCGTCACCCCTGCCGATTTCGAAATCACCTCGGAAGATATGCCGGGCTGGCTCGTAGCTACGGAGGGCAAGCTGACCGTAGCCCTCGATATCACGATCACCGACGACCTGCGTGCCGAAGGTATCGCCCGCGAGTTGATCAACCGTATCCAGAACATCCGCAAGGATTCGGGCTTCGAGGTGACGGACAAAATCCGTGTGGAGATCGAACAGCAGGAGTTCGTCCTTCCCGCGCTCAAATCCTTCGCCGACTACATCGCCTCGCAGACGCTGGCTGTCGAAATCGAAGGAGTGCCTTCTCCCAGCGGCGAATTCGTCGTGGAGTCGGAGGTAGATGAGCAACCGGTCCGTATCGCGGTGACCAAAATTTGACCAAAAAAGGAGAACCTGCACGTTTCCGGCAAAAAATTTGGAAGTAACGGGAATATTGTTTAATTTAGTATAACATTATTACAAATAAAATATTGAAACTATGGCAGAAGCAGAAAAAACCCGATACAGTGACGCCGAATTGGAAGAGTTCAAACAGCTCATTCTCAAAAAACTGGAAACAGCACGTGCGGATTACGAACTCCTGCGCGCCACGATAACCCACACCGCATCGAACGATACGGAGGATACCTCGCCGACGTTCAAGGTGCTGGAGGAGGGAGCCACTACGCTCTCCAAAGAGGAGAGCGGCCGCTTGGCAGCCCATCAAATGAAATTCATCCGCAACCTCGAAATGGCACTCGTACGCATCGAGAACAAGACATACGGCATCTGCAAAACCACCGGCAAGCTGATCCCCAAGGAGCGGCTGATGAAAGTGCCTCACGCAACCGAGTGCATCGAGGCCAAAGAAGGACGGATTCACTAAAGGATTCACCCTCCGAACGAATGTTCTTTTCGTATGGTATGAAAAGAATCCGTTCGCCACGACCGGAGATAAAAATAGGAGCGTCCCCGTCAGGACGCTCCTATTTTTATAAAAAACATCCCGCAACTAAGTGCGGCTGCAGGATGCTTCCCTGACGGAACAATAACACTTATGAATTGGAACTTCTCTATATTCATTCGCCGGCCACGCCGCTCCGATTTTTTTTCGTCGTGATCTCGATCACCCCTTCCGCTCCCTTCTCGCCATAACGTTCGACCCCCTGCTCTCCTTTCAATACCGTCATCGCGTCGATTCGGGAGGGATCCAGTTGCGAAAGGCGATCGGCAGAAATTTCCTCGCCATCCAATACTATTAAACCGACCTGCTTCAGAGAACGACCGTTATCAACAACTGAAACCGAATCCGAATCCGCTCCGGTCGTATAGGTCAACGTAACGGTTTCCTCCAAAGGCTGCGCCGACGTGGCAATCGATTTAGACACGGAAATCGACTTTGACACAGAAGTGCGCCCCGAGGAGGCGCCGGAAGGCTCCCTGACAACTGTCATCTTATTAGGCGTTTTGCCCGACGCATTCGACGAATAAACCGCCAAAGTCGTACGTTCTCCGGATTCATTCGTCCCAAACTCGATCACACCGTCCCACGCCCGCTCGCCATAACGGTCCAGCAATTCGAACCCGGGTTGCAGAATCCGAACCCACAGAACCTTCCCCGCATCGATCGACTTCAAATAGTCATCATCGACCTGCCGGCCGTTGATCAACACAAGCGGTCGGGCTCCATTGAGCGGACGGATCGTAAATCCGTTTCCCGTATCCTTGATCCGATAAAGACCGGGACCTTCCTGGAAAGAGTTTCCACGCTCGAAACTACACTCCAGACGGTCGAACTGCCGGGCACCTTCAGTCGTCGTCACATAAACCACGCCATCCGCCGCCGCCTCGCCGTAACGTCCGACAGCCCATTCGTCCTTCAAGACCGACATCGATTCGATTTCCGCTTCATTCAAAGCCTTTACCTCGGCAGCTGCGACCCTTCTGCCATCGAGCAGGAAGAGCATCGAACTCAAATCGTGACCGGAAACCACGAACGAATCGTTCGGTGCAGCAACTTCGGAAATCCGCACCTTGCCCTGCCCGTCCACCGGAGTATTACCGGTCTGAACCGTACCGAACGACGGTCCCTCCGGTACGGATGCGACGACAGATTCACCTGCACCGGACTTCCGGGCCTCTTTTTCGGCCTGTTTCGCAGCATCACGAGTCGTCACAAGAATCGCTCCGACACGGGCGGCATCCCCGTAACGCTCGACTAATGCCGGGTCACGGAATACATCCTCCCAGGAAAAAATCTGTATGGTTTCGATCTTGCGGGCAGGAATCTTCTCCAGATCGGTGATGGACCCCACACGCCCGTCCACAGCTACCAACGGCAACATTCCGGGACGTACTCCCTGCACGTTCCGCAATTTCAATCCGCTCACCTTATAGGTATTTTTACCATCCACCGATCGGAAACTACCCTTCAGATAACGCATCGGATTGTTGTATTTATCATAAACGGTCACCTCGAAATCATCCTCACGCGAAGCCGTTTTGGAAACGACCTCGATCACCCCGTTCCGGGCCGATACGCCGTATCTGGCGACCGTCGCTTCGTCCGGCTCGGTTACGATCCGAACGGTTTCTATCTCGTGAACGATACCGGGAGTAGTAAAAAGATAGATATTCGACACCTTGCCATTCCACAGTACCAATGGCCGGAATTCGAACGGCATCGAATGGCTAAACTCGATCCGCCGCACCCGGTAAGTATCGGGCACACCCGTCGGTTCAAAATCGCCCGTAATATAGTGATACAAATCGGAAGGCTTCTGTTTCTCTTCGATTGTCACACGTTCCGACTCCGGACGACTCGTATAGACGATCGCACCGTAACGACCCCGATCGCCGTAGCGTCTGCGTGCCTCGCCGGAGGTCATTCGGGTCGCCGTGGCGATACTCGACGGTGACATCGCGCCCAACTGTCTGTAATCGATCTCCTCACCGTCGAGCAGATACAAGCCCTCGTCCGACAGATCAATCCAGAAAGGAATGAGGGCAGCCCCGTCGCTCACCTCGACAGTCACCCACTCTTCCGCACCATCGACCGATTTATACCCGAGTCGTTCGAGTTTCCCGGCATCAGCAGTCAGCAACTTGGCAAACTCCTCTTTCATGTACGCATCGCGGCGGGCGACAAACTGTTCGGGCAACTCATCCCCTTCCCACACCAGATAAAGCTCCAAATCCTCCGGATCCCACAAGGACGGATCGGCCGGACTCCAAGACTCCGTATAAGGATAGGTCTGAACCCTAATCGACAACACTCCGTTCGCCGCCCGCGTACCGTATCCCTTCAGTGCCTCCGGCCCTTTGACCATCCAAGCACCAATCATCTTCTGTTCCGGCAATCCCAAATAGGTATCCAGCGTTTCAGCCGACAATTCCTCGCCCCCGTCCATTATCAGAGGCGGATGTTCCGGATCGAAGCGAAAATCTGCCGGATCGCCATAAACCGCATACACTACCGGTTCATCGGATACGGGCAGGTGGGTCAGAGCAAGCGACTCTTTCAAATGAAATTCCAAGGCAATGTCCGTCCCCATCGGAATTCCGAAGCGGCTACCGACTGATTTTACTTTCTGATCCGTCTCCCCTCCGACAAGGTAACAAACGATCGGCTTCTCCGTAACGATCGTAAAGCGGCCCTCCGCATCGGTCACAACCCGCCGGCCGCCGCTGCAAATAAACTCATAACCGGCCCAAGGCTTATCGTCCCGGCCAAATACGCGTCCGGTAAAGGTGTGCGCCCCCGATTCTGCCGTTTGCTTTTCGAGAGCGGTACGCTCGAGATTAGCGAGCAATTCGGCCATGGAGCCTTCGACCGGTGGCATTCCCCCTTCCGGTGTACCGACTGTGAGGCCGTCCGCACCAGCAGGAAGAGGCATTTCACCGTTTCCGGAATTTTTCGTAGTTTTGTCCTCCGGAAGAACATAGGAGGTCTGTGCGAAAGCGCCGAGCGCCAGGCACGCAAGCGGCAGGACATAGAGCGCCTTGGCCCTGGCCCACCTCGATGATCTTTTACGCAACATCATGGTAATTCGGTTTTTAAGGTTACTATGATTAAGGCTGTTGGCAATTGAGTACCACCTCCCGCCAACGGCCTTTTTTATCAACAGCATCTGATAATCTTTCGCATCGACCCCGCAGCGGAGCACCTGCTCGTCGGCCTCGTACTCGTGCACAGCACGCAGTTCCACACGCAACAGCCACATCGCGGGGTTGAACCACTGCAAACACCCCAGCAAATCGACCAGCAGCAGGTCCCACGAATGGCCCAACCGCTGATGCGCCTGTTCATGCACGAGGATCGTCCCTCCGCCGCAGGCATAATCCTCCTCGGACATCACCACGTATCTCATCCAACTGAACGGAGCTCGAATCCGGTCCGACAACACCAAAACGCTCCCGTTTCCAAGCGGTATGCGCTGGCCGCGGCGCGTCATTCGCACAACCCGCACGATGTTGCATACGGTCCATCCCAACGTCGCAAATACCCCTGCAAAATAGATGATTCCGAGCAAAACGCCCCAGTCGAACGGTTCGGGAGC
>OHIK01000713.1_pt1 | contig 16439 bp, 7 predicted proteins | sample 1568241 | NCBI WGS metagenome assembly OHIK01 (sample SAMEA3879567, study PRJEB24766) | human gut metagenome | biome: human-associated habitat; feature: feces | place: USA | collected 1985/1987 | reverse complement strand
GCGTGCATTCTATTGTATTGCGAATGGCGCGGGGAACTGTACTGTCCTCTATTCTGCCTACTTTTTTACTTTTTCTCCCACACCTTCGGCTGATAACGCATATCGGACACCGTATACACCGTGATGAACGCCTTCGGATCCTCCCGATTGATAAAATTCATCAGCTTCTGGTATTCGCTTTTATCCACGATTGTGATGATTTCATTATGCTTTTCCAGATTATACGCGCCAATTGCCTCGTAAACCGTTGCTCCACTATGCAGTTCTTCTATGATAAAGCGGCGCAGCTGTTCTTCTTTTTTCGTAATAATGCAGACACGGCGTTTGATATTGTTGTCAAAAATAAAATGATCCAGAATGATTCCGTTGAAATAGGTACCCAGGATACTTAGCACCACAGTCTTCTTATCATATACCAGTGCTGCGGACAGCGCCACACACATACCGGAGAGAGACATAGCCTTACCCAGTTCCATGTGGAGATATTTGTTCATGATCTTTGCTACAATATCCAGTCCTCCGGAAGATGCATTCCGGTTGAACAGAATGCTGAGTCCCACGCTGACCACCAGAATATAGCACAGTACATCCAGTTCCTGACTGTCCGTCATGGAACCGAAATTCGGAAACAGCATCTCGAAAAGCCCTAAGAATACCGGCAGCATCACACTGGTGTACACCGTCTTTACCCCGAATTCTTTCCCGCAGGTAGCAAAGCCGATGAGCAGAAGCACCACATTCAGGATCATCGTAATGACCGACAGTGGAAGTGGTATAAAGTTAGACAGCACAATGCCGAGACCTGAAATACTGCTGACCGACGCATGACTCGGCACCAGGAAAAAGTAGACTGCTGCCGCGATGATGGCCACCGCCACAGTCAGGATCCCTGTCTCCTTCATTATTTCTGCATAATTTATTTTTTTCTTCATAATAACATTTTCTCCAACGATATATTTTAATTTGTTTCTATACTCTTCTCATCTTATTATTCTTAGAGTACTATTACAGCGGCATCAAGTCCCTCTATTTTTCCATCAAAGGGTTTCTCTCTGAGTAAATCATATTTTTGTGCATACTCATGAAACACTCTTGCGCTGCTGCTGCAGTTGAAGATCAAAGCGAGTGTCTCTTCACCATTTTTTCTGGTCAGGACGATCGTCTCTTCCTCGTCTCTTGCAGCTATTTCCATCGGTTCACCCTCTACGATACATGCATGGTTTTTTCGCACCTTCAGCAGCTGCTTATACCATTCAAACATCTCTTTATCCTGGTATTCTTCATCCCAGTACATGCCACGTCTGCAATCCGGATCGTTTGCTCCCGGCATCGCATACTCATCTCCATAATAAATCATCGGCATTCCCGGCAATAACAATTGAAAAGCTGCTGCCAAATGCTGCTTTTTCTTATTATCCTTACATAGATGTAAAAATCTTGCTGTATCATGGCTGTCGATCAGATTCCACATGAGAGGATAGCATTTTTTGTTTAAGCGCCCCTTCAAATATCCAAGATTCTGTATAAACTGGCTGACATTGATTTTTTCATCTGCAAGCAGATCTATGAGATTCAGGTAAAATGGATAGTTCATGACCGTATCCCATTCATCTCCCTCAAGAAAATCTCCTGCATAATGCCAGATTTCACCAATGATCAGCAGCTCCCTTTTTACCGCCTTAACAGCCTTTCTAAAACGCTTCCAGAAGAAATGACTGATTTCGTCGCCTACATCCATTCTCCATCCATCAATATCGCATTCCTTAATCCAATAACATGCAACATCTGTAACGAATTTTTCAACCTCCGGATTTTTCAGATTCAATTTTGGCATTCCATCATAATAACCGAAACATTTGAAGTTAGGAGCTTCTCCTTTTTCCCCTTTCAGTGGAAATCTCTCGATAAAATACCAGTCCAGATATCTGGATTTTTCTTCTTTTTCTATAATATCCTTAAATGCAAAAAAATCTCTTCCTGTATGGTTGAATACCGCATCCATCACTACTTTCATTCCACACTCATGCGCTTTTTGCACCAGCTCCTTAAGATCCTCTGTTGTTCCGAAGGAAGGATCAATCTGATAATAATCAGTGGTATCATATTTATGGCTGGAATCCGATTTAAAAATAGGTGTTAAATACATAACATCTATTCCCAGCTTCTGAATATGATCCAAATGATCTATAATTCCTCTGAGATCGCCATGCAGATTATCTTTAGACGTGATGGGTGCTTTATACCACAGCTCCTTGTCTATTGGCTGTGACGCTGCAAAGCGAGATGGAAAAATCTGATACACGACCTTGTTTACTGCCCACTCCGGCACCTCAAACATTTCTTCCTCACGAAGGTTTTGCGGACAATCGAACATTCTGTCCCTGTTTGTAATGCATTCCCGGCTAAACTCATAGTTGCCGTAATATATCTTTTCTCCCTGCATATCCGTAAATTCAAAATAATAGCGCAGACATATCAAATGCATCTGAAGCTGTGCTTCATAATAGTCATGAAACTGTGATGTGGCAACCTTCTTCATCGGAATCGTCCTTCGCGTATCCTTCCATTCCAATGGTATGTACTTATCCTCATAATGGAGAATGATCTCTTTTATATCATCTTTTTTTACCTGCACACGTATCACGAATAAATCCTTATCGATTGCATAGCAGAATCTTTTATCCATATCATGAAGAATTGCTGAATATTCCATAATTTTTTCCTTTCTATAGCTCGAAAAAAGCGTTTTTTCCTTCTTGATTATAATTCCTTTTTATTATGCTGCACAAGTCACAAAACGATAAAAAGGTCACCGTTTCTGCCTGTTCCGTTGGGGCAACGGAGGATTTCATTGCGCATTCTCCTTCTGAAATTTGTGTTCGTAACTGTCGAAATTTACAGAAATATTGATTTTATCAGTTATATCTTATAATTTTGGGAATATGTTATTGAGTTTCAGCTGTATGCGTTACACTATGTTCAGCCACAGGCAAAGGATTTTTGCAACCTGACACAGTTTTCTGTCCCTGAATCTCCATCAACATAAAAATATCTCCATCATTTCAAAAGAGAATGACGGAGATATTTCGCCTTGTTTATTCTTGTAGCAACCAATCGGCTATATCATGGATTTCGATTCCTTCATAACTATATTTTGGATGTTTGGTTCTGGCAATAATCATTTTCGGATAAGCATCTCGGATCTGAAGCAGAGGAGAGCATTCTCTCTCAAATGTTTCCTGCCCGGAAATGTTGTCGCTGACCTGAATATAAATCTTCTCGCTGCCTCTCTGAGCAACAAAGTCGATCTCCTTTTGATAGAGCTTGCCGACATAGACATCGTATCCACGGCGAAGAAATTCAATGCAAACAATATTTTCATATACTCTGCCGTAATCCATATTTCTGCTTCCCAGTATTGCATATCGAATACCACTGTCACACAAATAGAACTTTTCAGAGCTTTCAAGGTATTTCTTGCCTCGGATGTCGTATCTCTTAATATCATAAAATACAAAAGCATTGCACAAATACTTAATGTACTTGCCGACGGTTACATGATTGGTTGGAGTCTCATTTGCTGTCAGCAGCTGACTGACCTTATTAGGAGAAGTCAGGTTGCTGATATTATCCATAAGGAACTCGCTCAGACGTTGTAAAACCAAAGAGTCCGGGAGCGCATATTTTTGCACCAAATCCCTTGTAACAATCGTTTCGTAGACCTCTTTGATATAGTTTGTTCTGTCTTTTTCGGTTCTGTAAGCGTAAGAACCTGCTAAACCGCCCTTGATAGCGTAATCATCAAAGAGTTTATCTTTATCACTAACATCATCATAATATTGGCAATATTCCTGGAAGCTGAAAGGAAACACATGAATTTCAATATAGCGTCCGGTAAACAGAGTTGCCAGATCCGCACTCAACAGGAAAGCATTGGAGCCGGTTACATAGATGTCATATTTTCCCTTAGAGTACAGGCTGTTGATTGCCAACTCAAACTTGGGGCACATCTGCACCTCGTCTACAAACAGGTAGTTCGTTTTACTTTCCTGATAATGTTCTTCCACATAAGCGTGTAAGGCATGGTATTCCTTGATTTCTTCATACGCCAAATCCATGAAGTCAATGAAGATAATATTGATATTTTCAAAATGGCTTTTCAGATACTCAATATACGCCTGCATCAGCTTGGACTTACCGGATCGACGAATGCCCGTGATAATCTTGATGTCAGGAGTACCATTCAGTTCAATGATTCTGTCGAGATACTTTGCTCTTGTAATTGTTTTCATATCGTCACCCGCTTTCAAAAGTCGAATATTTTTCATTTTTTGAAACTGCTTCGATGTATTTATTATACTGTCTGCTAATAGTATGTGCAAGACGTCGCTTTCAAAAACTCAATCAGAGTACTCAGACATTCTTTGCCATTGTTTTCTCCTTCTCTGTTCTGAATTGCCATGCGTATCATCCTCTCAAATGACTCGCTGAAATGTTCATCATCTTCTGGCGTCCGTTTCTTTGGCCCTTTTATATGATTTTTTCCAGAAGCCACAATTTTAAATTTTTTCTTAATTTGTGGCGTTATGATAAATTAATATCCTTCTTACCCAAAAGAAAATCAACAATATTGATATGTGCAATTCCATTTCTTGAATAATCAAATCTATCTAATGAAAACACATATTTCGGTGATGCATCACTAATTGGCTTAAAAGCACCAAACTCTCTTTCAATCGTTTCCTTGCCAGCCAAATAATATGCCACCTGAATAAAACATTTCTTTCTTCCATTTATTGCAACAAAATCAATTTCACCCTTATATGTTTTTCCTGTAAAGACTTCATAATCTCTTGCTTTTAGCTCGTTATAAATTATATTTTCAAGAAAAAAGGTATCCTCAAAATTTACTAAGTTTGTATTTATCATGCGAAAACCAGTATCTACCGCATATTGCTTCTCTATATACGACATTGCCTGTTTTCCTACAATATTAAATCTTTTTACACGATCAATTAGACAAGCCTTTTCCATTTTATCAAGATATCTGTATATCGTCTTTTTATCCAAAGTATCTGCATTTTGATGTATAAAATAGTTCTCTATGTTTTTACTGGAAAATTCCTTTCCTGCATTTGCCATAATATATGTTGCTACTCTTTCAAAGTTTTGTCTATTAACCTTTGATCTGTCAGTAATAATATCCTTATCTAAGATACCTTCATATGTCTGCTCCAAATATCTCTTAATATCACTTTCTTTTGTAAACGAAAAACGCAAAGGGAAGCCACCCCAATTGATATAATCAATCATAAACTCATCCGGAGATATATTTCTTCCTATAGCTGTAGCATATTCGTAGCTTTCGGCAAAGGAAAATGGCATTATTCTAAATTCAACACATCTTCCAACCAACAATGTTGCCATCTTGCCGGATAGCAATTTCGAATTACTTCCAGTAATAAAAATTGAGCAATTTAATGTTGCCCGAAAGGAAGCTAAAACCTTTTCAAAGCTCCTGACATGCTGAATCTCATCTAAAAAAATCAAGTATTTGTCATGATCCTTGATTTGCTCATTCACATAGGAATTAAGTTTTTCTGCAGTTCTTATTTTTTCAAATTGCAAATCTTCAAAATTAATGGTAATAATATGCGCTCTATCAAACCCATTTTCAATAAATTCTTCTTTAATCTGCTCTAACAATATAGATTTTCCACATCTTCTAACACCTGTCAGAACCTTAATTAAATCCACATCATAAAATGGTCTTATTTTGCTTAGATATCTTTCACGCTTTATATACATAACATCATCTCCAAATCAAAATATATATTTATTATGCCACAAATCAAGATTTTTTCAAGATTTGTGGCACATATTTAGAAAATTTCCATTTCAATTTCTACCACTTTTTCATCCGTAACTCGTTCGTCTGTTTTTTTCTGCCATAGGCATTCTCTCCTTTTCCCTGAACTCACTCGCGTTACACGCTCGTTGTCGCGGCATTCGGTGCTCGTAAGCACCTATAAATAAAAAAAAGCAACAATGAATTGTGGTCATCATTGTTGCAAAATTTGACTGTTCCCAGGGGGAATCGAACCCTCAACTAGTGCTTAGGAGCTCGAGTCCACACTGGGAACAGCGATTATTTTAAGTAAATATGAGTCAAGGAAAGCCTTGATTTTCCTGACTATTTTGTAAATCTCTGTCAAAATAAGAAAACGGAAAATCACCTGAGAAAAATAGTTTTCGCTGTCAAATCGCTGACATTGTCACCCTGAGGGTTCAGCCATTCCGTTCCAATGATTTTTTCATAAATATGGCTACCATTCCATCTGTAGCAGTAATGATAACACTGTTTTCTTATTAGATTATCTATATTATAGCGTGTAGAGCAAGGGATGTCGATGTTTTTTGACCAAATTATTTTGGCAACCTATTAAATGTAGGGACAGCAAAAACCACGGCTGCTCTGTACGGGGCAGCCGCCGTTTTCCCTATATCATACGCTGCTTTTCAGTACCGCAAGGATGGGTGTCCTGTTATCGTCGTATTCTGATTTCTTTTAGGGCATTTCAGGACTATCCACAAGGGATACGCTGAACTCCTGTGCGGTTGCGCCCTCCGGCAGCAGCTTTGCCATGACCACCAGCCGCTGATTACCGCTGTTGGCCTTGTCATACTTCCGGCAGCAGGTGGAGAGGGTCAGAACAGTATCTTCCTCGGAGAAAGTCACGCCATCAAAGTCAAGCCAGTTTTTCCGCGCAATCGTCTCAAAGAAGCTGGTCAGATCATCTCCCGCGGGATCAGGCTCAATATAGTCAAAGCCAATATCCGTGACGAACAGCGCGGTGATCTGGAAAATCATGTCCTCACCATCCACAGAGAGATAGATATACGGATGCTCCTTTACAAAGTCTACGTCCATATAACGGTAGAGCTTGGTGAACCGCACACCGTCCGGGTCGCAGTTGCTGGCGGAGTGGCCGAAAATGGTGGTGTTTTTGTCCAGCTTATCCCTGCCGCCGATTTTGTTTTCACAATGGGCATAATAGCAGCCCCACATGGCGTACTCACCGTTTTCATCCAGCTTTAGGTAATAGCCGTTGTCCTCCGCCTGCATCACGGGATCGTCTACCTCCGCACCGGGGATATACAGCCATGCCACGGTGTCGGGATTCTTCGCTCTGGCTTCCGCCAACTCTGTCTGCCTGTCCACCGAGGGGATAACTTCGCCCGCGAGAGGCGCTGATGGCTGAGGCGCAGATGTGCCGGGAATGTCGATAGGCTCTGTCTCTCTCTGATAGCAGCCCCTGACTGCCGTGGTCATAGCAACGAGAAGGACAACTATGCAGATGATCGGACGAATGATTCTTGTGATTCTTTTCATAATGCTATCTCCTTGCCGCGCTTGGATAGCGGCGCAGCTCAAAATGTCATTGATTTGTTTCTTGTAGCGAAAAGAGAACAGCCCAATCCACAGCGTCCTCATAATAGCTGCCGGTGGCTACATCCACAAACACGCCGGTCTGAGGGTTGCCGTTGGCTTTCATAAAGATAACCTCGATGGTATGGGTTCTGCTGACATTCTCAAAGGTGTAGGACTTCGCCGCGCCAATGCTCTTGCCGTCAATCTTGACGTTGGCGACAGCATAGCCCTTATCCGGAGTGATGGTGAAGGTCTGATCTCTGCCCTCACGGACGCTAACATTGCCGGAGGGAGAAATGGAGCCGCCAGCCCCGGCAGTTGCCTTGATGGTGTAGTAGCTGTAGCCGCTTCCGCCGCCACTGCCGCTTCCGCCTTCATTGCCGCCTGTGCCGCTATTGCGCAGAATCGTCAGCGTGTAGGTTTTAGCACCGATTCTCACGACAATGTCGGTTGTGCCGCTGTTGGGGATGGCAACGGTTGCGCTGCCGCCGGTGGACAGAGCCTGTCCGTTGATGTTCACGGGCTCGCCGTTTCCAGACACCGCTGTGACTAGCGTAGATGTTGCTCCGCTATCATTTTGCAGCGTATAGGTATAGTTTGTTCCGTTGGCGGTAAAATCGCCGAGCCCCACTGCCAGACCTTCAAAGGTCAGAAGGTCTTTACCGGGCACTGCGGCTCGCACCACTACGCGGGTGCCAAGCCGGGAGAAGGTGACGGTTTCTGTCTGGAAGGTTTCCCCGGAGATGGCACCGCCAATACTGGTCTTTTTCGTTTCCAGAACGGTCCCGGCAGCATCCAGCAGCGTGGCCACCAGCTCTGCGCCAGTCTGAGACTGCAGGCAGTTGTTGCGCAGGGTAATGGCGGCGGTGCTGTGACCGTTGCCGTCGTTCCCCTGTGTCACATCCATCGTCAGCTGCTCTCCGGTGCGGGCCAGTGCGCCGGTCATATGGACGCTGGCCTCGCTGTCACTGCCGTTATACTCCGGCAGGCTCTGATTGCTTCCCGTTCCACCGACCTTGCCTTCCGCCCACGCCTCGGCGTACAGATAGGTACCCACATTGGGGATCTCGGTTTTGCCAATGAATGTCATATACTCGCCCAGATCATAGGTCAGATCCAGTGTAAAGGTTCCCTGATCAATGCGGGCGAGGGCGCTGTCTTCGGAAATGGTGATTTCATTACCGTTAACCAATACGCCGTTTGTGGTGCAGGCTACCTCTGCAGGTTCGGTATGAAGATCATCCGCATAGAACGCAAGCTTCACCTCGCGGTTCTTTCCGCCGGCCAGCGTGGCGGCAGCGGAATTATAGAGGGTCATGCGCACCGTGCGCTTGCCGGCGCTCTCCGCAATCACTTCCATTTGTGAGATTCCAATGTCGGGATAATCCAGATACACTGTGCCGTTTTCGTTGATGCCGCCGGCGGCGGTGATGGTATAGCTCGGGTCGGTCACGCGATCCTTCACATGGTGCCAGACGGTAAGGGTGGTGCTTTCATTGGGCAGCAGTTTTTCCGTAAGGGTAGCGGTTTCCCCGCTGCCAAGGCTGACCGTTAGGTTTGTCACATCGTTCAGCCCGGTGTTGCGGATGGTAAAGTGAATGGGTGTCAGGCTGTTCAACGCCAGCGTTGCATAATCCACACCGATCTGTTCCACTGCCACCGCATCGGTGACAAAATCAGAGGTAGCGGTATAGAGGATCGTTTCCTCACCCGGAACGGTCACGCCGCCGATTACCTGCGGGTTTTCATCGTCATACCGGGTGGCCTGAATGGCGGCCTGCACCTGATTGGTGCCGCTGACATAGGCATCAAAGTGGTCAGCCAGCGTGCGATCCGGCAGCTCTGCCAGTTCCAATGGTGCGGACAGAGTGTAGGTATTTGTGGCATAGCGCAGCTTGGCCGCCTTCAAAATGCCGTGATCTACCGCGCCGTTGGCGTTATTGACAGTCTCATTCCAGACGATGGTAAGATCATTGCGGCTGCGATGATCCCCGCTGAGGGAAGCGAAGCGGAAGTCTCCGCCCACGACGGCGTTGCCGCTGCTGGTCAGGGCAGACAGAGAGCCGGGGAAACTGTTGGACATGGTGCCGCTGCCGTCCACAGCCAACAGCTGAATATCGCTGCTGCCGTCTCGGACACTGTGCCAACCGATGACAAATCGGTCATCCCCGCTGCCGAAATTGGCTGCAACGACCTGGGAGTTTTCGTCAAGATTGCTGTCACAGGTCGCCAGCATGGCTGTACCGGGAGTTCCGTCAGCAGCCACGGTACAATAGGCGATCTCGTAGGCGGAGGTATCTCCGGTTCCGCTGCGGTCCAGCGAGTAAACCGCCATAGCGGTTCCGTCGGGCAGCATGGCCGCCTGCAACGCCTTCACGCTGCCAGTAGCACCGTTATAAAGCATTTTTGCCTTGCTCCAGGTGCCGTTAGTGCTGTCATAACAGCTGTACATGATACAATCTCTGGTCGTGAAGTTCAGCAGGTTGTTGCTGCCCTGCGTACCGGGATCGGGGGTGTAGACGCTGCGCCAGAACACGATGGCCTTGCCGTCGCCGCCCACTGCCGTGGCTGGGGCCAGATCCGGCGTGCCGTCGTTGGTTAGGCGGGTGGATGTCCAGGTTGAGCCGTTATAGACGGACACTACGATCTCCGTGCTGTTCATCAGCAGGTTTTGCTCTTCCAATGTCACGGCATCACCGGCATTTTTACCCGGCAGGTCGGTGCCCATGCGAACCCAAGCCGCCGCCGCGAAGCTGCCAGTGCCGGACAAAGAAACGCTCGTGTCGCCGTAGCCGGGGAACCCTGTGGGAGCGTCAATTTCACTGGAGGGAGTATAGACGCCGCCATTGAGGGTGGAGAAATGCGCCCGGCTGTCGTAAATACTGCTGCTGTTGCCGTCGTTGATGTAGGTCAATACCTTCCCGTCATCGCTGAGCTGTGGATAGGATGTGGGGTTGGCATTGGTCTGGATGTTTTCCAGCCCACTGGTGGAGTTCAGAGAAAACAGCATCATCCGCTGCTGGGGCTGGCCCCAGGTACGGGCATATTGCTCCAGATAGTCCCGGCTTTGGAGCGTTGCACTGCCAGAAGCCACCTGCATTCCGCTCTGGGCCGCCGCCATCCGCAGCGAAGCAAGGCTCAGCCCACTGGTGGCGCTATTCCAGTAGTCGTCGATTGTGTTCCAGTCATTAAAAGTCCTGGTGGCTCCAAGGGTTCCGGAGGCGATCACCGCCTCGTAGGAGATAAACAGGAAGGTTGCCACAAATTTGATTCCCACTTCGCTTTGGATTCCCAGGGCCTGACCGTTGATCTGGCGCTTTGTCTCGTCGGCAAGATAGGTGCGGGAAAGGAACTTATTCTGACTGTCCACATCCAAATTGCCGAATAGACCGATCTTCAGCGCCACGACCGAATAGTCAAAGCCAATACCGCCAAACGCGTGGACATAGGCGTTGATACGCAGCGTGGTCAAAAAGTCATTCACTGCCGTGGCCGTGGGATCGCTCCAGGCAAGCTCTGTACCCTCGCCCTGCCGGCCGTAGCGCACTGCGGTACGGAAATCCAGCTGAATGGCACCACCCAGCTCAAAGGTTGCTGTCAACGGCACAGGACCAGCCATGGCGTTCACGCTGAAGGAGAAGCCCACACCAACACCGGTGGTAAATCCGCCGCCTACGGTGAAAACCTCCCACTCCTTTTTTTCGGTGTTATAGCGGATTTCCGCTTCGTAAAAGCCCTCCAACTGCAAGTTGAGATCCGTGCTGGTGACATTGTCGGCTATGGAGTTGGTTTTGTAGTCCCCCTTGGGATCATAGGTGCCCTGGGCCATCTGGCTCAGATCCCCGGTCCCGGGCACACCCACTTCCAGGTTCTGCGTCAGCACATTCGCACCCAACGCCACGCCGTCCTCGGAATAGTCCATGTCCTCCATCTCCAGCGTATTGTACCCGGCCCAAATCATGGCACGGAACACGGAGGGATCTTCGCTAGGGGTGATAATCATTTTGAACACGGAAGTGTCCACCGGACCGCTCAGATCATCCAGCCGTCCGGTCAGCACCTTGAGAATGTTACTATCGCCCACTCCGCCAAAGTCGACTTGATTCACTCCACTGGAGGATCCCATCGTCGCCAGAATACCGGTGACGCGGTCATCCTCTGTCACCTTGGGCACTCGGGTCAGATCAACGACCCGGAAGGGCATTATTTTCTCCTGTAGCAGGCTGCCGTTCAGGCTCAGCTGCGTTTTCATACCTACATCCTTGCCGTCGGCGATCCATCCAGAGGTGGTCATGGTGGCCTCGGTGAGGGTCAGATCGTTTTCCGCTACGGGGATGGATGAGAAGGGATACTGCGTGGTACTGCTGCTCTGGGCGGCAGGAAGAACGCCGTATTCGTCCGCCAGCTTGAGACTGTAATTCCGCGCGTTGGCAATCTTCTCGCCCCAGAGGAACATGGTGGTGTGCAGGCTTGCTGTTTTAAAGCTGCTGTTAGGGCCAATCTTCCCAGTCGAGCTGCGGACATCCACCTTCTGACCGTTGGCTAGACCGTAATCAACACTTTGCGCCACAATGAAGGGTTTGTTTTCCTCCCCCGCCGGCACACGCTCCAGAGAGACAACGCCCTCTGCGGTGCGCATTACATCGTCCACGCCCAGCTTGCCGTTGACGGTCAGCAGCAGCGGATAGTACTTGTCGCCGTCAATTGCGCTGATCTCCAGAATGTACTCCAGCTGATCCAGAGCAGAAAGCGCCGTGGTGTTGCTCTCGCCCTTTTCGGCCGACCAGAACTGGGTGGAATCCAGATAGACGGTTATATTTCCCGCCGCATCCGTGGTATAGGTGTCGCCGGTGATGCCGCTGACAAGTGCTCCTGCCCTGGAGCCCAGCAGAGCTGTCTGGCAGTAGCCTCCGTTTTTATAAACGCCGCCACGAACGGTCACCGTCTTGTTCGCCAGCGGATCGCCGCCCGGCGTGATGAGCGTCACAGATGCCCGGGCAACTCGCCGAAGGCTGAAGGTATTCAAGGGATAAAGCTGCAGTTTTGTGGCATCCCGCTCGCCGGAACGCAAATTTTCTTTATAGATGGTGCCCAGATAAATATCCGCGCCGGAGCCGGACCGCAGAGACACCTCACTGGCGATTCCGTTGGGTTCGTAAAGCGCCAGCACGCCTTCACTGTTGGTCGTGACCGTTTTGGACACACCTTTGCCATCGGTGTATTGCAGCGTAGTTTCCGCTGCAGGCGTCAGCTGGAAGAGATAGAACTTATTTTGCAGCGTTTTCGCTGTCACCTGTACGGCGGCATTCATGCCCGTGGCGGCATGGGTAGCCGTGACGGTTGCGGTGCCGTTGGCCAAGCCGGACAGCGCCATTTTGGTTTCGGGAAGGTAGGAATCAAAGGAGAAGTTTCTGATGTCCTCATACAGTCCGCCCTGCTTGTAGTTGACGGAAATGGCATTGTTGTTGCTGGAGAGCCACCGGATGCCGTCTTTAAAGGAGTTCCATCCGTACTCGTCATAGTTGATGCCTATGTACTCGATCAGCCCCAACTCCTGGCGCAGCTGCAAAATTTCAGCTGTAACGGTGGGCAGGCTGCCGCTGACCTTGGAGGTATTGTCCATGGTCAGCTTAGAAATCGTTTCTCCTTTGTCGTTCTGCACCTTCAGTGCGTCGGCATCGTAGACATACAGGGGGAAGGAGTCGGTGCTGGGAGATTCCTCACCAGGATTCTCCACGCTCAAAACCACTTGATAGGTGTCCTTCAGATTGCCGGCTTTCACACTCTGTAATGACAGGGAGACGCTCCCGGAGGTGCCGGATAGGCGCTCACTGTCCACCACTTTGGTGGTGTTGTCCTCTGTGACCCGGGTGATGGTCAGCGTGGGCTGCAAAGGGGCGCCCTCAGTGGTGTTTTCCACCGACCAGTCGATATTGACGGCACCGTCGGTATCCTTGAGGTAAATGCTCTGGGGCGGTGTCAGCTTGGCTGTGGCAGGTGGTGCCTGCACGATGATCCAAGCAAGTGCCGACAGGCGGACGTCCTCACCGCCGGCATTGGGGTGCGGCATGGAGACCAATACCGTGTAGGCAGGGGTATTGCCGTTGGAGAGCTTGGAGAGCACATTCTCCTCGATCCGCACGCTGTTTTTATCCTTGCCGGCGGTATAAGTCGCAACGGGATTGAGGCCGCTCAGCGCCGCCTCATTCGCGTAGTTGCCCTCATACAGGTCAATCCTGTAATTGAACTCTTTGTTCGGCGCCATCAGCGCGGCGTTGGAGCTCCACAGCACGGTGGCGGGCTGATTTACCCGCGTCACGATGGACGCGCCGCCGGGAATCACCAGTGCCAGGGAATCGCCTGCCGTCACGGTATAGGGCTTTGACTTGCCCGTCACATCATCGGCAGTGTCCTCAGTCCCGTTGTCCGCCGTAAAGGTAAAGGTGACGGCTCCCACCTTGGTTCCTGTGGTGGCAACAACGCCGGTATCCTCGTTGATGGTGGCAATGAGCGTGTCACTGCTGCTCCATTTGCCGGTGGTGTAGCTGGCCGTCTCACCGCCTGCCCCCAAAACCTCTGCCTTAAGCGTGGGGCGGGTGGTTTTGCCGAGGGAAATCGTATAGTCGGCGTCATTCGCTTCCGGGAAGACCTTCACCGTGTGCGCGGAAACTTTCTTTGCCACCGTGAACTGCCGGGTCATGGGAAGAACATTCACCCAGTCAGGATCGGCTTTCGTGCCCTCGTTGGCCTGCAGCGTCACCGTGTAGGTGCGATCGAAAGCAGAGGGTGCGATTGCATAGTCGCTAATGGTGAAGGCTTCCTTCTCTGTGTCCAGATAGACCTGCAGATGGATTGGTTCACCCGCAGAGTCGTACCTCAGCTCGAGGCGGAACGGGGCTTCCTTCGGGTCTGTGCCTGCCGGGGTGTGATAATTGCTGTATACGGTCTTGTAGACCTGCTGCATGTTGGCGTTCATCGTGAACGATGCCTTGCCGTTGTCGTAGTCGGCGGTCAGTGCGGTGGGAGCGTTACGCATCAAGACGCTCTTCAGCGTAACGTCGGCAATCGAGTTGCTTGGATAGAGTGAGGTATCCAGCGTATGACCGAAAACATCTTCCACACCGGTCATACCATTGACGGTGACCGTGGTGTCATCCGCATCCTGCACTGGGTACCAGAGCATTGCCGTGACGCCGTAGTTGTTCATGGAAAGCTCAGCGGCGCTATACACTTTGCCATTGATGGTCACGGTGGCGTTGCTAAGATTCACGAACTCGTTAAAGGTAACTGTGATGGGCACGTGCTGTCCGCTGGCATAGGTTCCCTCCGGGGCCGTGACGCTTTGAATGGTGGGATTGTCCGTGTCCACCAGCATGGCTGTAACATTGCTGTTCTTGGTGGTGGCCCAGGAATTTTGGATTTCGCCCTGTACACTTTTCATATACAGTCGGAAGGGCAGCCAGTACCGTTGATTCCCTCTGTTTTGCGTGGTAGACTGCAGGGAGATTTTGACCGTACTGCCCTTTTGAATCGTACAGTTCCCCGGTTTCTTTCTGTCGCCGCTGGTGGGCGTCAGATCTGCTTCATCGAACTTGTACTCCATCAGATAGAACGGGGCATGGGGTTGTGTGGCACTATCATAGCCATACGGCGCAGGGCCGGTATAGGTCTCTTTGCCGGGGTTCCAGTCAAACTTGATGCTGGCGTCGATTTGGTATGGCTGATAAAATTTGGATGAGCCGCCGGGAAGCACCGAGTTGCGGGCGCCCTCCAGAATTCCGATGGTATCGCTTAGTGCAACGAAATCCGGATTTTTGGCACCCTCGCCGGCATTGTATTCATCCGCCAGCAAAGGAATATACATATCCCCCTGTATTGTTTCTGTACTTTCGTATCTTTCCTCATAGTTCGGCGCGCTCACTGATGTTTGTATTGTGGGGGCGTCAACCGTCTTTTTTAGCTTGAGCTGACAGTGGTCGGCATAAGCGGCACCGTCATAGAACACCAGATTTTCCGCATCGTAAAATTCAATCATCCCCAGCAGGTCGCCATAGGAATAAGAACCCTCGAGCCAGTCTGGGTTCCCTCCTTTGGTTGTAACCTTGACAGTGATTTTACAACCATCTAAACTGAAAGTCGAGCCTACGTCATAGGTCAGCTTGTAGGACCCGTCGCTTTGCTCGACGACCTTACTCGTCTCGCCTATCGAGACCTCCACACCGGTGATATACTCGCTGAGCTGGCCTTTTTGAATGCGGTAGGAAAAGCCGACCGGTTTTCCGCCATATACAGTAAAAGTCCCGGAGCTCCAGCTGTTGGTTGCGAGTTCCCCCAGCGTTTGGCTCATCATGCCGCTCATATCCACCGTCTCAACGCCCTCAGGCTTTGTGGCAGAGGCGGAATACTGCAAACTGATGCCCTGCAGCTCCAACTGCTCCATCAGGTTATTGAGATTCTCCAGAGCTTCCCCGGTAAACTCCCTGCCGGAGAAATAGGTGTCCTTGATCCGCTGCAACTCCTGTTCGATTTGGATCATGGTCTTCAAATCGCCCAGCGCCACCGGAGTCCCATCCACGTCGGCTATACGGGTGAGATCCGTGGCGGGATTTTCCAGCAGCTCCATGACAGCCGCCAGTGTCAACACCTGACCGTCCAGCGTGATGGTTTGATCCACCTTGAAATTGCCGTCTTCATCCAGCAGCCCCAAAGCGTTCAGCATGGAAAGCACCTGGTCGCTGCTACCGCCAGTCAGGTCGGCGAGCTGCTCCAAAATCGCCTGATTTTCCTCAGGTGTGTTGCCCAGCGAATCGCTCACCGATGCAAACGCAGTTGTCGGCAGCATGGTCAGCACCATGCAGCATAGAAGCAAGATACTGAGTATTCGTTTTTTCATTGGCTTTTCTCCTCCTTTTCGTGTCGGGCGGGCTTATCCTCTCCGCCTTTTCTACAGTTTTCTCTGTTTCTGAGCCGAAAGCACAGCGCAGTGATCGCTGCCGCCGCAGCAAAG
>OHIK01000712.1_pt1 | contig 16460 bp, 17 predicted proteins | sample 1568241 | NCBI WGS metagenome assembly OHIK01 (sample SAMEA3879567, study PRJEB24766) | human gut metagenome | biome: human-associated habitat; feature: feces | place: USA | collected 1985/1987 | reverse complement strand
GCCAGCTGTAAGTAAGAAAAAGAAAATGCCTCTGTATCTTATGATAGGTCCGTCTATCACCATGCCAATTCCTATTTTAGTAATGGTTTTATTTAATGTAGCAGTGAATTCTACATCAAACCCGATAAATTATATGGGAATGGCTATTTCAGTCATTTTATTTGCTGCAATGGGAATTATGTGGACAATGCTGTGAAAAAACTATGAGGAGTCCATGGAGATAGAGGAAGGGCAGGTAAGAGAACAGTCGTACAGGAATTATATTGAGAAAAATGAACAGCTTATTTTACAAAAAGAGACTACAAATAAAAGGATTCTTGAAAATACATATGTTTCTTCTGCAAGACTTTTATCGCAGATACAAAGACAGGATACCTTTTTATGGAATCGAAATATTAATCATGAGGATTTCCTCACTGTAAGAATTGGTGTAGGAGCTATCAAATCACCGAATGAATTAAAAATTCCCAAACAGCGTTTTTCTCTAGATGATGATGTATTGGCAGATTTACCACGTCAGGTTTATGAACGCCATGAAATGATGGTACAGACACCGAAAACTCTTGACTTGAGAGAACATAAAATCATTGGTGTGATAGGAGAAAAAAGCTTTTTAAATCAGATGAGTAATTCACTGATTATTCAGGTGGCAGCCCTGCATTCTTATCTGGATGTAAAAATGGTTTTCCTTATGGGAAAAGGAGAATGGGAACGAGAGTGGAGCTGGGTAAAGTGGCTTCCACATACCTTTTCACAAAATAAAAAAGTGCGTTATGTATCAGACAACGATGAGTCTTATGACGTTGTACAGCATGAACTTATTGAGGAAATAAAGAGAAGAACGGAACTTGAAAAGCAAAATCAGAATGATGGGAAAAAGACGATGAACAGAACACATTATCTGATATTTGTAACAAATAGGGAACAACTCCATAATTCTTCTTTGTATCAGTATATGGTATCGGACAAAGATTATGGAATAACATTTATTTTGCTTTATGGAGAGTTGAGTCGCCTTCCAAATGAATGCAAATACATTCTGGAAAATACGCAGACTTATTCAGGAGCATATCAGCTTGATAAGAGTATAGGCAGAGTGAATATGCTTCAATTTGAAGGGGTAAGCAGTCATAAGGCAGAACCGTTTGCCAGAAGTCTGAATAAATATGTGATTCAGGAATTAGGGCAGAGTGAACTTCCAGAAACGATTGATTATCTATCAATGATTGGAATCGGAAAGTTAGAACAGTGGAATTTGTTGAAACATTATAAAGAGAATCGTTCTTTTGAAGGGATTCGCTCTTTTATCGGAATTATGCCAGGAAATAAGCCAATGTATTTAGATATTCATGAGAAGAAGTTTGGCCCGCATGGTCTGATTGCAGGAACAACGGGTTCTGGTAAGTCTGAACTTATTCAGACGTTTATTTTATCATTGGCTTTGAACTATCATCCATCAGAAGTTGCTTTTATTTTGATTGACTATAAAGGTGGTGGAATGGCAAATCTGTTTCAGGGAATTCCACATGTGGCAGGGATGATATTAAATTTAAATGAGGACGGAGAAGAAGTAGCTGTAGATCAGAATCAGACAAGAAGAATGTTGTTATCTATTCGCAGTGAGTTAAAAAGGCGTGAGAAGATTTTTAATCGCTATAAAGTAAATAAAATAGATGATTATATGCGTCTTTACAGAGAGGGTAAAGCAACGGAACCATTGCCTCATCTTATTATTATATCTGATGAGTTTGCAGAATTAAAAAAAGAACAGCCGGAATTTATCAAGGAACTTGTCAGTACTGCACGTGTTGGAAGAAGTATTGGTGTACATCTTATTTTAGCAACTCAGAAACCAGCGGGTGTAGTTGACGATGAGATTTTTAGTAACTCACGTTTCAAAATCTGTTTGCGAGTGCAGGATAAGACCGACAGTAACGAAATGTTAAAACGCCCAGAAGCAGCCTGGCTTTCTGTAACAGGGCGGGCATATTTTCAGCTTGGGAATAATGAAATCTTTGAGATGTTCCAGTCTGGATATTCCGGAGCAGAATATGAACCAAAAGAAGAAGTGGCTTCTGCAGATGATCAGGAAGTAAATATGATTACCATCACAGGGATACCAGCAGTTGTTTTACAAAAACAGGAGAAAAATTCAGAAGAGAGTATCAGTCAGATAAAGGCATGTATCGACTATATAAAAGTCATTGCAAATGAAAATGGAATCGCAGCGGCAAGACCGTTATGGCTTCCGGCATTATCAAAAGAAATTGATATTCATGATATTAATGTAGAAAATATCATGTTTGCAGGAAGCATAAAGGCAGTTGTCGGAATGATTGATAATCCGGAAAGCCAGAGTCAGTATCCATATTATATTGATTTTTCTGAGTTTTCTAATCTGATGATTGTCGGAAATCAGGGATGTGGTAAATCTACATTTATTCAGACGATTTTATATTCTATGGCTATGAATTACCACTCAGACGATGTGAATTTTTATATTTTGGATTTTTCCAGTGGATTACTGCATAATTTCATGAAACTTCCACATTGTGGGAATGTCGCCCAGGTGGATGAAGAAGATTCTGTAAACAGAACAATCCGATATTTGATTTCTGTGATAGAAGAAAGGAATCAAATATTTAAAAAGGCAGGAGTAGGAGGTTTCTGGGAATTTAAAAAAATATCAAAGGAGCCAATGCCATTATTGTTATTAGTTATAGATAACTATTTTGCTTTTGGAGAAAATTATGAATCCTTAGGCGATATTACAACACTTCTCCGCAGTGGTTTTCGATGTGGTATTCAGGTAATTGTTTCTGCCAACCGTATGAATGACATGAAGTTCCGTTTGAGACAGAACATAACGAGGGTCGTACCGTTACAGCTTAACGAAAGAATGGACTATATGGAGGCTCTCGGCAGTTATCTTGCTGGTTTTACCGCAACAGTAAGAGGTCGGGGACTTTGTAAAGAAGAAGAAATATTAGAATTTCAGACAGCACTTGTCAGTAGTGAAAAGACAGAGTATGAGCGAATACGAAAAGTTTCTGCTGAGTTTGAGGCAATGGCAAAGACAGAAAAATATCATGCTCGTTCTATACTTGTTCTTCCAGAAAATGAAACTTATGGTGAGTTCTTAGAGAAGATGCCAGAAGAAATGTTGGAAGATTACATACCAATAGGATATGAGCAAAAAGAAATACAGCCATATACGGTGAGTTTGAAAGAAAGTTTCTGTTATCTCATCAGTGGAATAGGAAGAAAAGGTGTGGATAATCTGTTAGAGAATACAACAGAATATCTTGCTGCAACAGAAAATCTGCCAACGAAAAAAGAATTATATCTGGTTCATTTGAATAAGAACTGTGCGATAGAAGAAGAGAGAGCAGAGGCAGTTTATAAAAACGATGAGGATATATTCTCAATGCTGCTTTTCCTGAAAGAAGAGTTTACTAAGAGAAACAAATGGAGAAAAGAATATCTGGTAGAAGGAAAAGAGGAACGATTATATAGCACTCTAAAGAAAGAATTTGCACAGTTATTTTTTATTATTGATGATTTTACTGCATTTTTGGAACTTGTTTATAAGAGCCATGGGACAGAATCCTATTTTCCAATCACAGAACTTTTCTTTAAAGAAGGAAAAGGGCTTGGTATTTATTTTATTGCTGGAATTGATACCGGAAACAGTGCATCAGCAGTATACACACAGGCATATAAAAACTTTACCAATGAGAAAAAGGGAATCCATCTTGGCGGTCAGTTAAACCAGCAAAATCTTTTCCAATTTCAGATTCCAATTACCAAACAGCTTACCCGCTTAGATGATAATATTGGTTGCTTTGTTGAGAAAGAAACACCGTATAGTGTCTTTATTCCATGGAATCAAAGTCAGTAAGAGAAGGGGAGTAGAATGGAAATTATTATCTGTGATTCGGATAATGTAAATGCCGGAAAAATAAAAGATATTTGCTTTCAATATTCTTTTCAGTGGGAGGAAGAAAGTGAGATAAAAATAATAAATGCCAGAGAAGAAATGTATTCTTATATGAAAGCCTCCAATCTGACTTCTCTTATTATTGCGGAAACCGCGATTGTAAAGGGAGAGATGATTTCAGAAAAGCTGAAAGAACAGTTTGTACTTGTAATGGGACATACACCAGAGGAGCTTCTAAATCTGGTGTCTCCCTCTTTTCGTCCGGCAGGATTGCTGGTAAAGCCAGTAAAAAAAGAAAAGCTGGAACATTTACTCAGTGAAGTATGGAAAGAGTACAAAAAGGCGCAGACAAGAGAGAATATGTTTTCTCTGAAAATCCGTTCACAGGAATATGTATTACCGCAGAGCAAAATTTTATTTTTTGAAAGCAGAAATAAAAAAATCGTTTTACGAACTTCTACGCAGGAAATAGAATTTTATGACACGTTAGAACATTTGCAATCTGTTCTTAATAAAGATTTTATCAGGATACATAAAAGCTTTTTGGTAAATATTTCTCTTGTGACAATGGTACATTTTTCTAATATGATGGTGCATTTTAATGGTGGTGTATTTGTGCCAGTATCACGTACTTATAAAGCAGTTCTTTCTGAAAAATGGAAGCAGAGAAAGGAAAAGTTATGGGGATAGGATATTTATTTACAAAAGAGGAACTAGAACTTCTTCAAAAACTTTTTCAGGGGAAAAAGGAAAAGAACTGGTCAGAAAAAGAGATACTGTCTGCCAATTCCTTAGAAAAAAAGAAGCTTATTTCGGGTTGGCAGGGAAGTATCAGTGTAGAGCCTTTTTTGGCGGCTTTTGTAAAAGTGATGAATGAACCAGAGAAAAAAGCAGATTTTGAGGAAGGAATCTTATATGTAAAAAAGGGGCTGGTTTTGTGGAAATATGCAGATTGTCATACTTTGAATGGAATCGTATTAAAGCCTTATCCTACAATGGAAAGCTGGTTTTTAGAGGAGAAAGAGAATCTGAAAGAATCAATGGAATATTATGATCAGGTATTGCAGAAGAAAAGTGAGACATTATGAAAAAAATATTAATTGAAGTGGTGTGTGCAGCAACAGCGAAATCTTATGAATTTCTTCTTCCGGCACAAATGAGTGTTGGTGTTGCAAGAAAGAAAATTATAGAACAGATTATTGCCTATGAAGAAAATGAAGATTTATTTCAGGGAACAGAGACAATTCTTTTTTGTGATATGGAACAAAAAGAGGTACTTAATGAGAAATTCACATTAGAAGAGTCGGGGATTTACGGAGGAAATCGATTGATTCTCATATAAAAATGCATTTTAACCCAGATATCCTGCATCTTATCCTGAAAAGAAAAAATGCAGAAAAAAGATGATAAGATAAGTACAGAAATAAGAGAAGAGAGGTGAGAAAGATAGCAAGCAGAAAGTACCGATGGGATTTAGAAGCACTTAGAAGCGGAAAAAATCGCCTGATTGAAGAAAAGAATAATCTTGAAGAAAATAAAGGAGTGGTTGAAAATCTTAGAGCAGAAATTGAAGAAAACTGGCAATCCGTATCCAGTGAGATCTATCTTGAAGAATTAGAAGTGGATATAAAAGATTTAAATTTTATTATAAAAGCGGCAGATGAACTTGGAACACTTCTTGAAAAAGTGATTTCACAGGAATATGGAGAATGTGAGAGTAAGATCACTTCAAAGTTGAATAGTCTTGCATCTTCTATTTCAGCATTATAGAGGTGACGGGAATGGATTTAAATAAAATTTATGTACAGCATTCTTCTTTATCTGGAATTGCTCAGAGTCTCCAGACTGTTGTAAGTAATATAAAAAGTATGGAATCTGCAATGGATTATCTTACAGATCAATCAAATACGATGTGGGAGGGAAAAGCGAAGGAAGAAGCAGTAAAAGATTTTGAAAAGTTAAAAAAGAGAACGCAGACGGTTTGCGAGGAACTGCAAAAACGGGCAGATTCAATAAAAGAGGCAGCAGCGGTATATGAGAAACGAGAAACAAAAAATGTATCTGATGTAAGTTCATTGTCTACAGAAAACATCTTTGGATAAGGAGTATGATATGGGAAAAATGGAAATAAATCCGGACAAATTATATGAGGCATCTTCCCGACTCAGCAAATTAGGTGCTGCGATCCAACAGCAGGTAACCACGTTGAATGAGGTAGGAAAAGGAGTGGAAAAAGGCTGGAAAAGTTCAAATAGTATTTTATTCATGGAGCAGATAGATGTCACGAAAAAGAACATGGATAAACTTGGAAGTGTAACTATCGATTTGGCTGGAAAGCTCCAGAAAATAGCACAGGCAGCAGAGGAGACAGAAAAACAAAATGCTGCATTATTCGGTCATGGAGCTGGTGTTGCCGGAGGTGGTTCCAGCGGTGGTGGAGGTGCATCATGGGCGAGTTTGAACTAAGTTATTTTGAGGTAAACAAAGGGAAAAATAAAGCGAGATATCTCTCACACCAAATGGATAACTATTCGAAAAGTTATAAGTCTATTGAACGGAAATTGAAAGGACAGAAGGGTCTGGGCTTAGAAAGTGTTCGTGAACAATTAGTCACATTATCTAACAAATGTGACTATGTCAGTAATGATTTAGAACAAATAGGTTTATTTTTAGAGCAGGTTATTTCGTTGACAGAACAAGCGGATAATGACGCAAGGAAGCTTCTTGAATCATTTTCAATGAGAAAAGTAGATCGTGTAATAAATTATACAAAGGAGGTAATAAAAGATATATTAAAAACGATTTTTGCAGCATTGGGAGTACAATTTGATAATAATCCTCAGGCAAAGTGGTTTACTGATTTTGCTGGATGGGGAAGTAAAGAGGCTGTTGCTGGTACAAAGGGAGCCGATTTGATCTATTCAGCAGTTGGTTTTGGTGCCAAAACATTATTAAAAAAAGTAATTAATGGGAAAAATATTGTATCTTGGCTTGCAGAATGGTTTAAGAATGGAGTAGAAAATTTCACAGATAATGAAGGTTCATTCTGGGATAATGTCAGAGAAACTTTGGCAGAAGGAGCAAGTGGAGGAATGGTCGCATTAGTAACTGCGGGGATAACTGCTGCAGTTATAGCGGCAGTGGGTATTGCACCCGCTGGTATAGGAGCCGCAATAGTCGGAGCAGGAGCATCCATTATTGTAGAATGGGCATCAAATATATTATCAGAGCAAATGTATCACAATGAAGAGGGGTTTGTAGAAAATGTAGGGGATTCTATAAGCAACTGGTTTGAACAACTGGGATTGTAAAAGGAGGAAAAGATGCTGGATTATTTATTACCTATAGGTTCTGTGGTAACTCTTGAAGAGGGAAAGCATAAATTAATGATTTTCGGAGTGAAGCAGACACACAGTGAGACTGGAAAACTTTATGATTATGCCGGTGTTCTCTACCCGGAAGGAAATGTTGGTACGGAGTATCAGATGCTATTTAATCACGATAAGATTAAAAGCGTAGAATTTCGTGGTTATGAGAACGAAGAAAGAGAAAGATTTATAAAAAAACTAGGAGAAATCTTAGAGGAAAAAGGAGAATAAATTATGTATATTAATGTAAAACCAGAAGAAATGAACACAGTTGCATCAAATATTGAAAACAAAATTTCAGAATGGCAGGCAGCAGTACAGAAACTTTATACATTGCAGCAGGAAATGGATGCTATGTGGGATGGTACCGCTAATGACAGCTTCAACCAAAATTTTCAGGGAGATTTACAGAAGTTCAATGCACTGACAAACTTAATGCAGGAATATGTGGTAGCAATTAAGACGGCAGCAAATAATTACATATCTGGAGAAGAAGAAGTAAAATCTATCGTAACAAGAAAGTAAGCTTTATAAGTAAGATTTGATAACGGGAAATCTAAAAAATTAAGTTATTGTAGTATGCTAATAGAAAAAATATATAAGCAGGAGGAAAAGAAATGGCAGATTTAATTTTAAAAGTTACGTCAGAGGAAGTAAGAAATAAAGCACAGGAAATCAGTACACAAAGAGAGTTATTAGAAGGTTATATGCAGGAGATGCAGAATCAGGTAACGAGTCTCGAATCAAGCTGGGAAGCAGATTCAGGAAGTAAGTATATGGAAGTGTATCAGAATGTTTCAAATAATATTAAAAAATCTCTGGATACATTACAGACGCATGTTGATAATCTGAGTCAGGCAGCAGAACGATACGAGACATTAGAAGGACAACAGACACAGGTAGTTAATTCACTTAGAACAGATTCTATATTTGGATAGAAGTATTAAACAAAAAGGGGCGGCATTAGAAGCGGCCCCTTATTAGAATATACGCAGGGAGAGGATAAAAATGTATGAGAGAATACAATATTCAACAGAAGAGATTAGGGAAGTGATACAGACCTTGCGTAGAATATATGATAACGCAGAAAAAAATCTTAAAGAGTGGACACAGATAAAGGCATTACTACAGGAGTGTAGTTTTTCAAAAGAAAATAAAGAAATTTTACAGAGAGTAGAAAAACAGTGCAATATTATAAAGACAGAAATGGAAGCACTGATTTATAAACTATATAGAGTTAATGCTGTTTATGAAAAAGTAGAACAGAAAAATAAAAAGTTGATTCAAAAAATTCAAAATAATCAGACAGGAAAAGGGTATAAGATTTCCCTGCGAAGTTCGCATCTTTTAAAGGAATGGAATGGGAAAATATGTATTCGATTAGAATGTGGGGAAAGTTTTATTGTAGAAGACTGGCTGATAGATTTTCTGGCACAAAGATAAAAATATTAAAAGTGGAGAAAAAGTATGAATGAGGATTATAGTGGACAGGCAAAAAAAACAAGAAAATATTGGATTATGGGAGTGTCAGCAGGAGTTGTTTTTATTTTGCTGATAGGTTCTTTTTTCATCTATCAGGGAATGAAAAAACGACAATATGTAAAACATATAGAAACAGCAGAAAATTATGTTGCCGCAAAAGAATATGATAAAGCAATTGTAGCTTATCGTCTGGCAATTAAAATAAATAAAAAACAGGTACGTCCTTATCAGGGGCTTAGCGATGCATATATTGCACAAGGAGAGTATTCACAGGCAAGACTTGTATTAAAAGCGGGTATGTTGGAGACAGGATCTGCTTTATTAGAGCAAATGTATGCCAAAATACGAGATATTCCAGATGAAAGTGGATTACAGGCAGATGTGCAGAGTATGTATGGAAATGGAAGTAATGGAGAATGGAATGATAGTCTTATTACCGAAATTGGTCATTTTTCATATAAAAATTATGTAGACGAATATGGACAGGCTTCTATACGAATAGGAGAAAGCAATTGCAGCGTTGCTTATCCAAAATTAGGAGCAATTCTTTATTTTGATAACAGTGAAGAAACGAAAATAAATACGTTAACAGGTAAACCATATGATGGAACAGTTCCGTCTTATATTGTTTTTGATGATTTAAGTAAAATATTTTATAACTGTGGAGAGGGTCTTAGTCTGGAAACGATAGAGCAGATAATAGGAAGTGCACCAGAAATAAGGAATATGGGAAATAGTCAATGGATTTTGAATTTTCAGTATAGAGGATGTGATTTTAGCATAGATTGCGATGAAAATGGATTTATACAAAATCAAATGGCATCCAATAAAGTAATACCATTATCAAAATCAGTAGAACAACCTCAGGGAACGGTACAGGGAAGTATGGTTGATGCTACAACAGGAGGTATGCTTGAAGATGTGACAATAAATTTCAGACAGGGTGACAATGTAAAAGAAGGGGATCCTGTTGCAACAACAACATCAAATACATCAGGGGATATTACTTTAGATCTTCCTGAAGATACTTATACAATGGAATTTTCCAAGGAAGGATATACGATAGAGTATATGACAGTAACTATTACACAGGGAAATACAGAAGATATAGGAGTAAAGGCTTTATCACCAACATTAGGAGAAGGAGAATGGCGAATTGTTCTTGAATGGGGAGAGGAACCGGCAGATTTAGATGCACATTTAGAGACATCATCCTGGCATGTGTGGTTTTCTAATCCTCAGGCTACAGGAAGTGATGGGACAGAAGTTAATTTAGATGTAGATGAACGAGAAGGAAAAGGTCCGGAGACGATAACTGTGAGCCAGATGAATCCAGATGAAAAATATGAATTTTATGTATATAATTATAGTAGTAATGGGGCAAAAAATAGTGATGCTCTTGGAAAATCAGAAGCAGTAGTTAAATTATATTTATCAAATGGAGAAATGATGCAGTATAGCGTACCATCAGGAACAGGTACTGTATGGAATGTATTTAATATTGTGAATGGGGAAGTTAAGGAAATTAACGAATTAGCTGAGATAGAGAATTGAAGTAATAATGAGGCAGAATCAGGTTACAGTAGTTATGCATCTTATAGTTTGCAAAATTAAATTTACCAACTTTTTCGGTCTGTAAATTCTCCCCATTTCCTGTTATAATATAAATTTGAATGAGTATATGAAGGAATGAGAGAGGTGACCCAGTATGAAGTGCAGATTTTGTGGTACCAACTTGCCAGATGATGCAAGATTTTGTTCAGGATGTGGACGAGAGGTAGAGAGAGAAGATGTATCTGCAAAAGAGAAGAATAACAATGAAACGGAAGATGCATACTATAGAGAGATTGATGATAAAGAGTACGAAGAGATAAAGAAAAAGAAAAAAGAAGAAGAGAGACAAAGAGAAGAAGCGGCAAAGGAAGAAGCGGAACGAAAACTTCTTGAGGAGAAATATGCCAGAGAAGAGGCGGAACGTAAACGGCGTGAGGAACAGCGTATAATGGAAGAATCGCGCAGGCGGTATGAAGAGGAACAGCGCAGATGGAAAGAGTTTGTGAAAAAGCAGGAGGAGAGTGAAGCTAAGAAGTTATATCGAGGTTATGATGCTGGCTCAGGAACGGCGGCATCGGAATCGACGAAAAAGAGACAGGAAGCTAAACCGCAAAAAAAGAAGAAGTCTTCGATGCCGTTTCTGCTTTATTTATTTATTGTTTTAGCCGGAGGTTTTGCGCTTTATAAATGTGGATTTCCGGAGATGCTGATAGACAGTATTCATAAAAGTTCTTCTGTTTCTGATTCTAAGAAGAATACTTCGTCAAAGGGTGGTAAAGATAAGAAGGATGTAGATAAGAAAACTACAGATAACACCACTTCGGATAAGGCAGGAGAGAAGAAGGAAGCAGAGCATATGCTTGAGGATACAGAGAATTCGCATATGAGTGTGGAGAATTGCCTCAGTACAGATGCATATAACACAGTGATTTCAGAAGATGGAAGTTTTAGCTTTGGATATCCGAAGTATTTGTTTAATCACAGTGAGGTGAATGCATCGGGGAGTTCGTACAGTCTTACATGTAAAGAAGGCGGCGAAGAGAAAAAAGCAGAACTTGCTGTTTATACCGAGGAGAATGAAGGGAATGCATTAGAGAATGCGAAACAGCTTTATGATAGATTTTCTTCTCAGGTAAATAAGATTTATTTTAAGATGCAGCCGACAAGAACGGACAGCGAAGGAATGGCGCGCACCCTGATCGGGGCTTCCGTAGATTCTTCAGAGACGACAGGAGTATATATTATTGCAGCGAATGATGGGGAGAAGAATTATATTTTGAAGTTTACATATCCGGATCCGGATATGAAGGATGATTATAATGCGATTGATTATGTTGTGGATTGTGTGTATCGTTACTGTTCTTTTAGCGGAGGAACGTACCGTCCAAGGACATATCAGCAGTTTTTGAAAGACGATATGGGGAAGAAAAAATGATAATGAGAAGGCATGTTATCGTAACGTGTTTAATAGTTTTTGTGATAAGTATTGTTTTTTGTTTTAAAGAGAAAACAGAGGTGCGGGCGAAGGAAAAGCCGCTTGTGCTTGTTCTTGATCCGGGACATGGAGGCAGTCAGTCCGGGGCGGCAAGGGATAATGAAAAGGTGGAGGAGAAGGATTTAAATTTAAAGATTGCTGTATATTTAAAACAGGAGCTTGAATCGTATGAGAATACAGAGGTTTACCTTACAAGGACGGGAGATGAAGAGATAGAACTTCCGGAGAGGATACAGTTTGCGCTAGAGAAAAGAGCGGATGCGCTGATTAGTCTTCATAATAATGCGGCTGGTCCATGTGCAGCATATGATCATGGTTGTACAGTGCTTGCGGCAAAAGATGGTTACAAAGATGCTCTTGCGCGAAAAGGACAAGAGCTTTCCTGTAATATTTTAAATGAACTGACGAAGCTTGGGCTTACAAATCAGGGAATTTTGACGCGGGATTCCGAGGCGGATGAACGCTATCCGAACCAAGTGATTGCAGATTATTATGCAATTATCCGAGGCGGGGTAGAGAATGATATGCTGACTGTTCTTGTAGAACATGCCTTTATTGACAGTAACAGTGATTATAAAGCGTATCTGAGCAGTGATGAGAAGTTGAAAAGTCTTGCCTGTGCAGATGCAACGGGGATTGCCAGGTATTATCAGTTGGTTAAGAAAAGCCAGGAAGATACAGTGGATCATGGAAAATGTCTGCTGGAACCTTTGAAAGAGTATAAGGAGAAGCTTGTACATGCAGTTGATGGGAATGCAAAGCATAATGAGATTAGCTATAAGACATATTATGGCGAAGAAAGTAAACAACTGCCCTATGATATGGAAACATTTGACCAGATAACAAAGGATATCAATGAAAACGTGATTTCAATGCATATTTCCTGTGATTAAGTAAACAAAAGAAAAAATTCGTAACGAAAGTTTGTTTCTTTACGGTATAAATGTGTTATAATGAACGAAAAAATAATGTCGATTTTCGCAAAAGAGGCAGTATTTTCTTCGTGAAAGGATTGAGAGAATGAAAGATAAGTCAATAAAGTCAACAATGAAGAGCTGGATTATGTTGTCTGATAAGGAATTAGATGATACACAGGTTTACATGAAAGAACAGGAAGGCGAGAATACAGAATCCATATCAGAAGACAGGGAAGGTATTCATCATGACAAGAATGTTAGAGGAGATTCCGATATATATTCTGATAATGACGGATTGTATTCGGACAGTAATGAAGAGGAGACAGAGTCAGACATAGAATCTAAGCAAAACAGAAGAGGCCGGAGAAGAAGATTAAGTCGTGATGAAGAAGTAGAACAGCTGGTACAAGAGGTAGGACAGGAAGTTGTAGGTGCAGATGATGAAGAGGGAACGCTGTTCCATAGGAGAAAGAGACGTCAAGATAAGAAGGAAGCACCAGATTCTGAGAATACACCAGAAATACAGGAGGAGCATCCGGAAGTTAAGAAAGTAGATTTTAAGGAAGTAACAACAGAAAAAACAAAAAAAGCCGGAAGGGAGCAACAATCGGATAAAACAGAGAAGTCAGGCAATATGGGGAAAGTATTTGCTGCCGGAATCGGAATTGTTCTTGTGCTTATTATTGCCGGTTTAGGTTATCAGAATCAGTCTCTTCAGAAACAGAAGCTAAAAACGCAGATTTCCGCTTTGAAAAAGGAGAAAAAGCAGGCAGAACAGGCTTCGGAGGAACAGGCATTACAGACAAAGAATGAAGATGGTGTTGTAGTGAACACAGATAAGATGTTCTCTTCTGTAAAAGTAGGAGATAAAGAGTATAAATTATTAGGAAAGGTATCCGATTTTACAAAGGATGGCTGGAAGTTAGAGGCACTTCGAAATGAAAATGCGACACTTGTTCCAGGAGGGAAGCTTGAAAAAGATGCTTATCTTACGAATACAGATGGAAAGAAGATTGGCGTGATCATTCGAAATATGAGTGATAAGAATCAGAAGGTAAGCGATTGTATTATAACGAAGCTTTCTTTTAGTAAGGAAATGTTTGATGGGCAGATTACATTGCCGGGTAATCTGACTTTTAGCAGTACGGAAAAGGAATTAAAGAAGGCCGGCTTTAAAAAAGATGCGGATGGAATCTACTGCTATACAAGCAAGAGGATAAAAGAAGACACCGTTAAAATGCCAATGGCGGACGGAGAATCCGTATCAGAAATCACATTGGAAAGAGCGGTGGATGAAAGTACAGCGACAGCCACAACAGCAAGTAGTTCCGCTACAACAGCAGCATCGGAAGATGAAAAGAATACCGGAACAGTAAAGAATGAGACAACAGAAGAAGGGAATACTGTAGAAGATTTCTCTCAGGAAACAACAGATACAGTAACAGAAGAATAAGAGAGGAACAGAGAATTTAATCAACATGATAAGGTGTTGATTAAGTTCTCTTTTTTTATTTATTTATAACTGTGTAAAACAGTGATCGTATAAATAATTATGCAAAAAATATTGACTAATTATGCATAAAGTATTATTATACATAGAAAAGACCACGAAATATGCATAAAAATGCAAATAAACATACGAGAATTTTCATTTTTAAACGATTTGTGGGATAGTATTGATATTATTGAAGTAGAGGAGAGAAAGATGAAGAAATTAGTATTAACAATGCTTTCTATTGCAGGTATGATGCTTTTTACAGCATTACCGGCAAAGGCATGTACATCTTATTATGTAGGTAAAGATTGTACAAAAGACGGAACAACGATGTATGGACGAACAGAGGATATTTCCTCCCGTAAGGACAAAGTTTATAAAGTGATTCAGGCCAAACATGTTGGGAAGAATGCAGTATATAAAGATGAATCAGGTGCGACAGAATTTCAGGCACCGATTAAAGTCGATACAACGTACCGTTATACGATCTGCCGTGATAATGAGGGGGATGAAGATGGATATTTTGGAGAATTCGGTACAAACAGTAAAGGTGTTACAATGTCTGCAACGACGTCAGCATCTGCTGCAAAGAGTATCAGACAGTACGATCCATATGTAAAGAATACAGGTATTACAGAAGAGAATCTTACAGATTATATTCTCTGTCAGGCATCTACAGCACGTGAAGGTGTGGAGATTTTAGCTGATGTAATGGATACAATTGGTGCAGGCGAAGGGAATGGACTTTTTATAGCAGATAAGAATGAAGTATGGTATTTCGAGATGTTATTAGGTCATAATTACTGTGCGATTAAAATGCCTTCTAATAAAGCAGCAGTTATTCCAAACTGTCTGGTCATAGGAGATGTGGATTTAAGTGATAAAGAGAATGTTATTGCTTCTCCAAATCTTGTAAAGATTGCAAAAGATAATGGATTCTATGTTTCAGCTCAGGACGGAAAGGGCGATATTAATGTGAAGTTATCTTACACCGGTAAGGGATATAGTGCTGGGAATGCAGACAGAATTCGTGGTGGACAGTATCTGTTAACCGGACAGGATAACACAGCTATTTATACAGATGATTATCAGGATATTTTCATTAATGCTAAGAATGTTACCGTAGAAAAGTTATATGAATTAGCTGGATATCGTTATGAGGACATGAACTTTGGAAGAAATATTTCACGAGTAATTGGCGTGAAGTCTTCAGCGGAATGTCATATTTTCCAGATTGATTCATCTATGCCAGCAGAACTTGCTACGGTACAGTGGGTATGTATGGGTAATGCAGATATGTCAACATTTGTACCATTCTATGGAGCATTATTAACAGATGTATCAAGAGCATATAAGATGGAAGCACACAATTATAATTCCCGCGCTGCTTATTGGATTTTCCGTAATGTAGGTTTCTTATGTGAAGATGGGGATAATAGAACTGCATATGGAAAAGGTGTAAAACAGTTCTATACTGCATATATGACAAAGATGGAAGAACTTCAGAAAAATGTAAATGCACAGATGCTTAATGTTTACAAGAACGACAAAGCAAACTTAGAATATTATGCAACAAAGCTTGGTATCGCGATTGGTGATGAAACAATGGATTTTGCCAAGGCACTGTATGCAGATATCCAGACATGTAAAGCAGATGGAACAACATATGAAGTATCCAGTTTAAGTGCAGATGATATTACTTATGATTTATCTATGGTAGCTGCACCGGCTAAGAAGGCAGAGAATACAACTGTGACAAAGCCGGATACACAGATAAAGAAGGTAGTTGCACCAGCTCGTGTAAGAGTAAGAGCGAAAGCTTTAAAAGGCAAAAAGGCAAAAGTAAATCTGAAAAAAGTGGCACAGGCAAGTGGTTATGAAATTATGTACTCTACAAATATGAACTTTACAAAGAAAGCGACAAAGAAAGTTTCTACCACAAAGCTTACAAAGACGATCAGAAAGCTGAAAAAGAAAAAGACTTATTATATCAAGGCAAGAGCTTACAAATTAGATGGTAAGACAAAAGTTTATGGAAAATGGAGTCTTATAAAGAAAGTAGTTATTAAGAAATAATTTACGAAGTAAGTAGAATATAATAGTATAGATCAGTATCCTTTCAAATTTATCAAAAACAGAAAAATAACTTTCTCTTTTACCTTTACTGTAAGGGAGAAAGTTATTTTTCGTCTATTGAAAAAAAATAAAT
>OHIK01000710.1_pt1 | contig 16474 bp, 11 predicted proteins | sample 1568241 | NCBI WGS metagenome assembly OHIK01 (sample SAMEA3879567, study PRJEB24766) | human gut metagenome | biome: human-associated habitat; feature: feces | place: USA | collected 1985/1987 | reverse complement strand
CCCTGTGCAACGGGGCCGCCGCCATTATGGAAAAGGGCGGCGCGGTGGAGGTCACCGCGGCGGCAACCCACGGGGTTCTTTCCGGCCCCGCCATTGAGCGGATCAGGAACAGCCCCATTAAGGAGCTGATCCTGCTGGATACGGTGCCGGTGACCGGAGAGCGGAAGCTTGAGAACATGACGATTTTGTCCGTGGCCCCCCTGTTTGCCGAGGCCATTGAGCGCATTTATGAGGATAAGCCGGTTTCCCCCATGTTCCTGTAACCGGCCGGTTTTGGCGGAATAAAAACAACGAGGCGGGATGGAGCTTCCATCCCGCCATAATGCGTTGCTGTGCCGAATGTGGTTTTTACCGGACCTGGCCGTTTAAGGGCTGGTTGAAGGAGGACAAAATAAACTGGCGGACGCTGTTGCAGTTTTCGGCGTTTTTGCCGTAATCGATCAGTGTGGTCGCCATAGCCGGCTTGGATTCCACGATAATCCGGCAGCCGCCGTCCTGCGGGTCGTAAAAGGAAATTGTAATATGCTCGCCCCAGGTCAGCATGTTGGCCCGGTGCTTGAAGAAGACTTTAAAGTTAGCGCGGTCTACCGCCGCCAGCTTCATTTTATAAATTTCCTTTTGAGATGCCACATAATTAAAAACATCCATTACCGGTACGGGAAGATAAAAATCCAATTGACGTTCACAAGCCACAGTGTAAAACCCCTTTCCTTTTTCTTGCTTTTATGATATCATTTTTTTCGCTTCAGCACAACGGAAAAAACCAGGAGGATACGCAAAATGTTTGATATCTTTAAAAAATTAGAGGGCCTGCGGCCCGCCGCTCCCACAGGGCCGGTGGAGGCCATCGTGGCGGGCTTAGGCAATCCGGGCAGAGAATATGAAAATACCCGGCACAACGCCGGTTTTCTGGTGCTGGACCAAATCGCCGGAAGCTGCGGCGTGAGGCTCGACCGGCTGAAATATAAATCCCTGTGCGCCGACGCCGTGCTGGGAGGCAGGCGGGTGCTGCTGATGAAGCCCCAGACCTTTATGAACCTGAGCGGCCAGGCGGTGACGGAGGCCATGCGGTTCTACAAGCTGCCGGCAGAGAAGGTCATCGTGATTTTCGACGACATTTCCCTGGAGCCGGGCAAGCTGCGGATCCGCCGCAAGGGCAGCGACGGCGGGCATAACGGGATCAAAAATATCATATATCTGTCGGGAAAGGACACCTTTCCCCGGATTAAAATGGGAGTGGGCAAAAAGCCCCGGCCCGACTATAATCTGGCGGACTGGGTGCTGTCACGGTTCACCCAGCAGGAACAGCAGGCCATGGAAGAAGCGGCAAAGCGGGCCGCCCAGGCCGCGGAGCTGATGGTCCAGGGGAAAATCGACCAGGCCATGAACCAGTTTAACTCTTAACGCCGGGTCTGGCAGGCCGCCGGGATCCGCCACTCCGCCTTGGGCGGCCCGGCGCTAAGCAATTCCCGCTTTTCCCCATTGACTCTTATCCGCCGGGCACAGGCGGATAAGCCGCCCGCGAATTTTTTAGCGGACCCATAGACAGGGATAACGGCAGAGAAAGCTCTGCCTGCGGCGGAACGTCATAACGCCCCGCGTTACAGCCGCAACATCAGGCGGAAAGGCACCCCAGCGGCGGCAGCGCGTTAGAGCCCCCGCTTTCGCAGCTGAGATTACAGGCGGCAGACAGGAGAAAATAACCTATGAAATTTTTAAGCACCCTTTTAGATGGGGTAACTGAATATGAAACCCTTGTGTCGGCGGTGGAGCGCCACAATACTCCCGCGGCGGTGACCGGCGTTTCCGGGATCCATAAGGCCCATTTGATCCACTCCCTCTGCGCCAGAACCGGGAGGAAAGCCCTGGTGCTCGCCTCTGACGAGGGCGAGGGCCAGCGGCTCTGCAACGATTTGTCGTCCATGGGCACTGCGGCCCTGGTGTATCCCGCCCGGGATTTCAATTTCCGGGCCGCCGAGGGCCAGTCCAGGGAATATGAGCATCAGCGGCTTCAGGTAATGGCCGGAATGCTGGATGGGGATTACCAGGTGGTGATCTCCTGTATTGACGCCGCCCTGCAATATACCATCCCGCCGGACGAGCTGAGGAGCAAAAGGCTTACCCTGCGGGCGGGACAAGAGGCGCCTCTGGAAAAAATTGAGGCTTTGCTCAGCGCCTCCGGGTATGAGCGGTACCAGCAGGTGGAGGGCCCGGGCCAGTTCGCGGTACGGGGCGGCATCCTGGACTTTTTTACTCCCGACGCCTCCGCGCCTGTCCGGGTGGAGTTCTGGGGGGACGAGATCGATACCCTGTGCTATTTCGATCCGGAAACCCAGCGGAGGACCGACGACCCCTTGGAGGAAATCACTCTGGCCCCGTCCACGGAGGTGCTGGTTTCCAGCCCGGGGAGCCTGGCGAAAAAAATAGAGAGGCTTTCCGCGGGGCTGCGGGGGAAAACGGCGGTCAGGGCCAAAGAGAGGCTGGCCCAGGAAGCGGATCAGCTTCTGGCGGGAAAACGCCCGGGAAGCGCGGACAAATTTCTGCCGCTGCTGTACCCCTCGCCGGCCACCCTGCTGGATTATTTGGAGCCGGAGGCCCTGGTGTTCCAATCGGAGCCGATTAAAATCAAGGAGCGGCTCCGGTCAACGGCCTGGCAGTGGGGCGAGGATCTGAAGGACTATCTGGAGGAGGGAATCCTGTGCAAGGGCCTGGACGCCTTTTCCGGAGACTATATCTATGTCCAAAAGCAGCTGGAGCACCGGGATTGCGTGTACCTGGACACCTTTGTCCGGGGCAGCTACGATACGCCTCTTTCCTCCCTGATCAGCCTGAATGCCCGCCAGCTTTCCGTATGGGGCGGCGGGATGCAGCTTTTGCAGGAAGACTTAAACGCTATTCTTTCCCCGAAAATGCGGATTGTGGTGCTGGGCGGCACCGAGCGCTCCGCCCGGGCGGCCGCCGAGGACCTGCAGAATTCAGGCGTCCCCTGTGAGTACCGGGATGACGCCAAAACCCTTTCCCTGGGCCGGGTGACGGTGCTGCCCGGCAGCCTTTCCGCCGGGTTCGAGTACCCAACGGCCAATTTTGCGCTGATCACCCACGGCCACTTCGCGGCGGCGCCCAAAAGGACCAGAAAACGGCAGAAAAACGCCAAGGAGATTTACAGCCTTTCCGAGCTGGCCCCCGGGGACTATATCGTCCATTCGGCCCATGGCGTCGGCGTGTTCGAGGGGATTCACAAGCTGGAAATGCAAGGGGTCACCAAGGACTATTTAAAGGTACGCTATGCCAAGGGGGACATTTTATATGTGCCCGTCACCCAGCTTGACATGGTTTCCAAATATATCGGCCCCAAGGAGGAGGTCAAGGTGCGCCTGAACCGCCTGGGGGGCCAGGACTGGCAAAAGGCCAAGGCCCGGGTTCGCAGCGCGGTGAAGGACATCGCCAAGGAGCTGATCAAGCTTTACGCCGAGCGGATGAAGCTGAAGGGCCACGCGTTTCCGCCGGATACCGGCTGGCAGCGGGATTTTGAGTCTCGGTTCGAGTACGAGGAAACGGAGGACCAGCTCCGGTGCATCCAGGAGATCAAGGAGGATATGGAGAAGGAGCAGCCTATGGACCGGCTGCTGTGCGGCGACGTGGGCTTCGGCAAAACCGAGGTGGCTCTGCGGGCGGCCTTCAAATGCGTCACGGATTCCAAGCAGTGCGCCTTGCTGGTGCCCACCACGATACTGGCCTGGCAGCATTACCAGACCGTTACCCAGCGGTTCGAGGGCTTCCCCATCAAGGTGGAGATCCTTTCCCGGTTCCGCACGCCCAAGCAGCAGGCGGAGATCCTCAAACAGCTGAAGCGGGGAGAAATCGACATGATCATCGGCACCCACCGGCTGGTTCAGAAGGACGTCCAGTTCCGGGATCTGGGGCTGGTGATCATTGACGAGGAGCAGCGGTTCGGCGTGGCCCAGAAGGAGCGGTTTAAATCCGTCACCAAAAACGTGGATGTGCTCAATCTTTCCGCCACCCCGATTCCCCGTACCCTGAATATGGCCCTGTCCGGCATCCGTGATATGTCCTCTCTGGAGGAGGCGCCCCAGGACAGGCATCCGGTACAGACCTATGTTCTGGAATACGACCAGGCCGTCATCAACGACGCTGTCCGCCGGGAGCTGCGCCGGGGCGGCCAGGTCTACTATCTGCATAATAAGGTGGAATCCATCGAGCGGGTGGCCGCCCGGCTCCAGGCCCAGATTCCCGAGGCCAAGGTAGGCTTCGGCCACGGCAAAATGCCGGAGGGAGAGCTTTCCGAGGTTTGGCGCAGGGTCATGGAGCAGGAGATCAACGTGCTGGTGTGCACCACCATCATCGAAACCGGAGTGGATGTTCCCAACGTGAACACCATCATCATCGAGGACGCGGATCACATGGGCCTTTCCCAGCTTCACCAGATCCGGGGCCGGGTGGGCCGCAGCAGCCGGCGGGCCTACGCTTATCTGACCTTTACCCGGAATAAGGTTCTTTCCGAGATCAGCCAAAAGCGGCTTGCCGCTATCCGGGAGTTTACCGAATTTGGCTCCGGGTTTAAAATCGCCATGCGGGACCTGGAGCTGCGGGGCGCCGGCAATATCCTGGGCGGCGAACAGCACGGACATATGGAAACCGTGGGCTACGATATGTATCTCCGCCTGCTGGGCGAGGCGGTCAGCGAGGAAAAGGGCGAGGAAGCCTCCTCCTACGAGCTGGAATGTCTGGTGGACGTCCAGGTTCAGGCGCACATTCCGGAGGGCTATATCGAAAGCCTGAGCCAGCGGCTGGAAATTTACCGCAGGATCTCCGACATCCGCAGCCAGGACGACGCTATGGACGTGCTGGATGAGCTGATCGACCGGTTTGGGGAGCCTCCCGCCTCAGTCAAGGGCCTGATCGACGTGGCCCTGATCCGGAATACGGCGGCCTCCCTGGGCATTTACGAGATTAAGCAGAACGCCGGGGCTCTGCTGCTGTACCAGAGAAAGCTGGATATGGAGTTTGTCAGCAGGCTGATCGGCGCGTTCAAAAAGAGGGTGCTGGTCAACGCAGGGGCAAAGCCTTATATTTCCGTAAAGCTTCAGGCCGGGGATTCCCCCCTGGAGACGCTGCGTCAGGTGTTCCAGGCCTGAGACGCCGTGAGGGCTGACCGGCGGCATAAAATCAGGAAAGCCATTCTCCGGGCCTTTACTGGAATAGCGGGGCCGCCAAACTGAAAGATAAAATTCTGGACAAACCAGGAAAATACGTGTATAATTTAACCTATATGCCAGTATGCTAAGCAATTGCGATATAGGAGGATTCAGATTTATGAAAACCGGATTTTTCAAAAAGGCCGCCGCGGTCTTTATGGCGGGCGCCATGGCGGTCAGCCTGGCGGGCTGCGCCGATGACAGCTGGAGCGCTAAGGACGATACCCAGACTCTGGCGGCGGGGGTTTATATTTATAACCTCTACAGCGCTTACCAGGAGGCCCAGTCCCGGGTGATGATGGAGTCTCTCAGCTCCGGAACCAGCTCCGGCTCCACCGACTTTTATTCCCAGCAGATCGACGGCAAGAATGTTACCCAGTGGATGCAGGATAAGGCGGTGCTGAAAACAAAGGAGACCTTATACCTGGACGCCAAAATAAAGGCTGATGGGATTGAGTGGACCGACGAGGATCAGAAGGAAGCAGAGGAAACGGGAACCGCGGCCTGGGCGCAGCAAAAGAGCGTTTTGGAGGGCTTCGGCATTTCCAAGGACAGCTTTCTAAAGGCTTATAGCTTGTACAACGCGAAATATCTGAAAATATTTGAATCTATTTATGGGGAAAACGGCACCGAGGCTGTGAGCGACCAGGAGCTGGAGAACTTTTTTAAAGACAGCTATTCGGAATACCGGTATTTCTCTAAAAGCCTGACTACCACCGGCGAGGATGGCACCACCGCAAACCTGAGCGACGACGAGATCGCGGAGATCGAGGAACAGTTTAAGGAGTACGCCCAGCAGGTCAGCGATGGGGACAAGACCCCGGATGAGGTAGCTTCCGATTATCAGACAGCGGAGGGCCTGGAAAGCAGCCCGTTAAACGGCAGCGTAACCCTGACGGAAAATATCGTCCTTTCCTCCGACCTGCAAACCGCATTTGACGAAATGAAGGAGGGCGAGGCCAGGGCTATCAAGTCCGGTACCTCCTACTATTTCCTGTATAAAGGAAAAATCGGGGATCATCTGGATGAGTTGTCCACGGAGAGCGGCAGAATGAGCGTTTTAGCCGCCATGAAGCAGGATGAGTTCCAGGAGAGAATGGAAAAGGAAACCTCCGAATACAGCTGCACCATGAACGACGCGGCGGTAAGCAGCTATCAGCCCGGCCGGTTCGACAGCTGACCGCTGACGGGAGCTGGAGCTGCTGAACAGCCGCCGGCTGAAAGGGAAAAGCCTATTGTGATGCGGAAAGCGCTGGAGCCTGCGGGGCCAAGCCTATCCGGCCATTGAGGCTGGACAGAGCGGGCGCCGGGGAAGAATAGTGCCTTTTGCCTGGAAATGCCAAGCCGCGGAGCGGCAGGCGGTCAAGCCGTATGCGCTTCCCTTTTGCGCTTTCGGAAATATCCTGGAATAGTTTATTAGAAGCACCAAAAACGGATCATAAAAAGCACCGTCCGGGAAAGACGCTTTTCCAGACGGTGCTTTTTTGCGTAATCAGGCGGAGCGACGCTGTCTCTGCGGCGGGGGTCTGCTGTCGGGCATGGATAAAAAAGAAAGCCAGAGCCGGACCTTAGCCTTGCAGCTTCTGCCGTTTCTATGGCGGGAGCCGCTGACAGGGAAATTGCCGGAGAGCCTGCGCGGAAAGATGTCAATCGGCGGGAGCGCGGGGCTGGCGGAACGCCCGGCCAGAGCGATTTGGAAGAAGGCTGTCAGCGTTCGCTTTCCCTGGGCTCCTCACCCTCAAAGATCAGATCGTCTAAATCCCCGCTGCCGCCGGACCAGACTGGCTGGAATGTCATTGCAATGCCTCCCTGCATAAAGTGTTTTTCATAATACATTCAGGCTTATCGGATATACCAGAGCCGGAGGGACAATAGCGGCCGGACGGCGGGGCTGGGCGCTCCGGCTTCCGGTCGGGCCGGGCTGTTTCCCTGTGCCGGAGGTTCGCTGTAAGCCTTACAGTACAAGCTTCCCTTTCGCGGCCTTGTTTTCCCCCGGTTGGGTTTTCTATCAGCATATGCGGGGAAAGGCCGGATTTTTCCTGTTTTTTGACAACGGTTAAAATTTTGTTGCTTTGGTTGACTAGGCCGGCGTGGGGGGACTATAATGAAAGAGCACGTTTGAAACAGAACAGAGGAGATACTATGGAGCCGTTTTTAAAGAGAACCTGGGCCCAGGTGGATTTGGACGCCCTGGACCACAATATCAGAGAAATCCGAAGCGCCATTGCCCCCAGCGCAAAGCTGATGTGCGTGATTAAGGCCGACGGCTACGGTCACGGGGCGGTGCCTCTGGCGAAGGAAAGCGAGGCGGCGGGGGCGGACTGGTTCGCGGTATCCAACCTGGAGGAGGCCCAGGAGCTGCGGGAAGCCGGGATTCAAAAGCCCATTTTGATTCTGGGCTTTACCCCGGACAGCGACGCCCGGCTTCTGGCCCAGATGGAGATTTCCCAGGCGGTGCTTTCCGAGAGCCACGCGCGGCAGCTGTCGTCTTACGCCCAGGAGGCCGGAACACGGGTAAGGGTTCATATCGCTGTCGATACGGGAATGACCCGGATTGGATTAAGCGCGCAGAACCAGACCCAGGCGCTGGAGGCCGCGGCTGCGGCCCGGAGGATCGCGGAGCTGCCTGGGCTTTTGCTGGAGGGCCTGTTTACCCATTTCGCTGTGGCGGACGAGGCGGAGGCCGGGGCGGACTATACCAAAAGGCAGTATCAAAGCTTCCGGCTGGTGGCGGACACCCTGAAGGGCTGGGGGATTTCCATCCCGTTTTGCCATTGCAGCAACAGCGCGGGAATTCTGGATTATCCTGAGATGAACTTTAACCTGGTACGGGCTGGAATCATTTTGTACGGCCTGCAACCCTCCTCTAAGGTGCGCCGGCCCCTGGACCTGAGACCTTTGATGGAGCTGAAATCCGTAGTGTCGATGGTAAAGACCGTAGGCTCGGGCGTGGATGTCAGCTATGGAAGAACCTATACCACCCGTGGAGAAACCAAGATCGCCACCGTACCCATCGGTTACGCCGACGGCTACCCAAGGGCCCTTTCCAACCTGGGAGAAATGCTGGTGCGCGGCCAAAGGGCCAGGATCATCGGGCGGGTGTGTATGGATCAGCTGATGCTGGATGTCACTCATATTCCTGACGTGGAGGAGGGGGACGTGGTGACGGTGTTCGGCTGGGACGGCGGCGCCTTTCTTCCGGTGGAGGAGGTTTCCTCTCTGGATCAAACCATCAATTATGAAACGGTTTGCCAAATCACTAAGAGGGTTCCCAGAATCTACCGGGGCGGGAAGCTTGGCGGAATTGAAAAAGCAGGGAGGCCGGCGCGCTGAAGGACACGGCGATGCCCTTTTGTGAAACGGGGTTTAGAAAATTTATGTAATCGAAAAAGCCTCTAGACAAAATGTTCGTTATTTACTATAATAGGTGTGACCAATATGAGAAGCTCATGATAAGGCCGCGGGACTGCGGCGGTCAAAGGCTGATAAAGACCTTGGCAAAGTACCAGCTTGAGATTTCAAAATGTAAACTTTTGTAGACGTGTTGGTTTTACGAGGCTTTAAGCAATATTTTGCCAATTCAGGCGAAATATTGCTTTTTTTATTGCCTTTTTTTGGCATCCGCAAAAGTTTAGCCTGCTGGAACGGCTGCGCGGCCATGAAAAGCGGCCGCGCGGCAAAAAGCTTTATAGCCGTGCTATGGACTTGCGGATACGGAACAGAGCGGTTTCTCATTATGTCAAAATAAAAGAAAGAAGGAGTTAAAATTATGAGGCAGTTTTTTAAGAAAGCTGTGGCCGTTGTTTTGACGGGCGTACTGCTGGCCGGCGCAAGCATTAGTGCGGCCGCTGCTCCTCAGGAGCTCAGCGTAACCCCCACCGTCGCCTCAGGCGAAGCCGCTGTGGAGGGAGACGTTATCACTCTGACTGAGGGCAAGGCCGCCACGGTGGCCTTCCAGCCGTCTCAGGAGCTTGATATTATTGAATACCAGTATTCCCTGGCTCAGCCGTCTGATACCAATGAGACTATTGTGGACGTAACCGACTGGGAGACAGCGGACAGCCTGGTTCCCGCCTATTCCTTCAGCGGCCTCAAGGAAGGCACTTATCAGATCACCCTGACCCTGACGGAAAACACCGGGTACACCACCGTATTCCAGAAGGAATACACGGTTAAGGTGCAGGCCGCTCCCGTGCCGGTTACTGTGGCCCCGGCCGTTGTCTCCGGCAAGGCGAATATTTCAGGAGACGTAATCACCCTGACTGAGGGAACCGCCGCCACGATCGCTTTTCAGCCGTCTCCGGCGCTTGACATTTTTGGGTATCAACACTCTTTCCGCCAGCCGGAAAGCACTTTGTCTCTGATCGAGGACGTAACCGATTGGGAGACTGCGGACACCCTGGTTCCTACCTATTTCTTCAGCGGTGAGCTGAAAGAAGGCACCTATCAGATTGCCCTGACCCTGACGGAAAACACCGGCTACACCACCGTATTCGAGAAAGAGTATACCATACAGGTAGTCGCCTCTGAGCCGGAGGAGCCGGAGACCCCGGATGTCGTCATTGACCAGGATAAGGACGTTCCCCAGGTATCCCTTGGCATGGATCAGGCGGAGCTGGCGGAGAGCCTGCTGACGGAAGAGGAAATCAACGCCGGCGCTCAAATCGTGATCTCTGTGGAAAAGGCGGAGCTTAGCGAGCAGCAGAAAGAGCTGTTCCAGAACGCCATGTCCGGCTATCAGGAGGGCGTTTACCTGGACATTTCCCTGTTCAAGGTATTAAACGACCAGAGCGCCGCGATCACGGAAACGAAAAAGCCCATCCGTTTGACCATCAGTATCCCCGAGGAGCTGCGGAAGGACGGCCGCACCTTTGTCATTTACCGTGAGCATAACGGCGTCGTGGAATTGCTGAAGGATTTGGACAACGACCCGGCTACCGTCACCATTGAAAGCGACCAATTTTCTGTTTTCGCTCTCGCCTACAGCGACGGACAGGCCGGAGCCTCCTCTGGTGAGGCCGGCTCCTCCAGCGCTTCTGGTTCTTCCGGCGGCTCCAGCAACGATAAATACGTGCCCACCGGAGACGGCTTCCCAGCCGCCGTTGTCAGCGCCGTTCTTTTGATCAGCGCGGCACTGGTTCTTGTGCTTGTCAAGGGCAAGCGGGGCAAGGCCAGCGAATAAAAGAGCTTAAGGGCTTAACCGGCCCGTCATTCGGGAAAGGGTTCCCGCGAAACGAATTAAAGAAGCGCTGGACGCCATATAGCGTCCGGCGCTTCTTCCTTTTGACACGGCAACCAGAGAAAAAGGACAAGCCGGAGGGCAATACCGCTCTCCGGCTTGTCTGCTAGTTGTATAGTTCAGCGGCAAAGCCTCCGGTTCTGCCGCAAAGCGAAACCGCTTTAAAAGGCCCGTTTTACAAAGCCCACCTTTTTCATGGCTTTGTCCAGGGTGCGCTGGGAAATCCGCAGGGCGATCTCGGCGCTCTTGGTATAGCACTGCTCCAAATAGGCCTTGTCGCCGATGAGCCGGGTGAATTCCTCCTGGATGGGACGGAGATGATCCACTACCGCTTCGCCAACCGCCAGCTTGAAATCACCGTAGCCCTTGCCGTCGAACTCCCGCTCGATCTCCTCATTGGTTTTTCCAGTCATCACGGAGTAGATCCCCATTAGATTGTTAATGCCATCCTTGCCCTCGCCGTAACGCACCTGAGCGTCGCTGTCGGTGATGGCCCGCTTGAACTTCCGCATAATGTCGTCCGGCTTATCCAGCAAGGCCACGTAGCTGTTGACGTTCTCATCTGACTTGGACATTTTCCTGGTGGGATCCTGCAAGGACATGATCTTTGCCCCTACCTTGGGGATATAGGGATCCGGCACCTTGAAGGTCTGGCCGTAAATGCCGTTGAACCGCTCGGCGATATTCCGGGTCAGCTCCAGATGCTGCTTCTGGTCCAGGCCTACCGGCACCATGTCCGCCTGGTAGGCCAGGATATCCGCCGCCATCAGGCTGGGATAGGCGAACAGGCCAACGTTAACGTTATCGGCGTGCTTCTGGGATTTATCCTTAAACTGGGTCATTCGGGAAAGCTCCCCGAATTGGGTGTAGCAGTTCAGCAGCCAGGCCAGCTCCGCGTGAGTATGAACGTGGCTCTGGATAAAGAACAGGCTTTTGTCCAGGTCGATGCCGCAGGCCAGCAGCAAGGCGTAAGCTTCCAGGGCGTTTTTACGGAATTTGGCCGGGTCCTGCCGCACCGTGATGGTGTGCAGATCCGCCAGGGCGAAAATACAGTCATAGTCATCCTGAAGGCCTACCCAGTTCCGCAAGGCGCCTACATAGTTGCCCAGGGTGATGGTGCCGCTGGGCTGGATCGCGCTGAAAATTACTTTTTTACGCTCAGGAGTGTTCGCTGTTTCCATGGGAAGGGCCTCCTTATATTAATTCGTTTACAAGCTGTCCGAGAATCTTAATCCCTTTTTCCAGCTGCTGGTCGGTGGGCGTGGAGAAGTTGGTGCGGAAGCACTGGCAGGGCTGGCTTTCATCGGTTAAAAACGCGTTGCCTGGCACCACGCACACCTTGCGCAGCACCGCCTGCTTGCAGAAATCAGGCATATCCACCCCTTCGGGCAGGGTGCACCAGATGAACAGGCCGCCCTGGATAGGCTTATAGGTGATCTTAGGAAGCAGATACTGGTCCATCAGATCCATGGCGAATTTTGCTTTTTTCCGGTACAGGTCCCGCAGGAACTGGATATGGGCCGGATAATCGTATTTGGTCATAAACTCGTTGGCGATCATCTGGGCCAGGATGTTGGTATGAACGTCCTCGCCCTGCTTGCAGACGATCATCTTCTGGCATACGGCTGAGGGCCCGATGCAGTAGCCTACCCGGATGCCGGGCGCCAAAACCTTGGAGAAGGTGCCCGCGTACATCACCAGGCCGTCCTCGTCGAAGCTTTTGATGCAGGGCAGGTCCTCGCCCTCGATCCGCAGGTCGCCGTAAGGGTTGTCCTCCAGGATCAGAACGCCGTAGCGCTTGGCCAGTTCATACACCTTTTTCCGTTTTTCCAGGCTCATGGTGATACCGGAGGGATTTTGAAAGTTGGGAATGGTATAAATAAACTTGGCGTTAGGCTCTTCCCGCAGGGCGGTTTCCAGGGCCTCCAGGTTCATGCCGTCGTCATCCATGGGAACGCCCCGCAGGCGCACGCCGTAGGAGCGGAAGGAGTTCAGGGAGCCGATAAAGCTGGGAGCCTCGCAGATGACCACATCCCCCGCGTTGCACAGGGCTTTGGTGGTTAAATCCATGACCTGCTGGGCGCCGGAGGTAACCACCAGCTCGTCGAACTCCCGGCCCACGTTATGAGTCTTTTTCATGTAGTCCTTCAAGGTTTCCCGCAAAGGGGCGTAGCCCTCGGTAATACTGTACTGCAAGGCCGCGATGGGGTTTTTCTCCAGAATGGACGCGGTAATCTCCTCAATGGCCTTGGTGGGAAACGCCTCGGGAGACGGATTTCCCGCGGACAGGGAAATCACCTCCGGGTCCGCCGCATACTTGAAAATTTCCCGGATCGCGGAGGGCTTCAAAGACTGTACCCGATTTGAAAATTTATATTCCATTTTCAGCACCAACCTATCATGATATAATATAGAAAATAAGTGAAAGCAAAAGCTCAACGCCTGCAAAACAGAGCTCCCGCCGCTTTTCCGGCGGCCTGCGGCGGGCGGCCGCTGTTTCAGACGGTGATTTACCAGCGCCCAGAAGGTCTGCCGGATGTACCCGAAGACCCGAAGCGGGATTGAAAAACTACTTTTAATTTTATCACATTTTTTACGGTGAATCAATGCCAATCCCTAAAGATAAGCGTTTAAAAGAGGGGGACTCCCGAAACGGGCCTGAACGGTTCGGGAGGACTGTGAAAGCAAAAAGGCTGGTGGTTTTCTACAAATTTTGGGGAAGAGAAAGCGGTAAATTTTTCTGTTTAAAAACAGCAATTTACGCCATATATTAATGAAATATTCACAATAACATGATAGAATAGAATCAACATAAGCATAGAGGAGGCTTACCACTATGAACGCACAAAAATTTACTCAAAAATCTCTTGAGGCCATCCAGGAGGCCCAAAATATAGCGCTGGAGCACAACAGCATGCAGATCGAGCAGGAGCACCTGGTTTGCGCCCTGCTGGAGCAGAAGGACGGCCTGATTCCCCAGCTGATGAAAAAGATGGGAACCGACCCGGACGCCTTGCTTCACGCCGTGGAGCAGCGGATAGAGGGCCTGCCCGGGGTTACCGGTCCCGGCCGGGAAAGCGGGAAGATCTATGTGTCCGGCGACGTGGATCAAAATCTGGCCGCCGCTGAGCGGGAAGCCGGCCGGATGAAGGACGAATATGTTTCCGTGGAGCACATTATGATGGCGGTTCTGGAAAAGCCGAACACAGGCATGAGCCGTATTTTCCAGCAGTTCGGCGTGACAAAGGACCAGTTCCTGTCCGTGCTGGCTACGGTCCGGGGCAATACCCGGGTCACCAGCGACACCCCGGAGGAAACCTATGATTCCCTGTCCAAATACGGCCAGGATCTGGTGGAGCTGGCGAAAAACCACAAGCTGGACCCGGTAATCGGCCGCGACTCGGAGATCCGGAACGTGATCCGGATCCTTTCGAGGAAAACCAAAAACAATCCGGTGCTCATCGGTGAACCCGGCGTGGGCAAAACCGCCATCGCCGAGGGCCTTGCTTTGCGGATTGCTTGTGGAAATGTCCCTTCCCGGTTAAAAATCAAGGAAATCCACCTGTTGGACCTGACCGCGCTGGTTGCCGGCACTCAGTTCCGGGGCCAGTTTGAAAGCCGGATTAAGGGCCTGGTGGATGAGGTAAAAGCGGATGGAAACGTGATTCTGTTTATCGACGAGGTTCACAACCTGGTGGGCACTGGCGATGCGGAGGGCTCCATGAACGCTGCCAACATTCTGAAGCCCGCTCTTTCCAGAGGGGAAATCCAAGTCATCGGCGCCACCACCTTTACCGAATACCGGAAGTATATTGAAAAGGACAGCGCCTTAGAGCGCCGGTTTCAGCCCGTGACTGTGGCGGAGCCTTCCATTCAGGATACGGTGGATGTTTTAATCGGCATTAAGCCTTATTATGAAAATTACCACCGGGTAAAAATATCGGATGAACTGGTCAAGAAGGCGGTTGTGCTGTCTGAACGGTACATTACAGACCGTTTCCTGCCGGATAAGGCCATTGACCTGGTGGATGAAGCCTGCGCCATGATTAAGACTGAGATGGATACCATGCCTGCGGAGCTGGATGAGCTGTCCCGTAAGATTATGCAGCTTGAGATTGAAGAGACTGCTCTGAAAAAGGAGACGGATCATTTAAGCAAGGAGCGCCTGGAGACTTTGCAGAAGACTCTGGCAGAGCTTCACGAGGAGTTTGCCGGAAAGAAAGCCCAGTGGGAGAATGAAAAGGCCAGTGTGGACCGTCTTTCGTCCCTCAGGGAAGAGATAGAGAGTGTAAACAGGGAGATTCAGGACGCACAGCAGAAGTATGACCTGAATAAAGCGGCAGAGCTGCAGTATGGCAGGCTGCCGGAGCTCCAGAAGGAGCTGCAGGCGGAAGAGGAACGCATACGCAATGAGGACTTAAGCCTTGTGAGGGAGAGCGTTTCAGAGGATGAGATTGCAAGAATCGTATCCAAATGGACCGGAATTCCGGTTGCCAAGCTGACAGAGAGTGAGAGAAGCAAGACCCTGCATCTGGATGAGGTTCTTCATAAACGTGTGGTGGGCCAGGATGAAGGCGTGCAGCTGGTAACCCAGTCCATCATCCGTTCCAAGGCAGGCATCAAGGACCCCACCAAGCCAATCGGATCCTTCCTGTTCCTGGGGCCTACCGGTGTAGGTAAGACGGAGCTGGCCAAAGCCCTTGCTGAGGCGTTGTTTGACGACGAGTCCAACATAATTCGGATTGATATGAGTGAGTATATGGAGAAGCATTCCGTGTCGCGTCTTATCGGAGCGCCTCCAGGATACGTTGGATACGACGAGGGAGGACAGCTGACAGAGGCCGTGCGCCGCAAACCATACAGCGTGGTGCTGTTTGACGAAGTGGAGAAGGCCCATCCGGACGTGTTTAACGTACTTTTGCAGGTCCTGGATGATGGGCGTATCACGGATTCCCAGGGCAGGACTGTGGACTTTAAGAATACCATCATTATCCTCACCTCCAACATCGGTTCCCAGTATCTGCTGGAAGGAATTGATGAGAACGGAAACATCAGGCCCCAGGTGGAACATATGGTTATGGATGAGCTTCGCGCCCATTTCAGACCGGAGTTCCTAAACCGTCTGGATGAAACCATACTCTTTAAGCCCTTAACCAGAATGGATATTGCAAGAATTGTGGATCTCTGTGTGGCAGACCTGAATAAACGTCTGTCCGACAGGGAACTGACCATAGAGCTGACAATGGGAGCCAAGGAATTCGTAACGGATAAGGGATATGATCCGGCTTATGGTGCCCGTCCCCTGAAACGTTATCTCCAGAAGAACGTGGAGACCCTGGCAGCGAGAATTATACTGGGTGACGGAGTCAGGGAAGGAAGCACCATTGTCATAGATGTGGACGAGGACAAAACACGGCTGATTGCATATGTGGAATGATGTTAGATAAATATATATGAAGATACAGGTGAGGGAGTGAATCTGCGCAAACAGGTTCTCTCCCTTGCTTTTTTCCATAAATTAGGAGGTATTTTTCAGAAAATTTCTAATGAAGAAATATAATTACATCAACTTCCGGGGATGACGAAAAAAGTAGGGAAAATACCCTAATTTCATGTTGAAAACGTTACTTGCAGGTGATATAATCGTTTCTGCTGAAAGCCGGTGTACCTATAGCCAGAATAGAACTAGATATAGGGTATTTGATATAAATTTAATCAATATGAGGTAATAGAAAGCAGGTAGAAATTGTGAGTACCATTCCGAAAGACCCAGTTATTTTGCTGAGTTATGTAAACACACAGCTCCGTGACAATTATAGTTCTCTGGACGAGATGTGCCAGGCATTGGATGCGGATAAGTCCAGAATTATATCTGTACTGTCTGGTATTGGCTACCAATATGAGCCGGCTCAGAATAGTTTCCGTTAATAAAATCATATATAAGTGTTTTACGGCCGGCTTTGTCTGACTTATATCAGATAAAGCCGGTTTTGTACATATGAATCCGATATGGAAAGTG
>OHIK01000706.1_pt1 | contig 16536 bp, 10 predicted proteins | sample 1568241 | NCBI WGS metagenome assembly OHIK01 (sample SAMEA3879567, study PRJEB24766) | human gut metagenome | biome: human-associated habitat; feature: feces | place: USA | collected 1985/1987 | reverse complement strand
TTGACGCAGAGGTTCGGGGCGATGCGACGGAGTTCCGGCAGCAGCTTCGGTATGTCGGGAGAACAATCCTCCAGCCGCACCAGCTTGCGCCCTTCGGCGCTGCGTCGGTCGGGGTCGGCGTAGATCCAGTCGAAGTGGTCCCGGGTCGAGGCGAGGAACGCCTCGGCGGAGGAGTTGATAACCCGTATGTTCGTTGCGCCCAGCCGCCGGAAATTCTCTCCGGCGACGGCCGCCAGCGTCGCATCCCGTTCGAGGGTGATGACTTCGCGGAAGCGTTTCGAGAGGTAGAGGGCATCGACGCCCAGTCCGCAGGTAAGGTCGAGCACCCGTTCCCCGCTGCAACTCTTGCGGGCCGCGCACGCCTCGCTCGAGGCCTGTTCGAAAGCCAGCGGCGGGAGGATGCAGCGGGCTTCGTAGTAGGAGGGGAGTTTTGTCCGTGCCCGTGCGAGGTATTTGACCTGCGTGGCGACGAGTGCCGCATGCGGAATACGCTTGTCGAGGGCGATCGCCGCAGGGTCGCGGCCGATTTGTTCCTCGACGGTATGCCGCACTTCGGGAGTCAGTAGCAGTCGGTATTGTTCCGGAGTCATCATTCCGGGAGCGAAGATACCGATTTTTTCCGTTCGGCGCTCCATAGGAGTAGGGTTGCGAAGATGAAAAGTCCGTAAACACTCCAGCATTGGGTCGTCGTGAGCCGGATGTCGAGGGCGGCTGCCGGAAGTGCCGCTGCAGCTCGGATCAGTTCGTTCTGTGCCCGGGCTGCGAATCCTGCGACGACCGAGAAGAGCGGTGCGAGCGCCGTTCCCGGGATCACGAGCCAGAGCGTGCAGCTCCCGACCACGACGTAGGAGAGCAGGATGACGACGGGGTTGAGTGCCAGTCCGACGACCGAGATCTGGCCGAAGGTATGGGAGATAAGAGGTGCAGTCGCAGCGGACGCTGAAAATCCGATGGCGAGGGTTGCGGTCAGCATATCGATGCTTTTGCGGCGTGTTCGCAGGAGGCGGCAGAGGGGGAGTCCCCAGGCGATGATGCCGGCGACGGCGATGAACGAGAGTTGGAAGCTGATGTCGAACAGGTAATCGGGATGGAAGAGCAGCATGACGAAGGCTACGCCGGCGAGTGTGTTCATCCCGACGTATTCCGACGACGAGGCCAGGGCGAATTGCAGGACGGAGAACATCAGCGCGGCCCGGACGACGCTGGGCGGGAATCCCGTCGTGGCGGCATAGAGCCAGATGAGCAGGATGACCGCGATATTGCGCAGGATGTGTCCGTGCCGGAAGAGCGGCAGCCACCAGAGCAGCAGGTTGGCGAGCAGAAAGACGATGCCCACGTGCAATCCCGAAACGGCGAGCAGGTGCGAGGTCCCGCTGCGCGAGTAGGCCGCACGGAGTGCAGGGGAGAGCGAGCGTCGATCCCCGGCCGTCATAGCGTTGCAGAGGGCCTGTTCGTCGGGCGCCAGGGACAGACGGTCGAGCCGTGCGACGGCCCGTTCGTGCAGGAACAGGGAGAGATGCTTCGGGGGAAGCTCCCGGTGCAGGGTGTCGCGCAGCAGCAGGCTTGAGCGGTTCAGGTAGAGGGTGCCGACGTATCCCCGGCGGGTCATCAGCCGTCCGTAGCCGCCGTGACGGGCGGTGAAAGGGTAGATTTTGCCGCGGCTCGGTCGCCGGGATTCAGCACGGTCGAAGAGTCGCATCGAACCACGAGGTTTCCGGCGGCGGGGAGCCATTCTCCGGTTTCGGAGTTCCGCAGGGCGCGGAGCGATGCGCCGGAGGCCGTTTTGCCTTCCCGTTCGGAGAGGCGTTCCCGGACGACGATTTCGTATTCGCCCGGAGTGCCGGTCGGCGGAGCGGGAGTGTGTCCCAGTTCGGTGACGGTCATGCCGAAAAGCAGAATGGCTCCCAGGGTGGCGAGGTTTGCGCCCCGGTCGTCGGCGAGCAATGCCAGGATACCGCAGACGAGGAATCCGCCTACTAACAACCACAGCGGCAGTACGTAGTGGTCGGCCAGCAGGATGCCGGCCGTGAGCGGCGGCAATGCGCGGAGCATGGGCATGCGCCGGAGTTTCGACCGGAGGTTTTCGGACTTGAGTCGTAGCATAACGGAGCCGGATCGCGGGAAATGGACGGAGAACCGGGCTTTGACTTTGTGTTTTTTTCGTTTTCTGCGTTCGGCGGGACCTCGCGGACAATCACGGGCCTCGTCGATCGGATATTTGCGGTTTGCCTCCTTCGGATGCGGCGGAATATTCCCGCCTCTTCGTTGCATCCGCTTCGAGTGTCGGTTTTCGGATTCGGCGGTTTTCCGATTCGTAAAGATAACTGTTTTTTCGGAAGAATGAGCCGTTCGGATGTATGGATAATACAAAACGACACGCATCATTTCATTCGATGCGTGTCGTTTTGTCGTGTCGGAGATCTTTTCGCCCGTTTAGAACGATGCGAATGTGTTCCAGTTCGAATTTTGCTCCGCTGCGGCCTGGATGTCGGCAGGCAGGTTGGCGAAGAAATCGAAGCCGGTGAGCCGTTCGATCTCGGCGACGGAAGTCGCATAGTTCGTGTAGCTATCGTTCGAGTACTCCCTGTGTTCCATCCAGAAACCGATCGTCATGGCCGACGTCACTTTGTTCGACGCGTCGCGCCGGACTTTCAACAACGCTTTGTAGTAATAGTTCGGTACGGGGCATCGTTTGCTGTCCGACTTCGGTGTGATCCAGGTGATCGCTTCGTGGTTGCCTGCGGTCTGGAGAATAGCGCCCGTCACCACATATACCGTGTCCGTAGTCGCAGTGATATTTCGGACGCCGCTTTCGAGCTGCTGCCAAATACCGCCGTTGAATTTGTTCTGAATCTGCGGCGTGGAATTGGTTGCGTAATAGGTCTGTACGACCAATTCGTCCGAACCGTTGCGGTCGGCGTTGGGTATCTGGTGCCCCCGGGCGTAGAACTCTTTCGAATTGTCATATCCGTCCGATGTGGTAGCTCCGAGATTGACCCCGTAGCTGCTCGACCAGACGTTGATCTGTTCGGATTCGGCCAGTCCGGGATTGCGCTGCCATTTGTCGGAACGTCCGTTTCCCATGTGTCCTTTTGCGAGCGGATAGGCTACCCAGTAAGCCGTGTAGGTCGATTTGTCGTAGTACATCGTGTAGTTGCGCTGCGATCCGGAGGCGGGATAAACCGTCTGCGTGATCGTCGCGTCGGCTGTCGTGCGGGCCGGAAGCTCGTACCAGGCGGCATGATCCGTCCGTGCTCCTTCGGTGGTAAAGGTTGTCGAAGAACTCTGCGGCGTGGAGCCGTTGGTCGCCGTTACGACGCCGTAAACCGTGTACGTCGTTGCGGGCAGAAGATCGGAGAGGTTGGCGGTCGCTTCGTTTCCGACAACAGCGGCAACGACACTTCCCGTGTCGCTGCCGTTCGTTGCGGAATAGAAGAACTGCACCTCGGTTGCGTAAGCGGCGTCGGTCAGACTACTGGAAACCTTCGCTGTGCTCGAAGTTATGTCGCTTACGCTCGGTGTGGCAATTCCCGGGGTAGGGTCTGGGGAAGGATTATCGCCTCCCCCTTCTCCCGAGTTTCAGTTGATCGTGATGGTTTTAATCATCAACGACTTGCCGCCCGATTCAGTGTTTAACGTAAGGACGATCTCGCCGGACAGCGGAGTTTCCGATTCGACAACATACTCCTGGTTGTTCGTTTTTGCCAAGGAGATCGTTTCGCCGAGTGCTTGTCCACCGACGGTTGCATTCACGGTACTTAAGTTTGCCGTATTTGCCGACATAACCAACGTGATTTTTTTGATTCCTCCGGTATAATCGGACGTTTTTATGGTGACACCGCTGGGTTTCGACCAGGAAAGACCGCGTATCCCGCTATTGGTATCGAATGCAGTGGGCGCTTTGCTTGCAGTCCATGTCAGTCCGTTTACTGTTAAGCCGGCAGCGATCTTGTCTTTATCCGCGCTTTCGAAAGTGTAGGTCCAAGTTTCTCCGACACCGCCTTCCGGCTTGCTGTTCTGGGTAATGAGCAATGTCGCGTTGGCTGTACCCAGTGAAGTGGTAGCGGTAAGAACGATGCGTGCTGTACGAGGTGTTGCGATCGTATTCTCTGTGGCTGCGACTTCGAGGCGATTTTCGCTGCCGTTGTAATCACCTGTGGTGATCCAGTCCGGCTGTTCGGTTCCTTCAGTGCCGTCGTAAATAGCGACGGAAACGTCTTGCGTTTCGGCGTTCTTCAACGTAACGGGGATGTAGTGTGTTTCCGTATCGTTATAAGACAGTGTCAGGGTGGACGGATCCAATGTGATTTCAGGCAACTTGACGTATTCGGCAGGGATCAGGGTCAGATCTTTTGTCTGGGAACCGGTATAGAATCCAAAACCGTAAGTTGCCTGCGTGTTTTTCGCCAAAATACGGGAAGGGGTCGCTGCCGATGCGATTTGGTAAGTGCCTTCGGACTTGTTCTTGGTAATTACCAGTTCATAAGGAGTCGTAGAGGTCGTAGCGCTGTTGCCGCTCTCCCAAGAGAGATAGTTCTCGCCTTGACTGATCGTGTAGTTGTCACCCGATTTGGTAATTGTCCAAATGAGGGTTTCGTCCCCGGTTTTGTAGGGATTAGACGGCGTAATCACTACGGGAGCCAAACGGGAGCCTTCAGCTAAAGAACTCATTGCATAGGTTGTTTCGGATTGGGTCGCCGTGATGACGTAGTCGCCGCTCAATGTTTCGTTCTCCTCTTCCGTAGCGCCGGTCATATCGACCGCGAAAGTCGAGCTGTCGCCCGCTGCGAAAGCCAGGGCCCGGCCCTCCTGAACGGTTACCGTCTTGGTGAAGATCTTCGATGCGGTGGTCACGGTAACGGTGAATGTTTCACCGGTTGCCACTTCGAACGGGAAGCAGGTGAAATAAGCCGTCATGCCCGCTTCGCTATTGGCTGTGATGTTCATCTCCGAAGAGTAGTTCAACGTCACGTTATCGGCGAAATTGTTAATATAGCCATACTCCTTGATGGTACCTGCCGTCATATCGACATAGCTGCGGCCCGTGACCTTCTTATCTGGAGCCGTGAATTCGACGCCAAGGACAGGCTCCTCCGATGCGAGGTTTTTGACCGTCATCTTACCGATGGCAACGGCACGGCCGAAACTCATTTGCAGTTCGGTCGGCTGACTCTCCACAGAGATCGATTTGGCGATCAGCAGGTCCGCGTTCGAATCGAAACTCGTAGCGGTCGGCTGCTGGACTGTGGGAGTGATGACCTTCATGTTGGTGATGTCCGTATTGCTGGTGGTAACCCATGCCGAAGCGGGGTAAACCGCGTTGTAAACGAGCGGGGTGTTCTCGTTTGCGGGAAACGTTACGGCGAATTTTGCAATGTCGCCGCTTATCACGCCCTCTTGCGAGGTAGCAAATACGGTAGTGGAAGCTGCCGTTTCGAGTACTTGCAGGAATTCACCGGTCGCATTCCACGAAACTTTCCCCGTCAGGGGATCATACGTTGTACGGGAACCGGATGCCGATTCGAGTTCTGACGATGCGGAGACCGTCATGGTTACTTTGCGCCCGTTCGACGGGTCGGAAACCGTGTCGTCTTTGGAGCAGGCTGCGAACAGAGATGCACACACTGCGACAGCCAAAATGGATTTGAAAAAAGTTTTCATAGTCGTAGGATGTGTTTGTTAGTATTCTCCGTAATCGGTGTCATTAACGCTGCCGCCTGCTTCGCCCGATCCTCCATAGTCCAGGACGGTGCTGTTGGCAAAACCTTTTTCGATCGAGATGTTAAGGATCTCAATCGAAGGAGCGGAGTACGAAGTTCCCCCCCCCTTAACCGTAGATTTGTAGTGTCTTTCCATAGTAATAGAGGTATATGTTTGAGAGTTTTTACATCCTTTCCCGGTTAATGGGCTACCACAAATATAGACAATATTCGATTAAGGAACAAGAAAGAATCCAAAATTCATCGAATCTTCATATTTCGATGCGGATTATGCGCGAAAGCGTCCGAAATTTAATATAAATTGTCGAACATGCTCTGGCTCTTGTCGTACTTCAGGTCGGCAAGGGAGGCGGCTTTGACCCCGATGTTGAAGCTCCAGCTCTGGTAATGACCGAAGGGAATCCATGCGAACGACATCTGCCAACAGTGCAGGTCGCGTGTAATGGTGATGGAGGCCGGAGTAAGCTCTTTGGCCTGGAAGTCGTAACCACCCTGGAATGTCACGCCCATTTTTGGGAGAATCGTGACGCTGCCGTTGATACCGAGGGTCTGGGTGATGTTTTTCTGGTATCCTGTCGTGCCGTTGTTGGTCGGCGAAGAGGAGTAACTGATCGTATAGTTGAATCCCAGGTTCCAAGGTAGCGAGAAGTCGTAATAGGCCTGGGTCATGTATTGTCGTCGGAGCGCAGGGTTCATCTGCCCGTAAGGGTCGTAGAACGGATTGGCGTAGGCCGGATCGATCGGGGCGCTGTTGATGTCGTTGATCGCCGGGGTGGAGTTATCCTGCCGGGACTGGAACGTATAGCCGAACGAGGTGCTGGCCGATACTACGCGGCCGGGGAAAAAGAGCTTGTTGATACGCTGGCCCTGCGGTGTGACCCGGTAGGGGTCGAGCGTGGCGCTGATGTTGATGCCGAAGTTCTGGAAGACCGTAGTACGCAGCGAAATGGGGATGTTCGAAAGCCCCATGGAGTCGGCCAGGAAGTTGTAGGATACCTGGCCGATGCGGAGTTCGTCGATCAGTTTGATCTTCTTCATGCCCGAGGTATCGCGCTTGCTGAGTACTTTCATTTCGAGCGTTTGCGAGAGCGAGGCGTTGATAGCCATGGACTGACCGGAGCTGGGCACGCCGAAGATGCTGCCTTCGAAGGGCGAGTAGGTCTTGAAATTACCCAGCGTATCGCTCTGCACGGTCTTCAGGTAGCCGTATTTCTGTTTTGAGAAGTCGGGGGCGTAGGAGAAGCTCACCGTCGGGGTGATCGTGTGGCGGATCGCCTGCACCTTGCGGGTTTTCTTCTTTGCTTCGTAGCGGCCATAGACGATCGTCGAAGCCTGCAGGCTGAAGTTGTAGTTGTACAGACGATAGAAGCCGTATTCCGGATCGAGCTTGTCGATGCGGTTCAGTACTGGGTTCCAGACCTGTTCCTGCTTCTTGAAATACCATTTTTCGGTGTAGTTGATCGTCGGCCCGAAGTTGATGTAGTTGAAGATATTGTACGTCGCCGAGATGGGAATGCTGTGCTCGAAGCCGTACTGCATGTTCTGGAGCGTCTCCTTGGTGAAGATTTCGGACTCCTTGGCGTTGGCCTTGTTGTTGAATTTGCCGGTATAGCGGAGCGAGATCTTCTCGTACCAGCGCTCCTTGCCCATCGCCTCCTTGCGTTTGAAGGGATAGAAGGTCGAGACGTTGAAGACAACGTTCGGCAGGGCGATCGAGAGCGTTCCGCTCTGCGAGTTCTGCGAAACGGACATATTGGCCGAAAGGGAGAACGGCGTGCCGAGCCAGCTTTTCGAGTAGGAGATCGTCGAACTGGTCTGCGTCTGGAGCGCCTGGTTCAGGTTGGTGGCCGAATAGCGGTTATAGCCGCTGGTACGGAAATCGACCGAGGCGGAGAAGGTCGAGCCCGGGTTGGCCTTGGGGTCCTGCGTATGCTGCCAGTAGAGTTGGAAGTTGTTCTGCTGGAGAAAGTCGGGTTCGCCCTTGTCGCCGACACGGACGTTCGAGTAGTTGAAATTCAGAGTGCCGTTATACTTGTAGCGCTTCATATAGCGCGACATGGCGGATGCCTCCCACGATCCGAGGGTGTAGATGCCGCCCCGGATGGCCAGGTCCATGTGCTGTCCGAGCGTGAAGTAGTAGCCCAGGTCGCGGATGTAGAATCCCTTGGTCGATTCCTCTCCGAAAGTCGGCATCAACAGACCCGACTTGGGGCCGGAACTGAGCGGAAAGAAACCTTCGGGGAGCAGCGGAAAGTAGATGGGAACGTCTTCCATGACCAGGTAGGCAGGACCCGTGACCACTTTCTTGCCGGGAATTACCTTCGCCTTGGTCATCGCCAGGTAGAAGTGGGGATGGTCCGTCTGGTCGCAGGTGGTGTATTTGCCGTCCTGGATGTGGATGGTGTTGTCGTCCATTTTCTTGACGTTGTTGCCGATCAGCCAGCCGTCGCCCTCCTGGGTCGCCACACCCTTGATTTTCGCCTTCTTGCTGTTGATGTTGTAGGTGATCGTGTCCATCGTATAGGGATTGGCGCTGCCTTCGGTGAAAGTCGGGTTGGTGACCGTCGGCTTGCCGTCGATCGTATCGCGTTTGCCATGGGCGTAGATGATCTTTTCGTCCATATTGACCCGCATGAAGTCTCCCTTGAGGTTCATGTTCTGGTAGTTGATGTCGCCCTGATTGTAGATATAGACCGTGCGGTTGAGTACGTCGTAGTAGAGCGAGTCCTGGTTTTTGCCGCTGATGATGTCGTCCAGGAAGGATTTTTTCCGGGTCGTATCGCGTCGGACTGTGTCCTGACGCAATGAGTCGCGCGACAGCGAATCGCCGGCAGCGAGGGCTGCACTGTCGGCGGGGGCGATCGGCGAGAGGGGTTGCGCTCCGAAGATCGAGTCGATCCTGACGTCGGAAAGCGAGTCTTGCTCTTCTTTCGCTCGTGTTTCGGGGGTCGGGGGGCGGTCGGCTTCTTGCTGAAGACGCCGAATCTCCCGGCGGGTTTCGCGGCGGGATTTTTGTACGTCTTGTGTCGGAGTGCTGTCGGACGGCGTTTGGCGTTCGGGTGCTGCGAGGTGCTGCACTCCGCCCGGCAGCGCCATGCCGAGCACCGGAAGCAGGAAGAGCAGCAGGAGCACTCCCGAGAAGATATATTTTGCCTTTAGCCTGTCCAAAATTCCAAAAAAAATCATACCTTTGCCGACAAGTCGGCAAAACCGCCCGAAAATGGCTCCGAAGGCCTCAATGCGGGGGTTTTAACATCCGGCAAATATAGGTAAAAAATTCAGAACCATTAAATTTTCAGCCACTTTTGCTATGCGGAAATCGCTTTTTCTTGTTGCCCTGTTTTTGATTGCGACACTCTCTTTCAACGGAGTTGCCGCGCAGAATATTGCACAGGGCGTGCGGGTCGTCGTAATCGATGCCGGGCACGGGGGGCCGAAGTTTCCGGGAGCTCATTACAGAGGCGTTTATGAGAAAGATCTCAACCTCCAGATCGCACTGAAGCTCGGGGCCTTGATCGAGAAGGAGTTGCCCCAGTTGAAAGTGGTTTATACCCGCAAGACGGACAAGCAGTTTTCCGAAAGTCTGACCCAGGATTTGCAGGCTCGGGCCGACATAGCCAACAAGGCGGGCGGCGATCTGTTCATTTCGATCCATACCAATGCTGCGGCATCGGCGTCGGCACGGGGAGTCGAGACCCTGATTATGGGCGAGAGTCCGCTGGAGAAGAACGCCAACGAGCGGGCTCTCTATTACAACAACCAGGAGGAGTTGCTCGATATGTCGAACGAGAAGACGGCGGCGATCGTCCGGGCTTATATCCAGAATCTGCAGTTCACCTATGGCGAATACAGCGAAGCGATGGCCCGTCTGGTGCAGAAACATTACGTCAAGTCCGGGCGGCACAATCGCGGTGTGAAGCGACAGCCGCTCAAAGTGCTCTACGCTACCGATATGCCCGGTATCCTGACCGAGATAGGTTTCCTTTCCAATTCGGAGGAGTACGCTTATATGAATTCGGCGAAGGGGCAGGCTCAAATCGCACGTGCGCTGTGCGATGCGGTGAAGGATTACGTCGCTTTCGTACGGGGTACGCTGCTTGTCGATGACGATGCTATTTACGAACAGGCCGATGCCGATGTCGCGGAGCCGGCTCCGGCTGCCGCTTCGGACAAAGCGGATAAGGGTAGTGTCAAAACCGGGAAAGCCAAACAGGAGAAGACGTTTTATGCCGTGCAGTTGATCGCCAGCGCCAAGCGCGTGCCGCCCAAGGACCGGCAGTTCAAAAGTTACCGGGGAAAAGTCACGGAGTTCGTTACCGGCGGCCGGTTCAGGTATAAGTATTGTGTGGGGCGTTTCGATACCCGCAAGCAGGCCGAAGCCAAGTTGGCCGAGGTGCGCAGGGAGTTCCGCGATGCGTTCGTGGTGAGTTGTCGGGGCGACCGGATCGTACAGTAAATAAAACGAAAAAAACAGGTATATGAGAAGAGAAGTTAAGATCGGCATTTTCGCCGTGCTGATGATCGGCGCCCTCTGGGCGGGTATCCGCTTTCTGAAGGGGTTCGACATCTTCAGTCGCAACGCGGTCTATTATGCCGCTTACGACCAGGTCGATGGCGTGCAGAACGCTTCGCCGATTCTGATCCGGGGCGTGAAGGTGGGAGCCGTGACGGATATTTCGTTCGATCCTTCGATCGGTAACGAGGTCGTACTTCAACTGACGATCCAGCGGAAATACCGGATTCCGTCCAATTCCGAAGCCCGGATCTACAGCAACAGCATCATGGGCGCCAAAGCGATCGAAATCGCTCTGGGCGATGCCGGGACCTACCTGCAATCCGGGGACACCCTCTGTTCGAGCCGCAGCAAGGGCCTGATGGATATGGCGGGTTCGGAACTCGAATTTTTCAAGCAGAAGATGTCGCAGGTCGTGGGGGATTTGAGCCGCACGATGGATAACCTGAATCTGATTATGGAGCAGAACGCCGCGAATATCGAAGGTACGATGTCGCACCTGAATTCGATTACGGGCAGCGTAAACGGTATGTTGCTGTCGCAGCGTGCGAATCTGGAGAGCGCCGTAGCGAATTTGACCCGTTTTTCGGAGATGCTCGGCGAGAACTCTCCGCGTATGGACAGTATTATCCTGAATTTAAGCAATTTTACCGACCAAATACAGCGTGAGAATCTGGCCGGGGCGCTCGATTCGACTCTGATGAATCTCAATGCGATCCTGGCCCGTGTCAATGCCGGGGAGGGGACTGTCGGGCAGCTCGTCAGCGATCCCCGTCTGTACGAATCGCTCAACGAGGCGACTGCGAACTTGGCGTCGCTGCTGGCCAACTTGCAGGCCCATCCTGCTCGTTACGTCCATTTCTCGCTGTTCGGCCGCGATCCCGAAAAGGCCGACCGCAAGCAGCAGAAAAAAGAGGCGAAACATGCCCGGCGCGATTCGCTCAAGGCCCTGAAAGCGGCCCGATAGTTTCGAATGTTTTCTCTGTGCGATGATCTATCCGGCGAACTTTGAACAGAAAGTCGGTTTCGACCGGCTGCGTGAGCAGGTCGCGGCGCTGTGTACGATTCGCGGCGGCCGGGAAAGGTTGTGCGCCGAACAATTCAGCACTTCGCAGGCCGATGTCGAGCGGCGGCTGGCGCTGGCGGACGAGATGCGCCGTCTGCTGGAGATGGAACGGGACTTTCCGGACGACGAGTTCGTCGATGTCGATTATATCCTTTCCAAACTGAAGATCGAAGGCAGTTTCCTCGAAGTCGAGGAGGTCGTGTTGCTGCGCCGGGCGCTGGCTTCGGCGGGGGCGATCGCCGGTTTTATCCTGGGGCGCGGTGAGGAGCTATATCCCGAACTGCGGCTCCGCAGCCGGGGGATCGAGGCTTTCCCGGAGATCGTTCGGGCGATCGACGGTATCGTCGATCAGTACGGCAAGATCCGGGACGACGCTTCGCCGGAGTTGCAGCAGATCCGGCGGATGATCCGCGAGCGGGAGGGGCAGGCCGCCAAACGCCTGCAGCAGGTGTTGTCGAATGCCAAGAAAGCCGGTATCGTGGAGGCCGACGCGATGCTCTCGATCCGCGACGGCCGGGCGGTGATTCCGGTCGCAGCGGCCAATAAACGCAAGTTGCAGGGTTTCATCCACGACGAATCGGCCACGGGCAAGACCTTCTACGTCGAGCCGGTCGAGGTCGTCGAAATCAATAACGAACTCAAGGAGCTGGAGTACGCCGAGCGGCGCGAGATCGTGCGGATCCTCTCGGCCTTCACCGACTCGATTCGCCCCGAAGCGGATCGGATCGCGCTGATTGGCGACTATCTTTCGGATCTGGATATGATCCGTGCCAAAGCCCGCTGGGCCGTTGCCAACGGAGCGGTGAAGCCGATCGTTTCGACGGACGACCGGCTGGTGCTGCGCAATGCGCGGCATCCCTTGTTGCAGCAGACGCTCCGGGCGCAGGGCAAGCAGGTGGTGCCGCTCGATCTGCAACTCGACAAACGGCCTCATATCCTGGTGATTTCGGGGCCGAATGCCGGCGGCAAGTCGGTGTGTCTGAAAACTACGGGCATCATCCAATATATGTTCCAGTGCGGATTCCTGGTTCCGGCATCGGAGAATTCGGAGCTGCCCCTGTTCCGCAACCTAATGATCGACATCGGGGACGAGCAGTCGATCGACGACGATCTTTCGACCTATTCGTCGCACCTGCTCAATATGAAGAACATGCTCGCCGGAGCTTCGAACCGGACGCTGGTGCTTATCGACGAGTTCGGTTCGGGTACGGAGCCTATCATCGGCGGGGCGATCGCGGAGTCGATCCTCGAACGGCTCCGCAGTAAAGGCTGTTACGGGGTGATTACGACCCACTATGCCAACATTAAGTATTATGCGTCGAACACCGAGGGAATCGCCAACGGAGCGATGATGTTCGACGTGCAGAATATCCGGCCGCTGTTTCGGCTCGAGATCGGCAAGCCGGGCAGTTCGTTCGCCGTGGAGATCGCCCGCAAGATCGGGTTGCCGGAGGATATTATCCGCGATGCGGGCGAAAAGGCCGGCAGCGATCATATCAACCTCGAGAAACAGTTGCGTGAAATCGCCCGTGACAAACATTACTGGGAGCAGAAGCGCGACCGCATCCGGATCGCCGACCGCAAGGTCGAGGAGCTGGAACAGACCTATGCCGACCAGCTTTCGCGCATCCGGCAGGAGCGCTCGGAAATCTTGAAAAAGGCCAAGGAGGAGGCGCAGCGGATGATCGCCGACGCCAACCGTCAGATTGAGAATACGATTCGGACGATCCGCGAAGCGCAGGCCGAGAAGGAGCTTACCCAGTTGGCCCGTAAGGAGTTGAACGATTTTCGGGACAGGGTGGAGAGGACGGATGCAGCGGATGCGGCGCACGACGAACGGGTGGCCCGCGAAATGGAGAAACTCGAACGCCGCCGCCAGCGTCGTGCCGAGCGCAGACAGCAGGCCGGCGAGACTCCGGAGGTCGCACAGCCTGCCGTGCCGGAGAAACCCCGCGAGGCGGAGGTCGGCTCGAAGGTGAAGATCGCCGGGCAGGACATTCCCGGCGTGGTGCTTTCGATCAAGGGCCGGAAGGCGCAGGTGGCATTCGGACAGATTCTTACGACGGTGGATAGAAGTTCGCTCGTCGTGATCTCGGGCGCCGAATTCAAGCAGGCGACCAGGCCCGTGCAGCCGCGCACGGTGGTATCGGTCGATGTGTCGGCCCGCAAGCTCAATTTCAAGGATCATATCGATGTGCGGGGCCTGCGTGCCGCCGAAGCATTGGAGGAGGTGCGGGATTTTATCGACGACGCGATCATGGTTGGCGTCGGTACGGTCACGATCCTGCACGGCAAGGGGACGGGGGCGCTCAAGGAGGAGATCCGCCGTTATCTGCGCACGGTGCCGGAGGTCGAACGGGCTGCGGACGAACACGCCGACCGGGGCGGAGCGGGGATTACGGTGGTGACTCTGCGTATGGATTGACGGCAGTTATGTAAAGGAAAGATACGACATGAAATACATGTTATCGGAAATCGCCCGCATTTGCGGGGGCGAACTCATCGGGGAGGATTTGCCGGTGGCACGGGTGCTTACCGACAGCCGCAACTGTTCGTTCGGCGAGGAGCCGCTGTTCGTGGCCATGAAAGGTACCAATCACGACTCCCACGCCTTTATTGGCGAGATGGTTCGCCGGGATGTGAAGGCATTTCTTGCGGAGCGGAAGACGCAACTTCCGGCCGGTTGCGGCTGCGTGGTGGTTCCGAGCGCCATCGCTGCCCTCCAACAGCTTGCGGCCCATCACCGGACTCGGTTCAAGGGGCGCGTGGTCGGTATCACGGGTTCGAACGGGAAGACCGTGGTCAAGGAGTGGATCGCCCAGCAGATTCCTGCCGGCGTCAAATATTTCCGGTCGCCGAAAAGTTATAATTCGCAGTTGGGCGTGGCGCTCTCGCTGCTGATGATCGAAGGGGACGAGGAGTTGGCGTTGATCGAAGCGGGTATATCCTGTCCCGGGGAGATGGTGCGTCTGGAGCGGATGATCCGTCCCGATACGGTGATTTTCACTTCGATCGGCGAGGCGCACCAGGAAAATTTCACCTCGCTCGAGGAGAAGAGTGCCGAAAAGTTGGTGTTGGCGAAGGGAGCGCGAACCATTATTTATCATGGTGGCTCCTCCCTGCTCGAACGGATGATCCGCACGTTATACGGCGGCCGGCAGTTGCAGGACGCTGCGGAATATCCGCTGCCGGAGCAGTTGCCCGCAGGGGTTCTGGAGAGCGGGGCCGGGCGTGTCGATGCCCAGTTGGTCGGGGCGTTCTGTCGGGTGATGGGCTTTCCCGACCCCGATTTCGGCCGGATTCGGCCCGTGGCGATGCGCCTCGAGTTGAAGGAGGGAATCAACGGTTCGCTGCTGATCGACGACGCTTACAATTCGGACATCAACTCCCTCTCCATTGCGCTCGACTACCTGCATAATATGGCCGCCGGCCGTCCCATGACACTCATTCTTTCGGATATCGAGCAGAGCGGCGTCGAGGACGGAGTGCTTTACGGCGAAGTGGCCCGCCTGGTGGCCGCCGCCGGAGTGAGCCGTCTGATCGGCGTGGGAGACCGTATTCGAAATGCCGGGGCGAATTTCGCCTGCGACAGCGCCTTTTACCGCACGACCGACGAGCTGTTGCGCAACCTGCGCCGCGACGATGTGGCCGGGCGCGTGGTGCTCATCAAGGGCAGCCGCGACAGCCGCTTCGAGCGGGTGAGTCATGCGCTCGAACGCAAGAGCCATACGACGGTATTGGAGGTCGATCTCGATGCCATGATCCACAACCTGAATTATTTCCGTGCGCGGCTCCGTCCCGGAGTGCGGCTCGTGGCGATGGTCAAGGCGGCCAGCTACGGCGCCGGGGATTTCGAGGTGGCCCAGATGCTCCAGCATCAGGGGGTCAATTACCTGGCCGTAGCTTTCGCCGACGAAGGGGTGCTGCTCCGCGAGCGGGGAATTAGAATGCCGATCGTCGTTCTGAATGCCGACGAGGGTAGTTTCGATCTGATGGTCGCTCACCGGTTGGAGCCCGAAATATACAATTTCCGTTCGCTGGCGTTTTTTTCGAAAGCCGTCGAACGGGTCGGAGAGGAGAGTTACCCGATCCATATCAAGCTCGATACGGGGATGCACCGGTTGGGTTTTATGGAAGGGGAGTTGGAGAGGCTGACCGAAACGCTGGGCGAAACTCCGTCGGTGAAGGTCGCTACGATCTTTTCGCACCTGAACTGTTCCGATATGCCCCAGGAGGATCGTTATACGCGGGAGCAGATCGCCCGTTTCGACCGTATGAGCGGCCGTCTGGCTGCGGCGCTTCCCTATCCGGTGCTTCGCCATACGGCCAATTCGGCGGCGATCGAGCGTTTCCCCGAGGCGCAGTTCGACATGTGCCGTCTGGGGTTGGGACTTTACGGTTTCGGCTTCGAGCATAACGACGAGCTGCGGCCCGTTTCGACGCTCAAAAGCCGTATCGTGCAGCTCAAGCACCTGTCGGCGGGCGAAGCCGTCGGTTACGGCCGGGCGGGGAAGCTGACGCGTGACAGCGTGACGGCTACCGTGCCGATGGGGTATGCCGACGGACTGGACCGTCACCTGGGGTGCGGCCGGTGGTCGATGCTGGTCGCGGGGCGGCCCGCGCCGATCGTGGGCCGCGTCTGCATGGACAGTTGCATGATCGACGTGACCGACATTCCCGGCGTGGAGGAGGGGGACGAGGTGGTGATCTTCTCCGCAGTGCCGGGCAATACGCCCGAAGATATGGCCCGCGTACTCGATACGATCCCTTACGAGGTGATGACCTCCGTGTCGGGCCGTGTGAAACGGATTTACAGCAAGGAGTAAAAAAGAGAATCCCGACGGAGCCGGATGCCGGGGCGGTGGCAGAGGCGGGGTTTTCGATAAATGGAATGAAGATATGTCGCAGGAACGAAAACCGGGACAGCCGGGTACGCTTTACCTGATTCCGTGTCCGATCGCCGAGGATACGCCCGTGTGGGACGTGCTGCCGGCGGCGAACCGGGCCGTGATCGACTCGCTGGATTATTTCATCGTGGAGAATGTCCGCTCGGCGCGGCGTTTTCTGTCGAAGGCGGGCATCGGCCGTCCGATCGACAGCCTGGAGTTCCGGGAGCTGAACGAGCATACGACCGATGCCCGGGCTGTGGACGAGATGGTGCGTCCGATTCTTGCGGGGCGTTCTGCCGGAGTTATCTCGGAAGCGGGTGTGCCGGGAGTGGCCGATCCCGGGGCCCT
>OHIK01000687.1_pt1 | contig 16855 bp, 16 predicted proteins | sample 1568241 | NCBI WGS metagenome assembly OHIK01 (sample SAMEA3879567, study PRJEB24766) | human gut metagenome | biome: human-associated habitat; feature: feces | place: USA | collected 1985/1987 | reverse complement strand
ACGAGGAATTCATGCGAAAAATATCCGTATTATGAGCCATGCCATTTTATCCCCCTCAAGCGCCAGCCGTTGGTTGGCCTGTACGCCGTCGGCCCGTCTGGAGGAGCGATTCCCCGATAGTACCAGCGATTTCGCGAAGGAGGGCTCTTTGGCCCATGAGTTCGGGGAAACGATCCTGCTCCATCTTAGCAAGGGGCTGAGGACGCCGGCCTATTCAAAGAGAATGGGTGCCTTGGAGAAAAGCGAGCATTACACGGCCGACCTGCGGGTCCATGCCGAGAGCTACGCCACTTTTGTGTGGGAGAAGTATCAGGCCGCTCGGAAACGGGACAAACAGGCCGTATTGCGTATCGAGGAAAAGATCGACATTACGGCCTATGTCCCGGAGGGTTTTGGCACCGGCGACGCTATTGTCATAGCGGAGGGAGTGCTGGAGATCGTGGACTTGAAATTCGGCAAAGGGGTCCGTGTCTCCGCTGATCACAACAAGCAGATGATGCTGTACGCCTTGGGGGCCTTGGATATGTTCAATTTTATCTACGACATCCATACCGTCCGTATGACGATCTACCAACCTAGGTTAGATAACGTCTCAGAGTGGGAGATATCGACCGAGGATCTGGAACTATGGGGCGCAAACGAGTTGAGACCGTTGGCAAAGAAAGCCTTTGCCGGGGAAGGGGAGTATATAGCCGGCACGCACTGTAAGTTCTGTAAGGCAAAAGCGCAATGTAAGGCCCTCGCTACCTATAATATGGGTCTGGCTAAGTATGACTTTCTGGATGCCGCTTTGCTGGCGCCTCCTGATATCGCCGATATCCTGTCAAGGGCTGACCGGTTTAAGTCTTGGATCGCCTCGGTTGAGGAATACGCCTTGAGGGCCGCCCTCGATGGAGAGATTTTCCCCGGCTTCAAACTGGTGGAGGGACGAAGCGTACGCCGGTATTCGGATGAGGGGAAGATCGCCGAGGTGCTTACGAGCAATGGCTTTAGGGAGGATCTGATCTATGATAAGAAACTGAAGACTATCACGGCGATGGAAAAACTGGTGACGAAAAAAACGTTCAACGCCCTTTGCGGAGATCTGCTTGTAAAACCGGAGGGCAAGCCGAACCTTGTACAGGACATAGACCCTCGACCGGTATATAATTCCGCTGGGAATGATTTCGCAAACATCAATATTAACGATTAAAAAAGTTTACAATTATGGCAAATGAGAATGTAACAACAAAAGTAGTGATCCCTTGTCGTTTTTCTTACGTACACGTGTGGGAGGCCGCTTCCATCGGGGATGACGGAGATAAGAAATTCAGCGTATCATGCATTATCCCGAAATCGGATAAAGCTACAACCGATAAGGTGAAAGAGGCTATTAAGGCGGCCTACACCTCCGGGATCACATCCAAGTTCAATGGTAAGAAGCCCGCGAGTTGGAAGAACCCACTTCGTGACGGCGATACCGATCGCACGGAGGATGACGCCTATCAAAATTCCTTTTTCATAAATGCCTCCGCTAAAACCCGTCCCGGGGTGGTGGATAAGGCGAGGCAACCGATAACCGACCAAGAGGAATTTTATTCCGGCTGTTACGGGTACGTCTCTATCAATTTTTATCCGTTCAACGCGAAGGGTAATGTCGGGGTCGCGGCGGGACTTAACAATGTCATGAAAGTAAAGGATGGCGAGTCTTTAGGAGGCCGGGTCTCAGCCGATGCCGATTTTGCGGATATCGATATGTCGGACGCTCCTTTCCCTATTGGGGATGACTCTGAGTCAACGGACATTTTCGGGGACTGACGTCTTTTCCTGCTTACTCGATTAACAAGGGGCTCGAGCCAATGACTTGAAGGCGTCCCGGGGTTTGATTCCCCGGGCGGGCACTAATTAAAATAAGTATCATGAGACATATTAAAAGTATAACCTCCGAGATCGTTGACCGATATTTCCCGCCTTTAGGGGACGGGATAAAAGTCGGTTACATAAGAACGGTAGATATTCTATCTCGGTTTATTCCAGACACGGTAGAGGAAGAGAGCCGGATCATATTAAAGGATTTATCAGAGGAGCTATACGAGGAGATCCGCCAGGTAGCTCTAAGCTCGTATTGCTTTGATGTATCCGGGATCCGGAAATCCGAATTCAGGCCTGGCGGGGGGGATGGATCCCGTACACCGAGTATGGGATATCTTTTCACAGAAATTTCGCACGTATGTGGAATGACATGATAAAAGAGGCGGCCAAGGAACGAAGGGAGACCCCTGCCTCGTTTAAAGTCTTATCGATCGATATAGAAACATACGGTAGTAATGATATATCAAGTTGCGGGGTATATAAATATGCGGAGGCGAAAGACTTTACTATCTTGTTTTTCGCTTATTCCTGTGACTACGGGCCGGTAGAGATCGTAGACTTGGTCTCGGGGGAAAAATTACCGGAACACATATATAGGGCCTTGTCCGACCCCAAAGTATTGAAAACCGCATTTAACGCAACGTTTGAGCGGATATGCCTATCTCGGTATCTCGGCCTGTATCTAAGCTCTGACCAGTGGGAGTGCACGATGGTTCGTAGCGCGATGCTGGGGCTCCCCTTATCCCTCGCCGCCGTTGGTGAGGTGCTCCGGTTGGAAGATCAAAAGATGGATGAGGGAAAGGCGCTGATCCGCTATTTCTCTTTGCCTTGCAAGCCGACAAAAACGAACGGGATGCGGACCCGTAATTTACCGGAACATGCCCCGGAGAAATGGGATCTCTTCAAGAAATATTGCAAGCGTGACGTGGAGGTGGAGAACGCCATCCGGCGGAAGACTGCGGCGTTTAAGATCCCCCCATTTGAAAAAGAACTTTACGATATAGATCAACGGATCAATGATCGGGGCGTGATGCTTGATATGCGTATGGTGCGTAACGCAATCCGGATGAGCCTTGTTTACAACGGGCGTCTTTCGGTCGAGGCCGCGGAATTAACGGGGCTGGATAACCCGAATAGCGTCGCCCAAATAAAGGCTTGGTTGGAACAGGAAACAGGGAACGAGGTAAAATCCCTTAATAAAAAGGATATGCCCGATATCATGGGATCATGTGACGCCTCACATGTCCAGCGCCTTTTGGCTATCCGTCAGGAGCTCGGTAAAACCTCGGTAAAGAAATATGAGGCGATGGATAAAACCGTTTGCGAGGATGACCGGGTTAGGGGATTAACCCAGTTTTATGGGGCGGCTCGCACGGGGCGATGGGCGGGAAGGTTGGTGCAGGTCCAAAACCTGCCCCAGAACCATATTCCGGATCTTGACCTAGCCCGGTCACTGGTCCTCGATGGAGATTTGGATATGCTTGAGATATGTTATGGGAATGTCCCGGATACTCTCTCCCAACTCATCCGTACCGCTTTCATCGCTAAACCCGGGCATACGTTTATAGTGGCCGACTTTTCCGCTATCGAGGCCCGTGTTATCGCTTGGCTGGCAGGGGAGGCTTGGCGTATGGAGGTATTCCGGACGCACGGTAAGATATATGAGGCCTCTGCCGGTATAATGTTCCATGTTCCCGTAGAATCGATCACGAAGACGGATCCACGTCGACAGAAGGGAAAGATAGCCGAATTGGCGCTTGGCTACATGGGCGGGATCGGTGCTATGCGAGCGATGGGAGGTGCGAAGATGGGGCTATCCGATGAGGAAATGAAAGAGATCGTAAGCCATTGGCGTACCGCTAATCCCGCTATCGTAAATCTTTGGGACGAGGTACAGGCGGCGGCGATGGGGGCTATATCCAATAGGGAAACAGCGATCAAAAGAGGAATAAGATTTCGTTCGGAACTGGGTGCGATGACTGTACAACTACCCTCAGGGCGAAAGCTCTTTTATCCCCGTGCCCGGTTGGAGATTAGGGATAAGTTTGGCAGGAAATCAAAAACGATCGTATATGAGGGGCAGAACCAAACGACCCGGAAATGGGAGGAGCAGGAGACATATGGCGGTAAACTGGTAGAGAACATCGTGCAAGGTATCGCCCGGGATTGCTTGGCTGTGACAATGGCCCGATTGGAGAAGATGGGTTATCCTATCGTTTTCCACGTGCATGACGAGGTCATACTTGAGGTCCCGGATGACGGGACTAAAACACTGGCCGAGGTCTGCGGGGTCTTTAAAAAGCCGATTGCTTGGGCGGAGGGTTTACCCCTTAAAGGTGATGGATATATAACTAACTACTATAAAAAGGATTAAGAATATGGGAACACATGAATTTGTACAAAGAAGAGACAGTATTCTATCGGTATTTAATCAGTCACGTAATGAGTTGATTGCGCTGAATGCGGAGATCGATAAATCGGTGGAGTCAAATATGAAGGAATTTGAACGCATCCGGATTGAAAATGAGTCCTTGCTGGAACTGAAGGTCAGTAACCAAAAAGTCTTGAGGTTCTTTGGTAAAATCTTTAATAGATAGAGTATGAGAAACGAAAATCTGACTCCCGAAATGAGAGAGGCATTTCGGGTTATAGAAGAAACTAAAGAGAACGTGTATATCACGGGCAAGGCGGGAACCGGTAAAACTACTTTCCTGAAGTACCTTGTGGAGCATACGGGTAAGCGTTGCGCTGTCGTGGCCCCTACCGGTATTGCCGCCGTGAACGCCGGAGGAGTGACGATGCACAGCATGTTTTGCCTCCCGTTCCATCCTTACAGGCCGAGGATAGAGGGTGGCGTGACCCGTGACAACATGGACAGGTACAGGCTGAGCCCGGAGAAGATATCCGTGTTGTGGCATCTGGACCTCCTTATCATAGACGAGGTAAGCATGGTGCGGGCCGATACGCTCGATGCCGTGAACGACGTATTATGCCATTACCGAGGTCGTAACAAGCCGTTCGGGGGCGTGCAGGTGGTGATGTTCGGGGACTTGTTCCAGTTGCCGCCCGTGACTAAGGGTGAGGATTGGGATGTGCTGCGTGAGGTGTATGACTCGCCATATTTCTTCGATGCCAAGGCGTTTTCCCTGACAGGGTTCCACGTGGTGGAGTTGGACACCGTATTCCGGCAGAGGGATCCGGTATTCATGGGATTGCTCAACCGGATCCGGGAGTACCAGACTACGGGCGAGGACATGGATAGCCTGTTCTCCCTTTACGATCCGGATTACGAGGATCCGGAGGGCAAGGCGATCACGCTTTGCACGCATAAGGCGGACGCTGAGGCCATCAACGCGAACAAGCTCTTCGAGCTGGACGGCGAGGGGAGGATCTACCGTGCGGATATAGACGGGGAGTTCCCGCTAGGCTCCATTCCCTGCGATAACAGGTTGTCGTTGAAACCCGGAGCGAGGGTGATGTTCCTCGTTAACGATACGATGGGGCTTTATTGTAACGGTACTCTCGGGAACGTGTTGAGGCTGTATCCGGACAAGGTGGTCGTCAGGACCGATGAAGGGAACGAGATCGAGGTCATCCGCCACAAGTGGATGAATAACAAGTATCGTTATGACCGGGACTCAGGTATGATGAGGAGCGAGGAGGTGGGTGGTTGCGTACAGCTCCCGCTACGGTTGGCGTGGGCGATCACCATTCACAAGAGCCAGGGCTTGACGTTCGATGGCGCTATCATTGACGCCGGCAGGGCTTTCACGTCCGGGCAGGTTTACGTAGCCCTAAGCCGCTGCCGGGACATGGGAGGTATCCACTTGCTGTCTCCGATCACGAGAGGGACGATCATGGTGAACGAGGTGTTGCTGGCGTTCATCCGGTCATATAAGGATAGCATGTGGTATGGATGTGATAGTGTTGAATGGATTAAATATTGAGGGATTGCAAAAAAAATGCGAGGCAAAAAATTGCCTCGCTTGGATGAAGGAGAACTATCGTTTCCGTTTAGGAGAGTTTTTGGAAACTTTTCGTTTCGTTTTTGTATGTGGATTTGGCACCTTCGATTTAGGCTGGTTAAGCTTATATCGAGTTTCTCTAACGGTCGTTTTAGGATTTTTTTCCGCATACTTTTTTGAGATGAAACGTCCTCTTATCACCTCTCGAAAAATAATTAATTTTATCATAATTAAAAAATACTTCTTTTATGAAGTACGGTGCAAATATACCATTTGTGTGATATCTGCAATTTTATGAGTCGTTCAAGATAGGAGTAAGCAATAATAGACGTAAATACAATGGTTTATGATTATGGGAAGTGTAAAATGTCATGGACACGAGTGTCCCGATAAGACGGGTTGTCCGTTGTACTCGACGGAACGCGTCAAGGATGATGGCGATAGCGGTAATAACGAGATAGATTGTGAGGAGAGGAGGTTCTATGGAGCTAAGATACGATAGGGAGGTGGAGATCTCCGTCGGTCGGAGCCGGAAGGAGACCCATTGGAGGAACAGGGAGATGCTTTGGTCCCTGCTGGTGGAGAAGCTGAGCCATAAGCACCGGACACCGGAGACGCTGGCAGAGTACATGAGGGCCGACAAGGGCCGGCAGGACGAGATAAAGGATATCGGTGGGTTCGTGGGTGGCACGTTGACGGGAGGTAGGAGGCGCTCTGACTCGGTGGCGAGCCGGAGCTTGATAACGCTGGACGTGGATAACGCCTCCCTTGATCTATGGGACACGCTGACGCTGTTCCTCGATAACGCCGTGGTGGCTTACTCGACACACAAGCACTCGCCGGACAAGCCCCGGCTAAGGCTCGTCTTCCCCACGAGCCGCCCGGTGACATCGGACGAGTACGTGCCAATAGCGAGGAGGATCGCCGGTACCCTCGGGATCGAGCAGTTCGATGACACGACGTACGAGCCGGAGCGGCTGATGTACTGGCCGTCCACGCCAAGCGACATCGAGTATTACTTCCGCTTTCAGGACGGCCCGTTCCTCGACGTGGACGAGGCGCTCTCCTCTTACAAGGACTGGCATGACTCATCCGAGTGGCCGGTGTCCGATCGGCAAGGCGATACGATCCGGAGAGATATAAGGAAACAGGCGGATCCCTTGGGGAAAACCGGCATTGTCGGGGTGTTCTGCCGGACATACGGGATACATAGGGCGATAGAGAAGTTCCTCTCGGATGTCTACGAGGCTTGCGACGTGGATAACCGCTATACGTACAGGAACGGGAGCACGGCGGCGGGACTAATCGTTTACGATGATAAATTCGCTTTTTCCCATCATGGTACGGATCCCACTGGCGGGACACTGTGTAACTCCTTTGATCTCGTCCGGATACACCTGTTCGGTGACCGTGATGAGAATGTCGTCAAGAACGGCACACGTATGGATCGTTATCCCTCGTTCAGGGCCATGGAGGACCTGTGCGCCCGTGACAGGGAGACCCGTCACACGTTGGCCGAAGAGAAGTTGAGGAGCGCAGGGGAGGATTTCGCCGATATCATCGCCGAGAAGGGGAACGATAGTTGGTTGGAGGAGATGGATACCGACTCCAAGGGTAATTATTCACCGACTCCAAACAATATCGAGTTGATCTTAAAGAATGATCCGAGGTTGAAGGGCTGTTTCGCCTACAACCTATTCGATGACAGGAAGGCGTTGCTAAGAATGCCCCCTTGGAGGGGAACGCAGGATAACGAGCCGTTTATCCGGGATGATGACGAGGCCCGGTTAAGGATATATTTGTCTAAGGAACCTTGGAGGATAGAGTCCCGGCAGAAAATAGCGGATGGCCTTGAGACGATTTGCCGGGATAACGCATTTCATCCAGTACGGGATTTCCTTGAGTCCCACGTATGGGATCATACCCCAAGGCTCGATACCTTGTTTATCGATTATCTGGGTGCCGAGGATACCGAGTTGAATCGTCGGATCACGCGCTTGATCTTCACCGCCGCCGTGTACAGGGCGTACGAGCCGGGCACCAAGTTTGACCAGATAGTGGTTCTCGTAGGCACTCAAGGGTGCGGAAAATCTACGATCCTGGAGAAAATGGCGGTCAGGAGGTCATGGTTTAGTAGCTCCATGCCTTCCCCGGATAAGCCGGAGGATGCTGCGAAACATTTAAGGGGCAAATTCATAATCGAGATCGGGGAGCTCGTGGGGTTCAGGAAGGCAGAGGTGGAGGCGATCAAGAATTTCCTGTCGAAGACGGCTGACGATTTCCACGCCCCTTACGGAAAGAATGACGTGCATCGACCTAGACAGAATGTCTTTTTCGCTACGACGAACGAGAGCCAGTTCCTTCGTGATGTCTCCGGGGAGAGGCGATACTGGCCTATCCGGGTGGCAGTGAGTCCTGCGAGATATAACCTTTGGGAGGATCTCACTCCCGACATCGTCGGGCAGGTATGGGCGGAGGCCGTCAGCCATTACGAGAACGGGATATCGCTAAAGCTGCCGGAGGAGCTTTCCAAGGCGATGGAGTCCGTCCAAGAGGAATATAAGGAGGTGGATGAGTGGCAGGGGTTGATAGAGGAGTACCTGGATAGGGGATTACCCGCCAATTGGGCCTCGTTAGGTCAGGAGCAAAGGAGGAATTATTTCCGTACGGACGATGACCGGACCTACGCTCCCGGTACGGTTAAGCGTGAATGGGTGTGCGTGGCGGAGATTTTGAACGAGTGCCCGAACCTCGGTGTCGGCGTAATGTCGGACCGGAGGATAAGTCTTCGTATATCCCGTATCATGGATAACCTTCAAGGATGGGAAAAAATCAAGAAGGCCGTCCGATTCAATGCGTATGGGGTACAAAAGGGGTGGTTACGTTCAGATGGAGATGTAACTGGTGTGGCTATCTTTTAAGCTCTGGTTACACTTTTGGTTGCGGATTAATTTATTTATTTCCTTTTTATTATAGTTAATGTAACTATAGTAACTAAAAAATATCTATTTAAGATAAATATGTAATCTACCTATTGTAGCTAGGGTAAATAAGGAGGTAAAATAGGTACTATAGAGGGTTATATATAGGGAGGCGGGTTACGTTGGTTTCATAGCCGCATATTTGATTACAATTAAAAAATTACCGGATGAGTGATAAAGGATACAAACAATTGCAAGAGTCGATATTGCGAAAGAAAACAAGCGAGAAACTCTTGGAGAGAAAATTAAGGGAGGCGATCAAGAAACTGGGCGGTAAGGCTCTGAAGTTTTCTTCCCCTTATGAGACGGGTTATCCCGATAGGTTAATCTTGATGCCCAGAGGGCGGATATATTGGGCGGAACTGAAGACGACCGGGAAAAAGCCTACCGAAAAGCAGCTACTAAGACAGCTTGAGTTGAGATCCCTCGGGTTCGTCTCGGAGGTGATCGATTCGATCGGGACGTTAAACAACTTTTTAATGAGACTTGAAAATGAACGAGAGTAATTTACATAACTATCAACGATATACGGTTGATTTCATTTTAAATCATCCCGCCTCGGGTTGCTTTCTGGATATGGGATGTGGCAAGACGGTTTCTACATTGACGGCCATAAACCGGCTGATGTATGAGGACTTGGAAGTTAGTAAGGTCTTGGTAATAGCTCCCAAAAGGGTTGCCGAGGATACTTGGACCAAGGAGGTCGAGAAATGGGACCATCTAAAACACCTTCGGGTTTCCAAGGTGCTGGGGACTGAGCGCCAACGTAAGGAGGCATTACGTAAGGAGGCCGATATTTACGTGATCAATAGGGAGAACGTATGCTGGTTGGTCGCCCAATATCGGGGATCATTGCCTTTTGACATGTTGGTGATAGATGAACTGTCCAGCTTTAAGAATCCGAAAGCGCAGCGTTTCAAGGCCCTCCGTCTTGTGCGGCCGCAGATCGATCGCGTAGTCGGCTTGACCGGCACGCCGGCCCCGAATGGTTTGTGTGACATCTGGAGTCAGATTTACTTGCTGGATCAGGGGGAGAGGCTGGAGAAAACAATCACGAGATACAGGGAAAAGTACTTTCGTCCAGGTCGGAGCAATGGGCAAGTCGTATTCGACTACAAGATACTTGACGGGTCGGAGAAAGCGATATACCAAAAGATATCCGATATCTGCGTGTCGATGAAAGCCGAGGATTATCTGGAATTACCGCCGCGCTTGGATCATACGGCAGAGATCTCTTTACCGGACGATATCCGGGCTCGATATGAGGACTTTGAGAGAACAGAGGTCTTACGGTTGTTGGATCAAGACGAGGAAAGCCCCATATCCGCCGTGAACGCCGCCGCTCTGTCGAATAAATTGCTGCAATTCAGCAACGGTGCGATATACGACGCCGATCGGAACGTACACGAGATACACGACTATAAACTTGAGGCGCTGGAGGAGATAGTCGAGGCGGCCAACGGAGAACCTGTCTTGATCTTTTACTCTTTCAGGCACGATATCGGCCGCATCAAACGGAAATTGAGAGCCTATAAGCCCCGTGAGCTCGTGGGCGGTAAGGATATAGATGACTGGAACGCCGGAAAGATACGGGTCTTGATGGCCCATCCGGCGGGGGCGGGTCACGGGTTGAATCTGCAAAAGGGAGGGAATATCATCGTTTGGTACGGTTTGACATGGTCATTGGAATTGTACCAGCAAGCCTGCGCCAGGCTGCACAGGCAGGGGCAATCGAGGCCGGTGCAGATTTACCATTTACTCACGAAGGGAACGATGGACGAGGACGTGATGAAAGCGATATCGGGAAAGGCCGACAAGCAGGAGGCCTTGATGCAGGCGGTTAAGGCTAGAATCAATAAATACAAGGGAGGGAACGTAAATGGATAGGACAAGGAGGTCGATCAGGTTTGATGAGAGAACATGGATGCTTTTAAAAGAGCTATCGGAGAGGACGGGTTCCAAGGTATCCGTGATAATCAGGGGGATGGTAACACGTAGTATCGAGGCGCTTCTTGATGAGGCGGGAAACTTTAAGCTGGATGAGGACAAGGCAAAGAAGGAATAAGACGAACGGATTTATCGCAAATGCGTTGGGGCGGTTGTATAAAGACTTGTTCGAGGTCTGTTGTAGGGGGCTGGTCTCGGGTTGTGGGTATTACGGCAATGAGGATATTTTTCAGGAAACGATTTTATTCGTGATACGGGATCCGGCGGCCTCAACATTGAGGACCGATGATGAGATAATAAAGCATTTCAAGTATCGCTTTCAAATGATTCGATATCAAGTAATGAAAGATAATCAGCAACTAAAGGAGGTAAATTATGCCGACAATATACAGGCCCAAAACGGGTCATCAGAAACAGAAGAATGATAGCCAATATAATGCCGAGCGTCGCAAGATATATAATTCCGAGCGCTGGCGCCGGCTTCGGACCATGAAGTTCGCCATATCGCCGTTATGTGAGATGTGCGAGAAAGATGGCAGGGTTGTACCGGCTGAGGATATACACCATATAGTTAGCTTTATGGGCGTGACCGATCCGGAACAGAGATATTTATTAGCCTATGACTTGAATAACCTTATGAGCTTGTGTAAGAGACACCATCAGGCCGTCCATAATCGAAGATAACGTTCCACGGGTGATGTTCCACGTTAGGGGGGGGAGGGGTATGGGGGTATTTTTTAGCGCTTCCGCCCCTCGAAACCTCACCGAACCCAGCTTTACACGCACGGGTAAATTTTGATTTTTGGAATCGTTAAAATTTTAACATGTATCACTGTCGGACATTTTTATGGTTGATAGGTAAACTGTGTGGTATGGCGGTGAAATTTGATATGCCGGATAAATTATCCGATGAGACAAAGAAGTTCATGACCGATGTCGTAAAGGAATTGAATAAACGAAAGGCGATCCAGAATATTGATTTGGGAGCGCTCCGTATGCTTGCGACTTCTTATGAGATGTATTTACAGGCCACGGACATAATGCTGGAGGAAGGTCCCATCGTGCAGATAAAGTATGAGATGGCCGCAAATCCCGCCCAGAATATTGCGACTAAAAACTATGCCCAGGTTATGAAGATTATGACAGAGTACGGCTTGACGGTTAAAAGCCGCTCCCATATTAGCGCAATGAAAGATGATAAAACCGGCAGTAGCCCGATGGAGGAGTACTTTAAGAAAAAAGCGAAAAAGGTAGAGAAGCGATGAAAGGGTATTACCAGTATGCGCAGGAGGTCCTTTCCGGGAAAATCGTAGCCGGTGAATATATAAAATTAGCCGCCGAAAGATTTTTTTCCTTGATAGAGGACGATAGGTACGAGTTTAGAGAAGAGAAAGTGGATGAGGTAATAGAGTTTATCGCTATTTTGAGACATTATACTGGAAGGCACGCAGGTAAACCTTTCATTTTAGCTCCGTGGCAGATGTTTATTGTCGCGTGTATCTATGGGTTTTATGTAAAAACTGATGGAACAAGGCTCGTTAAGTCCGTCTATATTGAGATGGCAAGAAAACAAGGTGTCTATATCATTTAATTGACGACGGGGAGGCTAACGCGGAGGTATATCTGGCCGCTAATAGTAAAGATCAGGCAAAGATAAGCTTCGGGATGTGCTCGAACTTCGTGAAAGGCTTGGATCCGGGACATAAGTATCTTGAGCCGTATCGGGATCGGGTGAATTTCGAGAAAACCCTGAGTGTTCTCCGGGTATTGGCCGCTGATGACAGTAAACTGGACGGCTTTAACGCCTCCATGTTTCTTCTGGATGAGTATCATGCGGCGAAGAATGGCAAGCTAAAGGATGTCTTGCAGTCCTCACAGGGTATGCGTGAGAACCCTATGTCAATAATTATAACGACGGCAGGTTTTGATAAGTTGGGACCATGTTATCAATTTCGTACGATGTGTACCGAGGTTCTGAAAGGATTAAAGAGGGACGATACCCTTTTCGCCGCTATTTATTCGTTAGATCCGAATGATGATTGGAAGGATGAGACGTGTTGGGTTAAGAGTAATCCAAATTTGGGCATAACCGTAAAGCCCTCCTATGTTCGTGAACAAGTGTGGAAAGCGATAAACTCCCCTTCGGAGGAGGTCGGGGTTAAGACAAAGAATATAAATCTGTGGTGCGACTCAAGTACGGTATGGATACCGGAGCACTATATCTTGGACGCCTCTCGGGCTGTTAATGTAGATGATTTCATTGATAGGGAGTGCTTCGTGGGTATAGACCTTTCGAGCACGAGTGACCTTACGTCCATGTCGGCCTTATTCCCCGATGAGGAGGCCGGAAAAATGTATTTTAAGACGTTGTACTATCTTCCGGAGGCTGCCTTGCAAGAAAAACGTTTCAAAGAGCTATACGGCGAATGGCGTCGGCAGGGGGAGATAACGATCACGCCCGGAAATGTCGCCGATTACGACTATATCTTGAACGATCTCGTGAAACTCCGGGATAAGGTTTATATCCAGTCGGTCGGTTACGACCAATGGAACGCTACCCAGTTCACGATAAATGCGACGGAGAAGGGCTTTAATATGATACCGATCTCCCAGTCGTTGGGTAATTTCAACCGTCCAACAAAAGAAATGGAAAGGCTATTGCTCTCGGGAAAGGCTATACTCGACAATAATGTGATCAACCGGCATTGTTATCGTAACGTGGTCATGAAATTGGATTATAACGGAAATATGAAACCTACGAAACAATACGAGGAGAAGAAAATAGACGGGGTGATATCTGAATTAATGGCTTTAGGTGGGTACTTAGCTTCTCCGAGGTATAGCGCTGCTATTTAGTTTGTCCGACAAAATTATGGTTAGTATGAAAACACCGATTGAAGATGAGAGTCCCTTTTACGGATATAGAGATAGATATAAGAAGAAAAGCGAGCAAACAGGAGATATCGAATTTTCGTGCTTGGGCAGGTGGGATCACCCCTTTTTTAGCGAGCCGGGATAAACCGATGTTGCTGTCCACTGTTTATCGTTGCGTTGATTTGATCTCGGATAGCGTGGCCGTTCTCCCCTTGGAGACGTACAGGGTGGATAAGGAGGGTTTTAAAACCCCTTATCAAGACCATCCAGCTTATGAGTTGCTAAATTTAGAGCCTAGCGAGGATATGACTCGTTTTACTTTCTTTAAAACGTTGATGACCTCCGTCTTATTAACGGGAAATGGATACGCCTATATTGAAAGAGATAAAAATTTATATCCCTTGCAAATTATTTATATTCCAACGCCTCAGGTATCGATTGAGTGGATAACCGATAGCTCCGGCATTCACCGGAAAAGGTACAGGGTTACCGGGTTCCGGGAACTCGTGGAACCCTGTGACATGATCCATGTGCTCAACTTTTCATACGATGGGATTATAGGGGTCTCTACCCTCACCCATGCCCGGCAATCGCTGAATATTTCTTCAGATAGCGAGGCCCACGCTTCTGGTTTTTTCAAGAGTGGGGCAAATACGGCCGGGGTGTTGACAATCGAGGGGGTAAGGCTGGATAAAAAGCAAAAGGAGCAGAATTACCAAGAATGGGAAAACCGGACAAACCCGGTTACCGGGCGGCCGAACGGTATCGTCATCTTGGAGGGAAATATGAGATATCAGCCTATTACGGTCAGCCCGAAAGACTCGCAATTATTAGAATCTCGGCAGTTTAATGTCGTGGACATATGCCGTTTCTTTTCTGTCTCCCCCGTCAAGGCTTTTGATCTTAGTAAATCCAGCTATTCAACGGTTGAGGCGACACAATTAGCCTATCTTACCGATACGGCCTCAGCGATTATCACGAAAATAGAGTTGGAGATTAATCGGAAAGTATTTCTATCGTCGGAGCGTCGGTCCGTTAAGGCTGAATTTAATACCTCCGCTCTCCTTCGCACCGATAAAGCGGCGCAAGCGGCGTACTGGAAAGATTTATTCAACGTAGGGGCGGCTACACCGAATGAGATTCGCCGTGAGAATAATTTACCTCGTAAGGGGAACGGGGATAACGCTTTCGTGCAGGTCAATGTACAGACTTTGGACCGTGCCGTAACGGATCCCGTTAAAAATAGTGATTTGCCGATAAAGCAAAAATGATTTTGTCGGACAAAATAGTGGTTAGTAGATAAAACATGGTCATGAACGAGAATAGAGAAATAAGAAATACCGCCTATAAAGTGGTTTCGGATGAGGAAAAACGTACGGTCGAGGGGTATGCCCTTCTATTTGACGTTAGATCGGACGGGCTATCTTTTGAGGAGGTTATTCAACGAGGGGCTCTTGATGGGGTGCTTGAAAAAAGCAATGTGTTCGCCTTGATGAATCACGACCCGGGGAGAGGAATCTTAGCCCGATATAAAAATGGGGAGGGTAGCTTACGGCTTGAGATCGATCAAAAGGGATTGAAATATCGTTTTGAGGCCCCTAGAACGGCATTGGGGGATGAGTTACTTGAGAATATTCGTAGGGGAGAGATTAGCGAATCTTCTTTTGCCTTTACCGTTGAGAAAGACACGTGGGAGAAAAAATCAGACGGGACTTGGAAGAGGTCAATTGAAAAACTCGGGGAACTTTTTGACGTGTCTCCGGTCTATGATGGCGCTTATTCAAAAACCTCGGTCTATATGAGAGGAAAGGAGCAAGCCGAGCGGGAACTGCGACAGCGCAAGCTGGATGAGTATTATGACAATATCGATAAATCATTAAATATTTGAGTTATGCCTAAAGAAAAAAGTATTACGGAATTACGGGACGAACGTAACCAGCTTGCGACCCGTTCAAAAGAGATTACGGCAGGGACCCGCAAAGAGACCCGTATGCTGAATGAGGGAGAGCAAAAGGAGTTAGGGGAAATCCAGTGTCGTCTTGCGGATATCAATACTGAAATTGCCATGCATGAGGAGGAAAACCGGGGGAAAGGTAAGCAGCACCAACCGCAAGTGGGGAAATTCTCTTTGCGCCGGGCTATCGCTAACTTAGTGGATGGAACTCCGCAGAGTGACGTGGAGGCCCGTGTTATTGAGACCACCACGACTCTGCACAATACGTCCGGTGCGCAAATGTCTGAAAAGCGCAGCATCGTGGTTCCTGTAAATATAGAAAAACGCGCCCCATTTATGGCAACAACCGAAGCCGTTACGGGGGTGATCGTTGATGAGGAACAACAGGAGATGCTACTGCCCTTGCAGTCTGCGTTGGTGTTAGCCCGTGCGGGTGCCCGATTTATGACCGGATTGCAAGGTAATATCTATTGGCCCAAATTCTCGGGGGCTAACGTGTTCTGGGAGGGCGAAAATGCTGAGGCCAAGGATGGGGCGGGTGCGTTCTCCAAGGATAATTTATTTAAGCCTTTGCGATTGACCGCCTATGTGGATATCTCTAAGCAACTACTCGTGCAGGAGAACGCTTCTGTGGAGGCCTATATTCGTCAAGCCATTGCGGTAGCTATCGCACAGAAGATTGAGCAGTCGGCATTTGCGAAAACCAAGGGCGTGGAAAATACTCCCGATGGTATGTTTCATACTCTTGACAAGAATATTAAAGGGGATATCACGTGGGCCCAGATCGTCGCTATGGAAACCAACGCTGATGTACAGAACGCATTGTTTGGAAATCTTTCCTACATTTTGCACCCGGCTCTTGTCGGCAAGGCCAAGACTAAAGTGAAAGACGCTTCCGGGGCGGGCGGGTTCATTTTTACGGGTAATGGGGACGGGCAGCTAAATGGCTATCGTGCGTTACGTACTAATAACTTACCGAAAGAGTTAGGTGAAACCTCAGATGAGTTTGGTGCGGTTTTCGGTAACTGGTCTGATTATTTCTTGGGACAGTGGGGCGGGATCGAATTATTGGTGGATCCTTACACGCAGGCCTTAAAGGGTACGGTGAGATTGATTACCAATTCCTATTGGAACATGGGCTTTATCCGCAAAGAATCATTCACTATCGCTTCCATGAAATAAAATTATCAGATATGGCATACATAGCTTTAGAACAGGCGAAACAGCATCTTATCATTGATGAGACCTATACGGTGGATGATGAGTATATCCGTATGCTGATT
>OHIK01000678.1_pt1 | contig 17008 bp, 14 predicted proteins | sample 1568241 | NCBI WGS metagenome assembly OHIK01 (sample SAMEA3879567, study PRJEB24766) | human gut metagenome | biome: human-associated habitat; feature: feces | place: USA | collected 1985/1987 | reverse complement strand
ATGGCGCTCCACATCACCCGGGATAAGAGGAGCTTTCCATGACAGACAGACCGAAAACAACGCTGCGCGACTGCATCTATGGGCTCGCCGTCGGCGACGCACTGGGCGTTCCCTACGAGTTCAGGCCCCGCGGCACGTTCGAATGCACCGACATGATCGGCTACGGCACGCATGGACAGCCCGCCGGCATCTGGAGCGATGACACGTCCATGACGCTTGCTACCTGCGACTCGATTAGGGAGCTAGGGCATATCGACACCGCGGACATGCGCGACAAGTTCGTAAGCTGGATTGCCCGTGGCGAGTATACAATCGACGGCGTTTTCGATTACGGCGGCACGACCGCCCGCGCCTTGCACACCGGCAAAGGAGGCTCCGGCGAGCGCGACAACGGCAACGGTTCGCTCATGCGCATCGCTCCCCTGGCGTTCACCGATGCGACGGACAACGAGATCCGCGAGGTCTCGGCAATCACGCACGCCCACAGAACATCAACCGATGCATGCATCATATTTGTTGAGCTGATGAGGAATGTGATGAACGGCGCGCTCCCCTCGCGGGCACTCCATCTGAAAGGCGTGCCTGAGCAGGAAATCAGGTCAGGTGGCTTCGTGCGCGACACGCTTAAGGCAGCCACCTGGTGCTTCGTCAACACTAACAGCTACGAAGATTGCGTGCTTGCCGCCGTCAACCTAGGCGACGACACCGACACCACCGCAGCCGTTGCCGGCGCCCTCGCCGGCACGGTATACGGCATCGACGCAATTCCGCAGGAGTGGACCGACGCCTTGCGCGGTAAAGAGCTGATAGAGCAGTGTTTGTTTTAGGGCGCACTTACGATAGAAACTGACCAGGAGGCACCACGGAAAGAAAGATCGCAAATATAGACGAGTTCCAAGTGGACGAAAACGGGATTCCGCTATTTCCAGCAGGACTGAAGGAAGAAGCCAACCTCTATGTTCTCCCCGACGGGCGTTACCTCCCCTGCGGGGTCTACCGAACCGAAGATGGCGGCTCACTCATTTATGAGCCATCCGGGCTCAGCTTCTTCGGGCAGATGCTTGCTCAATTCAAAGAGTGCTAGGGGTTTGATTGCCCGTTAGATCGACACCGTTCCAAACCATGGAATGGGCAGGATGTCTCCCACCGCGGCCTGTGAGGTAAAATCTTGACTGCCGCGGAATCCGTCTGCGGGCAACGCTCCGATCTCCGATTGGGGTGAAGCCTATGAACTTGTTTCTTGAAATCCTGCGCCTCTCGATGTATGTGACCGGCATTGCCCGGAACCTCTACTCGATCTGGCGGGAATATAAGCAGTAACGGATAGCGAAGGGAGTCATAAAAAGGGCCGGTTGCAGCCGGCCCTTTAGACGATAATACCTGCGTTGCCCGCGCTTCCGAAGTGTGACTAGCTGAGGAGCGGGTTCCGCGGCACATCCTGATTTTACCCAGCGAGACGGCTCTTTTGCAGCCGCTCCACCGATTATTTACATCTGGCACCCTCAAACAATCAGACGACAGTCCGCACTCCTGCGAGCTGCCCCGTTCCTCTAGCTATCGGATCGCAGCGCCGACCGGCACTACTCCCCTACTTCCCAAAGATCGCAGCGAGCAAGCCCTTGCGTTTGGGCTTTTCTTCTCGGTAGGAACCCTCGGCAACCGCTGCCACCTGACGCGGCTGTTCGCCGTCTCCACGACGCACGATCTGGTATAGGAAGGGCGATTTAACGTATTTGACCTCGATGGGCGTGGCATGTACGGTACTTTCGTTCGATAGATGCAGGCTCGGGTTGAGCGGCGCCACCACATGCGTCTCACGCTTGTCGCTAAACACCACCGCGGCCGCGCGGCCCGTCTGGCCGTTTACGGCAATGCGCACCTGCTCGCCATCGCGGCTGTCCGTCGCTGGGCGATCGACAAAGTAGACCGGTACCATCACCAGGCCGTCCTTATGCTTGCGAGCCTTGCGCGCCCAGGTGCGGATGCTCTTTTTATTGAGCCCCAGCACCGCCTCGGCATCGTTGCCGGCAATGTCGAGCGCCAGCTTATCAATGACCACCTGGTCCTTGGTAGACGCATCGACGGAGACAACGCGGAAGTCGCCTTCCTGCATGGCGGGATCGAACGGGCCGACCTTGGCAAAGTCCCACGGTTCCAAAATGCCCATGAGGCGAACGTCCAGGTAGTTTGCCCGCGGATATGCCCAGTCAAGCACCTCGTAGTACACCAAGGTCTCCTTGCTCATGCCCTTGCCCGGGAAGGACGCCATCATGCGCAAATCCGCGAGCGCCATGGGGAAGTAGAAGAGCATCATGTCGTTTTGGATCGCATCTTCCACGTCGTGCCCGGCAAAGGCGTCGGGGTACTGGCGCACCAGCTGCAGTGCGTTGGCACGTGCCTGCTGCGGCGAGATTTCGCAGGGAATACCCTGCCCAGGTACATACTCCGCACCAACGCCCAAGGTCAGGCGCTTGCTAAACGTCCCCGGCTTGAGCAGGTCGGCAATGCCGATCTTGTTGCCGCAGGACGGGCACTCAAACACACGCTGCGTTGACTCGCCCTCAAAGGACGCTCCACAGAAGGGGCAGGGAATGCTCACGTGCGTGGCTTCTTGGAACTCCTGCGCCGTGCCGCGGTCCTCCCACAGCAGATGCTCCAGAACCGACTGATTGCGCCAGTGTGAATTAAAGAAATACCAGTCCGGGTCCTCCGGGCGCTCGAGTTGCGACACATGGGTGAGCTTAAGCAGCCCATCGACAACCGTCAGCGGCGTATGGCGAATGCCCAGGGCGCTCTTGGGCTCCCCCGCATCGGCCTGCCACGGAACGACCGTGCCGCAATAGGCGCACTCAAAACTGCGTTTAGCCTGGTGTGAGTACATAGGGCCGCCGCAGTTTTGGCATTTAATGGCAAACATCTCGTCCATGGATACATCCTCCTTTGCGCAGGGGCTGTCGACATTAAGTATGTCGGGCAGGCAAGCACATGACCATACCCATGTGGCCCAAAATGGAGCACCTGGTCGGACAAGAAGGGCCGCTCGTTAGCTCCAGCAGACCATTGCTGCATTTTCTGAGCATCGGCGCACGGTGCGCCCATGCGAGCTACACTATCCCCTTAACCATGATTGTGAGGACGATTGCCATGCTATTTGTAAATCGGCTGGTACATACGCTTGTTCCCGGCAGCGAGGACGAGCCGGTCGATACGGCTTGCCGTACCAACGCAGGCTTTGCCGCAAGTCTCATCTGCATCGGCCTCAACATCACGCTGTGCCTGGCTAAGGGCATCGCGGGTCTGCTCGCCGGCTCCGTCTCGCTTGTCGCCGATGCCTTCAACAACCTCTCCGATGCGTCGAGCAACATTGTGAGCCTGCTCGGATTCCGCCTTGCCAGCCGCCCGGCAGACGAAGGCCACCCCTATGGCCACGGCCGCTACGAATACCTCGCCGGCCTGTTTGTCGCCGTCCTCGTTTGTGCCGTCGGCATCAACCTGGCGCTCGAGTCCGTTACCAAGATCATCAAGCCCTCCCCCACCGCTTACACGCTCGTTTCCCTTGCGGCACTGGCTACATCCATGCTCGTTAAGCTCTGGATGGCCGCGTTCAACCGCACGCTGGGCGATCGCATCGACTCGGAGACGCTCATCGCCACGGCGCAGGACTCCAAAAACGACGTCATCACCTCAGGCTCGGTCTTGGTGGCGGCGCTTATTTCGCAGACGACCGGCTTTGACCTCGATGGCTGGGCGGGCCTGGGCGTGGGCATCTTCATCTGCATCAGCGGCCTGGGCCTGGTGCGCGACGCCATCAGCCCGCTGCTGGGACAAGCGCCCGACCCCAAGCTCGTCCAGGAAATCCGCGACAGGATCATGTCGTACCCCCAGGTCCTGGGCACTCATGACCTCATGGTGCACGACTACGGCCCCGGCCGCCAGTTTGCCAGCGCACACGTGGAAATGCCCGGCGAGGGCGATGCCTTTGAGCACCACGAGATCCTGGACACCATCGAACACGATATCAAACGCCAGATGGGCATCGCCATCACGTTGCACTGCGACCCCATTGCAACAACCGGCGATGACTTGCGCGGCTGGGTCAAGCGCGGCGTAGCGCAGATCGACCCCGCGCTTTCCATCCACGACTTGCACGAGCACGACGGCTTTGTTTCGTTTGATCTGGTGCGTCCCGACGGCTTTGACATATCCGACGAGGAGCTGCTGGAGCTCGTCACGCGCATCGTGCACGAGCGCAGACCCGATGCATCATGCGTCGTCACGTTTGACTCCGGCTTTAGCTCGCCCGAGCGTCCGGCAGAGCAGTTGTAGCCCCGCTTCGCTCAGCCGCTAGTTTCCCTGTGCGCCCGAAATGCCGTTTTGCAGCGCGTCCCAGGCGTTCGTTGCCATATCGCCCAGGTTCTGTGCGGTATCGCCGAGGTTCTGAGCCGTGTCGCCCAGCTCTTGAGCCTTATCTCCAAGCTCCTGGGCCTTGTTGCTCAGGTCCTCCAGCGTGTTGGAGCTCGAATTGTCGGTGCCGCTTTGGCCGTCAGACGAGTTGCCCGAGCTGTTCTTGTGCGTGAGTTGAATTTCGAGGTTACCGTTGTCGTTATAGTAGGCAGAAGTAACAACCCAGTTGGCATCGACAACAGGCGTCGAGCCGTCGTCAGTCAGAATCACAGCATTCGAAAGATCGGCCCCGCGCGACTTGAGGAGCTTCTTGACGTTGGACCAGTACTGCCCCGGGATATCGCTCAGATCGACGGTGCTAGACGAGGCGGACTCGGTTTGCTCGGCAGTGGTATCGGCCGTTGAACTCCCTCGCCTGTTGAGCATGCCCGACACGATGGCAAACACAATCGAGAGGGCAAAGAAGATCGCCAGCACAATGAGGATCTTCTTGATCACACTCGACGAACGCGACGGCGCCTCTTCCTCGTCCTCACCATACTGCGGAATCGACTTGGGGTACTCGCGATAGGGCTGGCGTGCATACGGATCGCGCGACTCATAACGTGGCTGGGACTGCGCCGTGCGCGGCATATACGTCGTCTGCTGAGGCTGCGGAATGGGATTTTGCGGCAGGTTGTTATAAGCGCCTGCCGACGCGCTGCCATACGGGTCCTGCGGTGCATTGCCATACGGGTCCTGCGGCGCATAATCAAACGGATCCCGCGGTGTATCGCCATAGCCCATAACACGTGTGGGTTCGGCAGAAGGCTGCTTCGCGGCGGGGTCGGTATAACCGGGGTTGGGAACAACGCGGGTCGCATCGGCGCTATCGTCAGCCTGCGCGGAACCATATCCGCCCATCACGGTCGTCTTGTCCTGGTCCATGCAACGTTTCCTTTCCGTCGCCTGTAAGCAGCAAGTTATCCATGCATTCTACCCGCGCAAAAGCCTATGATGGGCAAAGGCCGTCGGTATCTACAAGACATGCGCGTGCCTAAGGATCAAAAAGCCCCGCCGGGCCTTGTGAACTGCCTCCCATTTCTTGGACATGAGAAATGGGAGGCTTTCTTTATGCGCGTTGATTTGAGGGTGAAGCATGATGTCGAGGCCAGGAAGGCGGCCATAGGGCTCTTCGAGCTCGGGCACGGGTATAAATCTGCCGCGATCGCCCTTTCGCTTCCCGCGGAAGCCGTGAGAAGATGGCAGGAGATATACCGCGCGTTCGGGAGCGAGGTGCTGCTGCGCATGGACGGAAAGCAGGGCAGGTACACATACGAGCAGAAGGTCGCCGCCGCCTCCGCCGTCGTCGACGGCGGCATGACGAAGACCGAGGCGATGGCGGCGTTCGGCATAATGTCGATGTCGCCGCTCAAGAAGTGGTGCGCGCTATACCGCCGGGGCGGCGCGGAGGCCCTGCGCCCGAGGCCCAAGGGCCGGCCGAGCGGTTCCAGGGCGAGGCCGCGGACCCGCGAGGAGGAGCTCGAGGAGCGGTGCCGTAGGCTCGAGGCCGAGGTGGCCTACCTAAAAAAATTACGCGCCCTGGTCGAGAGGGACGGGCTCTGACCAGGGCGAAGGCCGAAGCGGTCGCGGCCCTGCGCGCCGAGGGGCACGCGCTCGGGCACCTGCTCGCATGCGCCGAGCTCAAGCGGTCGACCTACTACTACGCCCTCGCGCACCCGCCGAGGCCCACGCGCGCCGAGCTCCGGGAGGCGGCCGCCGAGATCTTCTCGCGCACCGCCAACGGCTGCGGGCACCGGCAGATAGCGATGTGCCTCAGGGCGGAAGAGGGGGCCGTGATAGCCGACAAGACCGTGCTCAAGATGATGCGCGAGATGGGGATTCGCTGCGGCATCAGACGCGAGACGGCCTACCACAGGTACAACTCGTACAAGGGCGTCGTCGGCAGGACGTTCGAGAACGTGATCGCGAGGGATTTCGACGCCGGGGCCCCGTGGCAGAAGCTGGGGACGGACGTCACCGAGTTCAAGGTGGCCGGCGGCAAGGCCTACTGGGCCCCGACGCTGGACTTCTGCACCAAGGAGATCGTGGCGAGCGACATATCGACCACGCCCGACATGGCCCAGCAGGCGAGGATGCTCGACGAGCTACTGTCCAAGATCCCCGAGGGCGCCGCCCCGACCATGCACTCGGACCAGGGCTGGCAGTACCAGCACGCCTCGTACACATCCAGGCTCGAGGCCGCCGGCATCGTCCAGAGCATGTCCAGGAAGGCGAACTGCATCGACAATGCCGCCACCGAGCAGCTCTTCGGCCACGTCAAGGACGAGTTCTACAGGGGCCGCGAGTGGAAGACGTTCGAGGATTTCAAACGCGACCTGGAGGAATACATAGTCCACTGGAACACGAGCCGGAGGCAGGTAAGATTGAAGGGCCTGACCCCGGAGGAGTACCGGAATCAGGCCCTCGCGGCCTAGTCGCTATTTAGGGCGTCCAAGATTTGGGGCGCAGTTCAGTAGCGGCAGGGCTTTTGGAAGGGGACTTGGTTGTGCGGGCTCGTTAGGCGAGCTTGGCCTCGAGCTCGGCGATGCGCTTGTAGGCATCGATGGTAAAGCGGGTCTGCTTCTCCAGGATCATAGTGGTCATGAGAGTGTCCTGAGCGTGAGCCATGATGAAGGTCATCTCCATCTCGCCACCGCCGGCCTCCTGCGAAAGCAGCTTGGTCTGCGTGTCGTGGGCACCGATGAGCGCATCGCTGGCATCCTTGTGCAGCTGCTCGGCCTTCTCAAAATCACCCTCGCGAGCAGCATCGAGCGCTGCAAGCAGATCGGTCTGGGCGTCACCTGCGTATGCGACGATCTCGAATCCAACCATCGAGATTTCTTCTTTGGTTGCCATATTGCGTTCCTTTCACATATGAACCAATGGAGAGCATCGCGTCCGGGCATACGCGCTGCGTTCTGTATGGCAGAAACATTAACATTCAAACAAAAAAGAACAACGCAAAACATAATTTCAAGCTATGAACGGTCAATTTTCGCCCGTGAACGGTTTCCAAACCATTTCGAACAATATCAAACATGATTAACGGAAACCCAAACAGGACCGCGCCCTAGCGCAAATCGCGCACCGTATCGCCCTCTACGAGCACGCCGGGGATCAGCATGTGCTCCACGCCAGACGCACCCCCCTCGGCACCGGCGATCTTATCGACTGCCCACATGCCGACACGCCTGTTGTCAAAGCGCACGGTGGTCAGGCGACGGTCGGGCACGATATCGCCCAGGCTGTCATCAACACCCACCACGCTCGCGTCCTCGGGCACACGCCTTCCGCGCGATTCGAGCCCGCGAATGCAGCCGTAGGCCATGGCGTCGTTGGAGGCATAGATGGCAGTACAGGTCGGATCGTCCGCCAGAGCCTGGCCTGCGGCATATCCGCTCTGCGCCGTCCAATCGCCACGGATGAGTCGCGGCAGCTCAATACCATGCGCGCGCAATGTCTCGCGCCAGCCCTCCTCGCGCTGCATGCCCGAAAGCGAGCGCTCGGGACACGAGATAAAGTGCACGGTCTTGTGCCCCTGCCTCAGCAAGTACTCGACAACCTGGCGCGAACAATCGAACTGATCGTTATCGACCGTCGAGCACAGCGGGTGCTCCAGCATGGTAACGAGCACTGTCTGCATGCCAGGCAGCGGCTCGAAGGTGCCAAAGTCCGCCGGCATGCGGTTCATGATCACGACCATGCCATCCACCGGCAGTGCGCTCATGCGCGACGATGCGCTCTCGAGGGTATACGGATGCCCATCTACTTTCGTGAGGGTAATGGCGTAGCCGTGCTTATCGGCGGCGGCAGCAAAGCCCTCCATACGGTCGAGGTTGCCGGTACCGGTAATGTTGAACATGGCGACGCCGACGGTCTTAAACTTGCCGCGGCGCAGCGATCGACCGGCAAAATTGGGGCGATACCCCAGCTCGCGCATGGCGGCACGCACGCGCTCCTTGGTCTCGGGGCGCACGCTGGGCGAATCGTGCACCGTACGCGAGACTGTCTGCTCCGAGACGCCCGCGAGACGCGCCACGTCCTTAACGGAAACCGATTTTTTAACAGCGGCCATAGGTCGATCTTTCTATGTCAACGATGCCATTAGTGGCATCCTGCGCAGTCAAATGAAACGTCTTCAAGTATATCCAACGCCTCCCCCACCATACGCTCACCACCCAAAACCTACCGTTCACCGACATTTTTGCTTCCCCGAACGGCTTTTGTCGCCCAAATGTTAACGTTGCCATTATGCAAACACAGAGCCACCGGGCGGCTCAAACGTTTACGCATAGGGAATCGACGGTTCGCAGGCACAGGAACCACCGGTTCGCGTCTTTTTTTGTGTCGCAAAATGGCAACGTCAACATTTTGGCAACCGAACACCAAAAGCTACCATCGTTGTTAACCCACCGACTCTTAGGAGCATTGCATGGAGCAACTTATCGCCATCATCGAAAAGGGCCAGCCCTTTTTCAACGCGATCGCCCGCAACAAGTACCTCAAGGCGATTCGCGACGGCTTTATCTCCGTCATCCCCATCATCATCTTCTCGTCCATCTTCTGCCTGGTAGCCTCGGTCCCCAACATCTGGGGTTTCTACTGGCCCGATGACATCAACAACGCCCTGTGGAAGTGCTACAACTACTCCATGGGCATCCTGGCCATCGCCTGCGCCGCCACCACGGCCAAGCACTTCGCCGACGCCCAGAACCGCGATCTGCCCAAGAATAACCAGATCAACTTTATCTCGTGCATGTGCGCGGCCATCATCGGCTTCCTGCTCCTTTCGAGCGACACGATCGCCACGGACGCCGCCAGCGGCTTCAACACCACCTACCTTGGTTCCAAGGGCCTGCTGACCGCCTTCATCGCTGCGTTTGTGACCGGCATCATCTACAAGTTCTTCATTAAGCGCAACATCACCGTCAAGATGCCCGAGCAGGTTCCGCCCAACATCTCGCAGACCTTTAAGGACATCATCCCCTTCTCCGTCTGCATCACCGTCTTTTGGGTCTTTGACATCGTCTTCCGCGCTGCCTTTGGCTTCTGCTTTGCCCAGGGCGTCATCCAGGTGTTCCAGCCCCTGTTCACCGCTGCCGACGGCTACATCGGCCTTGCTGTGATCTACGGCGCCATGAGCCTCTTCTGGTTCGTGGGCGTCCACGGCCCCTCGATCGTCGAGCCCGCCATCGCCGCCGCCCTCGTTGCCAACATGACCGACAACCTGGCTGCGTTCCAGGCCGGCCAGCACGCTTCCGCTGTCCTGACCCAGGGTGCCCAGTACTTCGTCGTCTGCATGGGCGGCACCGGCGCCACGCTTGTCCTGGTCTTTATGTTCTGCTTCCTGGCCAAGTCCCAGGAGATGCGCGCCGTCGGTAAGGCCGCCATCGTTCCCGTGTGCTTTGCCGTTAACGAGCCGCTGCTGTTCGCCGCGCCCATCGTGCTCAACCCCGTCTTCTTTGTCCCGTTTGTCTTTGCCCCGATCGCCAACATCTGGATCCTCAAGATCTTTATCGACTTCTTGGGCATGAACGGCTTTATGTACACCCTGCCCTGGACCGTCCCCGGCCCCATCGGCACCATCATGGGCCTGGGCTTCCAGCCGCTCGCCTTTGTGATGCTCGCCCTTATCCTGGTCGTCGACTTTGCCCTGTACTACCCGTTCTTCCGTGCCTATGACGCCCAGAAGTGCACCGAGGAGGCCGAGATCTCCCAGGAGGAGCTCGCCGCCAAGAACGCTGAGAAGGCCGCCAAGCTCAACGACGCCTTCCAGGGCAAGGCTGACGCCAAGAGCGTTGCCGCCGGCGCTGCTGCCGAGGCCGTGAAGGCCGACGCCCCCGCCGCTTCCGCAGCGCCCGCCACCGAGGCTGCGACCGCCAGCGACCTCAACGGCAAGCGCGTGCTCGTACTCTGCCAGGGCGGCGGTACCTCGGGCCTGCTCGCCAACGCGCTGGCCAAGGCTGCCAGGGAGCGCGGTATTAACCTCGAGACCGCTGCCGAGGCCTATGGCAACCACGTTGACATGCTCCCCGACTTTGACCTGGTCGTCCTGGCCCCGCAGGCCGCAAGCTACCTGGCCGACCTTCAGAAGGACTGCGAGCGCGTGGGCAACAAGTGCGTCGCCTGCCGCGGTAAGCAGTACATCGAGCTCTCCCAGAACGGCGACAAGTCTCTCGCCTTCGTAAGCGAGCAACTCTCGAAGTAAGTAACGCTCAGGGCCAGCCGACCATCCAAGACCGGCTGGCCCTTCGATTTAGACGATTGGATCATCATGTCCGTTAACCCTGCTAGCGTCACTAACCCGCCTGCGCAGTTTCCCGAGGACTTTGTCTTTGGCGGCGCCACTGCTGCCTACCAGGTAGAGGGCGAGACCCGCACTCACGGTAAGGGCAAGGTTGCCTGGGACGACTTCCTGGAGGCCCAGGGGCGCTTTTCCCCCGATCCCGCTTCGGACTTCTACAACCAGTACCCCGTCGACCTGGAACTGTGCGAGGAGTTTGGCATCAACGGCATCCGCCTCTCCATCGCCTGGAGCCGCATCTTCCCCAACGGCACCGGCGAGATCAACCCCGAGGGCGTCCAGTTCTACCACGACCTCTTCGCCGAATGCCATAAGCACCATGTTGAACCGTTCGTCACGCTGCATCACTTTGACACGCCGCTGCCCCTCTTTGAGAAGGGCGACTTCCTCAACCGCGAGACCATCGACGCCTTTGTGGACTTTGCCACCTTCTGCTTTAAGGAGTACGCCGACCAGGTGACCTATTGGTTCACCTTTAACGAGATCTGGGCGGACGCCTCCAACACCTACATCGAGGGCACCTTCCCCGGCGGCGTCAAGGCGCATCTGGCCGAAGCCTTCCAGTGCGAGCACAACATGATGCTCGCCCACGCCAAGGCCGTGCTGGCCTTCCACAATGGCGGTTTTAAGGGCAAGATCGGCGTCATCCAGTCGTTGGAGTTTAAGTACCCGCTCAACGAGAACGACCCCGCCGACATCAAAGCCGCTAATAACGAGCACGTGTTGCAGAACCAGTTCTTGCTCGACGCCACTTTCCGCGGCGACTACGCGCCTGACACCTTGGAGTGCGCCAACCGCCTGGCTGCCGTCTCGGGCGGCACCATCGAGATTCTGGACGAGGACCTCGAAATTATGCGCGAGGCCGCGCTCTACAACGACTACCTGGGCGTTAACAACTATCAGTGCCGTTTTTTGAAGGCTTACGATGGCGAGAACGACCTGCACCACAACGGTACGGGCGAGAAGGGCACCGGCCGCTGGCGCGTTAAGGGTATTGGCGAGCATGTGAACAAGCCTGGCATCCCCACCACCGACTGGGACTGGATCATCTATCCCGAGGGCCTGTTCGATCTGCTCGTCTACATTAAGCAGCGCTACCCCAACTATAAGCAGATCTTCATTACAGAAAACGGCATGGGCTACAAGGACCCCTACAAGGACGGTTTTGTGGACGACCAGCCGCGCATCGACTACATCGAGCAGCACCTGCGCTGGTTGCTCAAGGCCATGGAGGTGGGCGTCAACGTGGGCGGCTACTTCCTGTGGAGCCTGCAGGACCAGTTCTCCTGGACCAACGGATACAACAAGCGCTATGGCTTCTTCTACGTTGACTTTGAAACCCAGAAGCGCACGCCCAAGGCAAGCGCCTACTGGTACAAGCACGTAGCGCAGACCCGTCGTCTGGACTAGCGGCTTGCGGGGTTACCCGCCCACATAACCTGTCCCCATTTCTCACGTCACACGGCGCGCCGCCCCCGGCCTTTTTTGGGCAGACCGTACCGCACGTTTGTCTCAATCTGTAACATCTAGCTGAGTTTTTCGCTCCAAGCTGTTACAGATCGAGACAAACAGAACGCCCGAGCAGAAATATCTCAATCTGTAACATCTAGCTGAGATTTTCGGCCCTACCTGTTACAGGTTGAGATGAACGAGCCGAGCACGCCTACGCCCGCAAATCCCGCACGCTCGCACGCTCGACCAACACGCCCGAGACAAGCGTACGACTTCTGGAGCTCGGGGCTTCCAAACCCGCAACGACCTCGTTAAGCGCACGGATGCCCAGCTCGCGGTGGCGAAACTTCACCGACGTCAGAATCGAGTTGGGAATCGTCTTGTAGAGCTCATCGTCGAAGCCGATCACGGACACGTCGTCGGGCACACTGAGCCCTTTGTCACGTAGAGCCACCATCACGCCGTTTGCCATGCAGTCGTTAGCAGCGAGGACCGCCGTGCAATCGGGTTTATCGGCAAGCACAAGGCCCGCGGCATAGCCACTATCCGCATTCCAATCGCCTTGCAGAGGTTCGGGCGGCTCAATGCCACGCGCCTCGAGTGCCGCACGCCAACCTTTCATACGGCACTGGCTCGACAGCGACTCTTTCTTACCCGAAACGAAATACACGTTCTTGTGACCATGATCCAAGAAGTACTCGCACGCCATGCGCGCACCACCCTCTTGATCGTCACTAACGGTAGAGCAGGTAGGATGCTCCATCGGCGTGATAATCACCGTCTTGAGGTCCTTCGGTGCCTCAAACGTATCAAAGTCGTCGACCATCTGGCGCAGATTGAAGATCATGCCATCAACAGGCAGCTGCGACATCCTGCGCGCTGCGTCGGCAAGGGTCATCTTCTCCCCTGCCCGCTTTTTGATCATCGTGAGCGCAAAGCCGCGTTCTTCGGCGGCATCGGCGATACCGTCAATCATGTCCACGGCGCCGCCCGACAAGTGGAACATCACCACGCCGATGCACCCGTAACGGCCCAACTTGAGTGAACGCGCGGCAAAGTTCGCCCGGAACCCAAGCGTCTCCATGGCAGCATGGACCCTATCGCGTGTCGACTCTCGCACGCTATCGGGCTCGTTGATCACACGCGACACCGTCTTGAGAGAAACACCTGCGGCAATCGCCACATCGTTCATTGAGACATTTTTCTTGTCCATCGTTGCCACTACTTCTCCAGTCGGTTTTGCATCGCTTGTTTTTTGTGTTCTAGCATACACTACCTGCCCGACTGACAAATCAGCCGTTTATCGGACAATATCGACCGTTCACCCGTAAATCCTTGTTGCTCTTCCAAAAATGTCTTACGTTGTCATTAACGAAATGTCCTACGTTGTCATTTCGCAATTCCTTCCTTAAGCAGGAAGGTTTCCGGGCAGTCCTGACCATCCATCGACGACCAGTTCCATCCACATGCGTCGCGCATTAAGTAGCAAAGGAGCTCTATGGACGCCATCGTAAAGATGCTCGAAAAGCATCAACCGTTCTTTGAGAAGATCTCGAGGAACATCTACCTCCAGGCCATTAAGGACGGATTCCTTGGGTGCATGCCCATCGTCCTCACCTCTTCGATCTTCCTGCTGATCGCCACCCTTCCCGGCGTAGTCGGCATCACGCTGCCCCAGCCGCTTATCGACTGGTGCAACAAGCTGTACAACTTCACCATGGGCGTTATGGGCATCATGGTTGCCGGCACCACTGCCAAGAACTTCACGGCTTCCATGAACCGTCGCATGCCCGCCGGCAAAGTGCTCAACGACGGTTCCACCATGGTGGCCGCCCAGTGCAGCATGCTGCTGCTCGCAGTCACGCAGTTCACCACCAAGTTCAACGGCTCCGAACTTTCGGTCTTCGATTGCACCAGCATGGGCACGCGCGGTCTGTTCTCGGCCTATATCGCCGCGTTCATCACCGTGTGGGTCTACAAATTCTGCGTCTCGCGCGATCTGACCATTAAGCTGCCCAAGGAGGTCCCGGGCGCCATCGCTCAGAACTTCCGCGACATCATCCCCTTTGGCGGCGCCGTCATCATCTGCGGCATCATCGATGTCGTCGTGCGTAACCTCATGGGCGTTCCGTTCTCTGAGCTGCTTATTAAACTGCTTTCCCCGCTCTTTACCGCTGCAGAAACCTATCCTGGCCTTATCCTTATCCAGGCAGCCACCGCGTTCTTCTGGTTCATCGGCGTCCACGGTCCCTCGATCGTCCAGCCGGGCATCGACCCCATCCGTCTTGCCAACCAGGCCGAGAACCTGCAGGTTCTGCTGGCAGGCGGCCACCCCGCCCACTCCCTCACCTTTAACATGTCGCTCGTGGGTGAGTTCGGCGGCACCGGCGCCACGTTCATCGTGCCGCTTCTGCTGATTCTCTTTATGAAGTCCAAGCAGCTCAAAGCCGTCGGTAAGGCCTCGATTGTTCCTGTTGCCTTCGCCGTCAACGAACCGCTGCTCTTTGGCGCGCCGATGATCCTTAACCCCTACATGCTCGTCCCCTTTGTTGCCGCCGGCTGCGTCAACGTAAGTGTTGCCAAGTTCTTTATCGATAACGTGGGCATGAACGGCTTCTCCTTCGTGGTGCCTTGGGCCACCCCTGCCCCCATCGGCATCTTCATCACCACGAACTTCCAGCTTATCGCCCTGGTGTTTGTCGCGATCATCATCTTGCTGGACGCCATCATCTACCTGCCGTTCTTGAAGGCATACGATAAACTGCTCTGTGACCAGGAGGCCGAGCGCGCCGCCGAGCTGGGTCTCGAGTCCAATGGTGCCGCTTCCGTCGCCGCCAACGCCTCTACGCCCGCTGCCGAGCAGGCCACCGCTTCCGTCGAGACGACCGTTGCCGCCGCCGACAGCAAGCCTGTCGCCGATCAGCCCGAGCCCGCTGCCGATGCATCCGCCAAGAAGGATGTCGATGGCCTGAAGGTCCTCGTCCTGTGCGCCGGCGCCGGCACCTCTGCCATGCTTGCCAACGCCATCAAGGAAGGTGCCGCACAGACCGGAGAGAACATCGCTTCCTCTGCCGGTGCTTATGGCCAGCACACTGCCATCATGGATCAGTACGACGTCATCGTGCTCGCCCCGCAGGTTCGTAGCTACTACAACGACATGAAGGCCGACACCGATCGTCTGGGCATTAAGCTGCTCGCCCCGCGCGGCAAGGAATATATCGACCTTACCCGCGACCCCGCCGGCGCCATCAAGTGGCTCCGCGAGAACCTCGACTAGTTCCTCCCTCTGTTGGTGCCCGGATCCCCAGTTCGGGCACCTCTCCCTATTCGTATCCCACAGAAAGGATGACTTATGAACAACCCCATGCAGTTCCCCGACGGCTTTGTGTTTGGCGGCGCCACCGCCGCTTACCAGGTTGAGGGCGAGACCCGCACGCACGGCAAGGGCAAAGTGCCCTGGGACGATTTCCTGGCAGCTCAGGGTCGCTTCTCCCCCGATCCTGCAAGCGACTTCTACAACAAATATCCGGTCGATATCGATTTGTGCCAGCGCTTTGGCATTAACGGCATTCGCGTCTCCATCGCTTGGAGCCGCATCTTCCCCAGTGGCACCGGCGAGATTAACCCCGAGGGTGTCGCTTTCTATCACGAGCTTTTCGCCGCCTGCAACAAAGCTGGCGTTATCCCCTATGTCACGCTCGATCACTTTGATACGCCCGAGGCCTTTTACCAGAACGGCGGCGAGGGTTTCCTGACGCGCACGACGATCGACGCCTTTGTCGAGTACGCCAAGTTCTGCTTTGCCGAGTTCACCGAGGTCAAGCACTGGTTCACGTTTAACGAGATTCCCGCAACCGCCGAGGGCAGCTTTATCGTCGGCAACTGGCCGCACGGCGAGAAGTACCGCCTGGACAAGGCCTTCCAGCTCATGCACAACATGATGGTAGCCCACGCCAAGGCTGTCGTCGCCTTCCATGAGGGCGGCTTTGAGGGCGAGATCGGCATTGTCCAGAACCTGGAGCCCAAGTATCCCCTCGACCCCAACAACGCCGCCGATTGCGAGGCAGCTCGCATGGCCGACGTCATCAACAACCGCTGGGTGCTCGACGCCACTTTCCGCGGCCACTATGCAGCCGACACCATGGAGGCTGCGACCAAGCTGGCCCATATCGCCGGCGGCGAGCTCGACGTCCGCGACGAGGACATCGCCGCGCTGACCGCCGCGCTCCCCTACAACGATTGCCTGGGCGTCAACACCTACAAGTGCCAGTTCCTGCGTGCCGCCGAGGGCGAAAACGACATCAACCACAATGGCACCGGCGACAAGGGCTCCTCGCGCTGGTTCCTCAAGGGCGTGGGCGAGTCATGCGTGCGCGAAGGCGTTCCCACCACCGATTGGGACTGGATCATCTATCCCGAGGGCCTGTACGACCTGCTGCTTCGCATTAAGAACGATTACCCCAACTACAAAAAGATCTACATCACCGAGAACGGCATGGGCTATAAGGACGACTTTGAGGACGGCTTTATCGACGACGCCCCTCGCATCGACTACATGCGCCAGCATCTCGCGTGGATCCTCAAGGCCATCGACGGCGGCGTGAACGTCGACGGCTACTTTGTGTGGTCGCTGCAGGACCAGTTCTCCTGGACCAACGGCTACAACAAGCGCTACGGCCTGTTCTACATCGACTTCGAGACCCAGAAGCGCTATCCCAAGGCGAGCGCGTACTGGTACAAGAACGTCGCGGAGACCGGCCTGCTCATGGCCTAACTTCTGCCACATACCCCCTGTCGGCCGCATGC
>OHIK01000667.1_pt1 | contig 17211 bp, 10 predicted proteins | sample 1568241 | NCBI WGS metagenome assembly OHIK01 (sample SAMEA3879567, study PRJEB24766) | human gut metagenome | biome: human-associated habitat; feature: feces | place: USA | collected 1985/1987 | reverse complement strand
CCATCCAATTCTGGACTTCCTTTACCGGCCCTGACGGCGAATACGCCCGGGATATCACCAAGCGTTTTAACGAGCTGGACAACGGCATCACCGTGGAGTTCGACGCCATGGGCGCCGATATCCTGACGGAAAAGCTGGCAACCGCCCTTTCCACGGACAACGCCCCCGACCTGGTGTTCCAGTTCAACCTGCAGGTTGGCCTGCACGGTAAAAACGGCACCATGAGAGATTTGTCCGATTTCTGGGAGAAAACCGGCGTTGACGAAAGTGATTTCGTGGAAAATTCTATCACCGCCCTTCAGTATGAAGGCAAGCAGATCATGCTTCCCTTCCACTGGTATTCTACCTATCTGTATTGGAACAAAGACCTGTTCGAGGCCGCCGGCTTAGACCCGGAAACGCCTCCCACCACCTGGGAAGAGGTTTACACCATGGCCGAGAAGCTCACCGACCCCTCTAAGAACGTATACGGAATCGGCCTGCCCACCAGCGGCGCTGTGCCGTGGTTCTATTCCATCATGCGCTCTAACGGCGGAGATTTCTTCGATACCGAAAACATGAAATCCCTGCTGGACAGCAAAGAGAATCTGGATACCCTGAAGTGGATCCAGGATATGGCCCAGAAGGGCTTTACCCCCGCCAACAACACCGGCGCCGACCTGGATAACGTCATGATGGCGGACCAGCTGGCGATGTATGTAAACGGCCCCTGGCTGTCTACCGGCTTGAGGGACAACGAGATCAACTTTGGCGTAACCGGTATGCCCGCCGGCAGCAAGGACACCATCGGCGTTGCCGAGGAATATGGTTTCTGCGTGCCCAAGGATACGCCTGACGCCAATGTGGACGCGGCTTACAAGTATATGGCTTATTGGTACACTCCTGAGATCGCCTCCGAGTGGTGCCTGAAGAATGGCTATCCTCCCTTCATGAAGTCCCTGGTTGAAAACGAGGACATCAAGAACGACGAATACGTCAACATCTTCTCTCAGATGCAGGATTACGGCGAGGTATCCTGCGTGGGCCTGACCACCGGCCAGCAGATTCAGAGCGACGTGCTGTTCCCCATGGTGGAAAACATCATGGCCGGAAACGACGCCCAGGCCGAACTGACCAAGGCTTCTGAGGAAATCGATGGAATTTTAGCGACTGAGAAATAATCAGAATAAGTGGCGAGGTTTGCTCTAGTTGGAGGCTAACGCCTTATCTTGGGGCAAACCTCAAATTTTACCAAAGGGGGATGCCAGCTTTGCTGAAAAAATTAGACAGATATTGGAACCGTCCCGGCCGGGCCGCCTATATCTTTATACTGCCATCGTTAGTGCTCCTTTTTATTTTTGCTTTTATTCCGCTCTGCGCTTCTATTGTAATCGGCTTTATGCACATGGACATCTACTTCAGCGACGTTCATTTCGATGGATTTAATAACTTTGTCCGCGCGTTTCAGGACGAACGCTTTTGGAACGCACTGAAAAACACTCTGCTTTTCGCGATTATAGAAATGGTGCTCCAGATCGTGGTAGGACTGCTGGTGGCTAACGCCCTGGTGAGCTCGACGTTTTTCAATAAATTTTCCCGCACCATTCTCTTCATTCCTGTTGTAATCTCGACCGCCGCCACTGGCGTTATGTTCGGTCTTCTTTTAGATGAAACCATCGGCTATATTCCCTATCTCTGCGGTATGCTGGGCTTCCCGGACGCCACCTTTTTCAGAAACGCTTCCACCGCGATGGGCACGATCATCGCCATGACGGTTTGGAAAAACTTCGGCTATACCATGTCGATTCTCGTGGTGGGCATCCAGGGCGTGTCCCAGAGCTACTACGAGGCCGCCCGGATCGACGGCGCCTCCAAGGTGCAGCAGTTCTTCTATATCACTCTGCCGGGAATTCTGCCCAACCTGGGCTTCTGCATCATCACCAACCTGATCGGCGCCCTGCAGGTATTTGACCAGGTGTTCGTCACCACCCAGGGCGGTCCCCAGTATACAACCGAAACCTTAGTGTTCTACATCTATAAGACGGGCTTCCGCGACCCCTTCGACCTGGGCTACGCCAGCGCCATGTCGGTCCTGCTGCTGATCGCTATTTTAATCCTAGCCGTGCCGGTCTATAAGAAGATGTTTATGTCTAAGGATTAGGAAGGTGCACAGATTATGAAAAAGACAAAAGAAGATATTGTATTAGGCACTATCAAATATATCTGCATCGCGGCTTTGCTGATCGTGGTGCTGTTTCCCATGATCTGGCTGGTCGCCGGCTCCTTTAAGCTGGAAAAGGAGATTTTATCCTTCCCGCCTACCGTATTCGGCGAGCATTTCAGCATGAAATCCTTCCAGCGCATTTTTGATGCGATTCCCTTTCTGCAGTATATCGCCAATACGGTGATTTTTGCCTTGGGCGCGACCGGTCTGGCTCTGGTGTTCGACTCTGCGGCGGGATACGCCTTCGCCCAGCTGGACTTTAAGGGAAAGAATTTTCTGTTCGTCGTCGTTTTGCTGACCATGATGGTGCCGTTCCAGGTCATGATGATTCCGCTCTTTTTGGAATCCAACTATTTGGGACTATTAAATACCTATATGGGCCTGATTCTGCCCAAGGCCACCACCGCGTTCGGTGTGTTTATGATGCGCTCCTATTTCGCTCAGCAGCCTCATGAGCTGGGCGAGGCCGCCCGAATCGACGGCTTAAGCGAAATCGGTATTTTCTTCCGGATCTTCCTGCCTTTGGTGGTGCCGGGCCTGATGACCCTGGGTATTTTCCATCTGATGAACAACTGGAACGATCTTCTGTATCCCCTGATGATGACCACGGAAACCAAGATGAGAACCCTCTCCGCCGGACTGGCGCTGTTCGTGGGCGAGAGAAGCACCACCTATTACGGCCCTCAGCTGGCCGGTGCATTGATCTCCATTCTGCCGCTGATGGTTCTGTACGCTTTCTTCCAGAAGTATTTCATCGCCAGCGTGGCCACCAGCGGAATGAAGGATTAATCGGGATGAATCAAAATTTGAAAAATTCTGCCCAGGCTCTGCTGGCCATGCAGCGCATGTCCTGGGAGCAAGGAGTGGCGGCACAGGCGTTTTTTGAGTACGGGCGGCCTGACATCGGGATGCTTATGGTCCGGGAGGCCTTGCGCCGCTCCGACGGGAAGGGCCTGCTGGGGATTACTAATCCGGCGATGGATTCCGTTGACTGCGGGGCCAACGGACTGCCCCTTTATTACGCTTATCAATATACTGGGGACCGCGCTTATTGGGCGGCCTTGCAGAGACTGGCTGATTGGCTGGAGTTTTCCGCCCCCCGGGGCGCCTCCGGCCAATTGTATCATAACCCGGGCAGCCGGAAAATGATGATCGACGGAATTTATCACATTCTTCCGCCTTTAGCGGCGGCAGGAAGGGCCGGGTTCGCGGCTCAGCAGGCGGAGCTGTTTCACCGGAGGCATTATGATTCCAAAACTGGGCTTTACCGCCAATTTTGGGATGAGGACGGGAACAGCTTTTGCCGCCGGGAGCTTTGGGGCGGCGGCCAGGGATGGATGGCCGGGGCCTTAGCCCTGGCGTGCAGGCTTCTTCCGCCGGAGGACGGTGAAACCAAAAAAACGCTGGGTGAGCGGCTGAACCGCCTGCTGAAGGCCATGAAGAACTATTTGCGGGAAGACGGCCGGTTTCACGACGTTTTGGACGACCCGTCCACGTTCCCCGAGGTGACAGCATCCCTGATGATGTGCTATACTGTTTATCAGGGAATCAGCGCCCTTGTGGTGCCTGCCGAGGAGAAAAGGGATGCCGACCGGGTGCTGGAGCTTTTAGAGCGGTATGTGGATGAACAGGGCTTTGTCAACAGCGCCTGCGCCTCACCCGGCTTTGACCGGCCCGGAAATTCCGCGGAGGCGCAGGCTTTTTATCTTTTGGCGCATTCGGCTAAGAGAGCGTTAGAACCCCAAAAAGCTTAATGATGAGGTGAAAAAGAAATGATGCTGAACAATAATCCCTATTCTGAGGTCAAGGGCTTTAACTACTGGCCGTCCTATGCTATGGTTTTAAACGATGTGATGGACAGATTTGATTTGGAAATCGTCAAAAGGGAGTTAAAGGGCGCCCAGAACCTGGGAGCCAGCTGCGTACGGGTGTGGGTCAGCAATGTGAGCTGGCAGAGAAGCGCCCCCAGGTTTCTCTCTGATTTCAGAGCCTTGCTTTCCGCGGCGGAAAGCTATGGTATTTTGGTCATGCCTGTGCTTTTTAACCGCTGGGTGGATACGGATTATCCCGTAGGAGAACTGGACCTGACCACCGTAATGATGCCATTGTCCGGGGCCAACCGGGAGTATCTGCGCTCCTTCCTGGGAGAATTCCGGAATGATTCCCGGATTCTGATGTGGGATCTCTGCAACGAGCCTTTTTATTACGCGCTTCTGCCGCTGGAGGAGAACGCAATCCAGGAGATCAAGAGACTGGAAATCCGCTACTGGCAGGAATGCCTTGCTGAGATCCGCCGGATTTCTCCCAGCCAGCCGGTCACTATGGGCTTTGCAGGCCCGGCAGACCCGGCGCTGGAGGAGCTTTACCGCAGCCTGGATGTGATTTCCTTCCACCCCTACGCCGAGTATTGGGACGAGGGCTTTTTACAGTTCACAGATGCTTACATAGACGTTGCGAACCGGCTGGAGAAGCCTCTGCTCTGTACGGAAACCTGTCAGGGCAGCCTAAACGACCAGGTGCGCGGGGAGATCGTCAGGCAGACCCTGGATGCGCTGGAAAGCCGAAGCATCGGATGGCTGGCCTGGCATTTGTGCGAGGGAAAGGTCGTCACCGGAGACCGGTCCCGTCCGGACGGAAACTGCCGGCCCGGAGAGGCAGGATATATGCCCTTCCTGCTGGCCGACGGCTCGATCCGGCCGCATCACGAGGCGGTGCTGCGTTACACCAAGCCGGAACGCAGAAGCTGACCGAAGCCGCAGGCAATCGCGTAAACCGAAAGGAAATAAGGAGGATGTCATAGTGCAATACAGAAGAATGGGCCGCAGCGGGCTAAAGCTCAGCGAGGTGGCCGTTGGAAGCTGGATGACGGATCTGAAGGGCCGGGAGGCCTGCGATACCGCGAAGGAGGTTCTGCGCCGGGCTTACAACAGCGGCGTAAACTTTTTTGACTGTGCCGACGCTTACAGCGGCGGTCAGGCGGAGGTTTTCCTGGGAAATATTCTGAAAGAATTTCGGAGAAGTTCCTACGTGGTTTCCAGCAAGGTGTTTTTCCCAGTGGGAGACGGTCCCAACGACCGGGGGCTTTCCCGGAAGCACATTGTGGAACAGCTGAACCGGTCTCTGAAAAATCTGCAGGTGGATTATTTGGATCTCTATTTCTGCCACCGGTTTGATCCGGAAACCTGTATGGAGGAAACTCTGGAAACTCTGAGCGATATGGTGGCCCAGGGGAAAATTCTGTACTACGGGGTCAGCGAATGGAGCCCGGTTCAGATTACCAAGGCGCTCGGCCTGATTCAGAAGCACGGCTACCGGCCCTTGTCTGTGATTCAGCCTCAGTACAATATGGTGGACCGGTATATTGAGGATGAAATTATGGGGATCTGCGAGGAAAACGGCGTGGGTATCGTTCCCTTCTCGCCCCTGTCCCAGGGCTTGCTCACAGGCAAATACAGAAAGGGCCAGCCTATCCCGGAAGGCTCCCGGGCAACCCATCAGGCGGATAAGCAGATCAACCAGCTTCTCACAGAAGAAAATCTGGATAAGGTGGAGAAGCTGCTGCGGGTGGCCAAGGAGCTGGGAGTTTCCCTCTCGGTTCTGGCTCTGGCCTGGATCCTGCGGAAGCCGGCCGTCACCAGCGTGATCACCGGGGCCTCCAAGGCCTCCCAGCTGGCTGGCAACCTGGCTGCCAGCGGGTTCCGGATTCCTCAGGAGGCTCTGGAGGAAATTGAGAAGATTCTGGATTACCATCCCTTTGTGAGAAGGATCGGATAACCCTACGGAAGGAAAGGACCGCGATAAAAGAAAATCCGCTTAGCAGGCGGTCAAAAGAAGCGGAAAAACAGTGAAGCGCAAAATGCGAAGAATAGAAAAGCGGAAGCTTTGGCGAAGGTGAAAAGGAGGAGCTTATGAAAAAGATTACGCTTGGAGGAATGCAGGCCTCCGATATTGTACTTGGATGTATGCGGATCAGCGATATGGCTGTGTCCCGGGTGCAGGAGCTTTTGGAAACAGCTGTCGAAGAGGGGATCAACTATTTCGATCACGCAGATCTTTACGGCCACGGAGCTTCAGAGGAGGTTTTCGCAAAGGCCATGGGCCAAAAGCCCTCGCTGCGGGAGCGGATTTATCTCCAGTCCAAATGCGGCATCCGGGATGACGGGGGCCTTTTCCGGTATGATTTTTCCAAGAGCCATATTCTGAAAAGCGTTGACGGTATTCTGAAACGGCTGAACATCGATTATCTGGATGCGCTGCTTCTTCACCGGCCCGATCCGCTGGTGGAGCCGGAAGAGGTGGCCGAGGCCTTTGAGCTTCTCCACAGCAGCGGAAAGGTCAGAAGCTTCGGCGTCAGCAACCAGTCCCCTATGCTGATCGAGCTGCTGCAAAAATATGTCAATCAGCCCTTGGTGATCAACCAGCTTCAGTTCGGCGTTGCCCACACCCCTATGCTGGATCAGGAGCTTTTCTTCAACATGACCGCTGATCAAAGCGTGGACCGGAGCAGCGAAATCCTGGAGTACTGCCGCTTGAAGGATATCGCCATACAGGCCTGGTCGCCGTTCCAGTATGGATTTTTTGAGGGCGTGTATCTGGATAACGCCAAATTTGGCCCGCTGAACGATACCTTAGACGCCATTGGAAGGAAATACGGCGTATCCAAAGCCGCTGTGGGCGTTGCCTGGATTCTGCGCCATCCGGCGAAAACCCAGGTAATCGTCGGCACCACCAACCCGGAGCGCCTGAAGGCGATGTGCAAGGGCTCGGAGGTTGTCTTGACCCGGGAGGAATGGTATGAGATTTACCGGGCGGCCGGACATAAAATCCCCTGACCATAAACCGCCGTTTCGAGGCTTAAGCAGATCAGAAGCGAATAAATACAGTGGACGCCTTGCGGTGCTTTTTTACGGAAGCTGACGATTTTACTTTTGCGGCCGCCCCGGAGCGCTTGTTTTGCGGCGAAACCGTTCAGCGCAGCCGCCTTGCCGCAGGGCTGAGAGGGCTTCAACGATTGTCAAATCAGCTTGAGCGTTATGCGCGGCCGGCAACACGCGGAAACCGCCTGTTGCCAGGAGAAACCGCCGCCGTGGACCGGTGGAGTGCGAGCCTTTAGGGAACCCTGTGGACACAGGCGCGCCGCGCGGTGAATCAGACAGATTGCACCGCAGGAGGTATGGGCGTGAAACGTCCGGCCCGGGCGCTGTACGCCTGAAAGAGCTTTCGTCACAACGGCGGTCGGTGAAAGGCGTTCTCAGTCCATTCTCAGCTGTTTTGCTGATCAAGCTTATCTGAGCTGTGCTTCAGGATCAACAAAATTCGAAATTAAGGAAGGAATCGGCATGAAAGGATTTCAAAGCAGGCTTCCCGCAGCCCGCTGGGAGGAAGGACTGCTGTGCGGCAACGGCACCATCGGCGCTATGGTGATGGGCTGGCCGAAGGAGGAGACCATTTACTTTACCCATGAGAAATTATACGCGCCCTTCGCTCCGAAGCGGGAGCCTGTGCATACGGCAGGGCATCTGGAAGCTATCCGGCGCATGATGCTGGATGGCAGATACGAGGAAGCGGCGGAATTTGTGGTAAATCTTTCCTATCAGGAGGGGTATGGGCCCCGGATCGAGCAGTGGACCGACGGGTTTACCGTGGCCTGCGACATGAAGCTGCGGTTTCCCCAGAAGGAGGAGCCGGAGGACTATAAAAAATCCCTGAATTTTGAAAACGGCCAGGCGGAGGTTTCCTTCACCCTGGGAAGCAGCCGGGTCACCCGGGATTTCTTCGTATCCCGAGCCGCCGGGATCGCCGTAATGCGGATCACCTCTTCAGAGCCCGTCAGCTTTGAGGTCTCTCTGGAAAAGCATCAGGAAATTCAGGAAGCCTGCGAGCCGTATTGGAAGGAGGTCGGCTACGACCGCCGGATCCTGGATCCGCTGGTAGCCGTTCAGGATCATACGCTGCTGTATGAGGGCGTGTATCAGGATACCGATTTCGGATACCGCTGCGCTGTAAAAGTCGCGGAAACAGACGGCGCGGTTTGCGGGGAGCCGGACAGAATCACCGTAAGAAACGCCCGGGACACCTTGCTGTTCTATAATCTTCTTCCGGTTCCGGACCGCCGGAAGGCTGTCCCCCGGGCGGAGGACAGCTTTGAGGGCCTGCCCTTGTCCTATGAGGAATTGCTCCAGGCCCACGCGCGGCTTCATAACGCCGTTTACAGCCGTATGGAATTGAAACTCAGCGACCCGCAGGCGCCTAAGAGCGAGCTGGCGGAGGAGCTCTGGGAAAAAGGGCGGCAAAAGCTGCCGCCCAACCGGTATTTTGAAATGCTGTGCGACGCGGGCCGGTACCAGGTGATCTGCGCCAGCGGAGAGACGCCGCCAACGCTTCAGGGGATTTGGACCGGAACCAACCATGTGCCCTGGTCCGCCGATTATACCCGCAACGGCAACGAGCAGACGGTGATTCTTTCCAATCTGCCCGGCAATATGTTTGAGTGCATGGACAGCTTTATCCGCTATGAGGAGAGCCTGATCCCGGAGGAGCGGGAAAACGCCAGGGTGATGTACGGCTATCCCGGTATTTTAAGCGCCTCCCGCACCAGCAGCCACGGCCTGAACAACCACTTCAGCGTAGAATGGCCTATGACGTTTTGGACCACCGGCGCCGCATGGAACGCCCATTTCTTTTATGATTACTATCTTTATACCATGGACCGGGAGTTCTTTTTAAACCATGCGCTTCCGTATATGAAGGAGTGCATCGTGTTTTTTGAGAAATTCCTTATCGAGGACGAAAACGGCAAGTGGATGTTCGTCCCGTCCTATTCTCCGGAAAACAAGCCGGCGAATTCCCCCGGAATTTCCCAGGCGTGCATTAACGCCACCATGGACGTCGCTTTGGTCAGCGAGCTGCTGCGGAATCTGATTCAGGGCTGTGAAACGGAAGGCGTGGAAAAAGAAAGCCTTCCCAAGTGGAGAGCCATGCTGGGGAAAATGCCTGCCTATCAAATTAACGAGGACGGCGCTTTAAAGGAATGGTGTACTTCCCGGCACGAGGATTTTTACGATCACCGCCATTCCTCCCACCTGTATCCCCTGTATTACGGGGTGGCGGAGGAATTTAAAAACCAGCCGGAGCTGATGGAGGCCGCTAAAAAGGCCTATGAAATGCGGATGAAATATAAAAAGCAGGAAATCGGCGTGATGGCGTTCGGCACGATCCAAATGGCTATGACCGCCGTCCACCTGGGAGATACGGACACGGCGTGGAGGCTTTTATGCTCCATTGCGGAAAATAATTACTACAATACCTTTTCCCCCTCTCACAACGCCGGACCGTTTATCTTCAACTGCGATATCAGCGGCGGCGTGCCGGGGCTGATATTTGAAATGCTGATCCAGTCCTATCCGGTTACCGATGAAAATGGAAAGATCCAGTCCTTTGAGATCCGGCTCCTGCCGAATCTTCCGGAGCCCTGGCAGTCGGGCAGCCTGCGCGGCGTGAGAGCAAGAGGCGGCTTTGAACTGAACTTTTCCTGGGAAAACGGAAAGGTCACCCAGTGCGAGGTCATTTCACATTCCAATTACAGCTACACCATGGGATAGGGCAAAGCGGATTTGTCCGGATGGTGGGAAAACGGCTTTCTGGAGCTTGAAGGCGGAAGCGCCTGAAGCCGGGCCGCTGTGCGCCTGGGAAAGCTCATTTCGGGCCGTGGAACAGCCGGCGCTGAAAGGCTGGCTTTAAGATATTTTGATTGGATCGTCAGGAGGAGCGATTATGAATTATACGGTTATGGCTTATACCCGCCGGGAAAACAGAGAGCTGGAGAGCGCCATGCACCTGGCGGCGGTGCTGGAAAACGGCTCCTTGCAGCCCTTGCAGAACGGGACCGGCATCCTGTTTGCCAAAGCGGAATTTAACGAAGGCCCTCTGTGCGGCACCACGAAAATCCTGCGGAAGCCATGGGTGTTCCGCCTGAAGGATGGAGCCTTCGGCGTGGTATGCCTGCGCCGCAACGTAGGCGGCGGTCTGGAGCCTGGAAAAGAAAACTGCGTGCTGATATTCACCTCGCCGGATCTTCTTTCCTTCCGGGAGGAGGGACTGATCCCGGCAGCGCCGGAGGGTACGGCTGTTGCGGACGTCCGGTGCCAATGGGATGGGAAGGCTGGGCTCTACCAGCTGACCTGGTCGGATGGAACCGGATATTATACCTCGTCGTCACCGGATCTGACTTCCTTCACCGGTATGGAAAAGACCGGTTCCCCGGAGCCCCGGGCCTTGGTGAAGCTCAGCGATGGGGTGGATGGATGTTTGATTTCTCTTACCCAAGAGGAGTATGAAAAGGTTCTGCGCCGCTATTCTCCGGTAGTCCAGATCGGATGCCTGCCGGTTTATTGCAAGGCGGCTCCCGGGGAAAGAGTATCCCTTCCGGAGCAGGTGACCCTCACCTATTCCGACGGCTCGTTGAAGCCGATGCCGGTAAAATGGGAGCCCTTCTCCAGAACCCTGCCCGGCGTGTACTCGGTGGCGGGCGCCGTACAGCGGGAGACTTGGCCCTTTCCATTTTTGGAGGAGCGGGCGGACCCGACGGTGATCCGGTACCGGGGGCGCTACTATTATATGGCCACGGATGACGGAAACGGCCAGACCACCCTGAAAATCCGGGGCAGCGATACCATCAGCGGGCTGGCGGAGGCGGAGGAGCGCGTGATTTTCACCGCGAACCCGGAGGGATATATGTCAGGCTGCCTGTGGGCGCCGGAGCCCCACGTGGTAAACGGAAGACTGTGCGTGTTTTTTGCCGCCGGCAATCCCCACTGGTATACGGTGCAGTGCCATGTGATGGTGATGGCGGGGGATGACCCCCTGGACGCGGCAAGCTGGCAGACGCCTCAGCGGTGCCGCACCATAGAAGGCGGGGTCCTGTGCCCCGATGGAATCACCCTGGACATGACCTGCTTCACTGTGGGCCAGGTTCCCTACGTGGTCTGGGCCCAGCGGGTGATGCGCCTGGAGGAGCAGGAATTCGGCAACTCCGACTTATACATTGCCTCGGTGGATCCGGAAAAGCCCTGGCAGCTCACCAGCGCCCCGGTCTGCATCTGCCGGCCGTCCTATGGCTGGGACCGGGTGGATACCACGGTCGATGAAGGCCCCTTTGCCGTGCGGAGAGGAGACGACCTGTTCCTTACGTTTGCGGGATCCAGCGTCAGCGTTCTGTATTGTGTAGGCCTGCTTCACGCTAAGACGGGAAGCAACCTGCTCGATCCGGAAAGCTGGGAGGAGCTGGGGTACCCCATTCTTACCAGCGAGAGCGTGCCCGGTCAGCTGGGACCCGGACACAACTCCTTTGCGAAGGATGAATTTGGAAACGATATTGTGGCGTATCACGCCAAGCTGCCGGCAGCGGACGGCCACGACCCGGGAATGACAAACCGGCATACCGGCCTGAGGCCTGTCCACTGGGACGCCGAAGGCCTTCCGAGACTGGATATGACCCCGGAAAGGGAGCTGTCCCCCGGCTTCCAAATCCAGGCCGTTGTGGAGATCACGGAGGCCCCAAAGGAATAACCCAAGAAACTTTGCACTAAGGCGTCCTAGGCTTACGCAGGGCGCCTTTGCTTTGCTGTGGGGAAATTTAACGAATGAAGAGAAGCGCCTGTCAGAAGCCAGGCGGTAACGGCTCTTTCAGAACCTGTGTGAACTGCGTTTCGGCTTATCTCTTTGAGCAAAATACCTTCCGCAGAAATTTCTGAGGTCCCGCTGAGGCCCCGGTCAGAAAATCTGTGCCTTTGTTCCTCATTTTTGAGAGCTATAGAACCCTTTGACATCGCCGTCAGCCAAGGCTTTTTATCCGCCCTTCCAGTTTAGCCGGGGCCTTTCTTAGCTGTAAGCGGCAAAAAAAGAACCCATCCGGCAGATACCGGATGGGTTCTTTTTGAACTAGCTTATCCTAGGAAGCTTACGGAGCGATTATTTATACAGCGGGCCGTAGGTCTTGCAGGCATTGTAATCGGCGGCCATGGGGCAGTCTACGCCGAAGGAGGCCCAGGCGTGAGGACGGAAGATCTCCTTCTCGTCCAGGTTGTGCATAGAGACCGGGATTCTCAGCATGGAGGCCAGGGTAATCAGGTCCTTGCCGATGTGGCCGTACACAAACGCGCCGTGGTTGGCGCCCCAGTTGGCCATGACGGAGTAAACGTCGGTGAAGGGGCCTTTGCCGGTGAGCTTGGGAGCAAACCAGGTGGTAGGCCAGGTGGGGTCGGTGCGCATATCCAGGGTCTTGTGAACCTCGTCGGGCAGGGTAACGGTGTAGCCCTCAGCGAACTGGAGCACCGGGCCCAGGCCCTCCACCAGGTTCAGGCGGACCATGGTCACAGGCATTTCGGCCTGGGTCTTAAAGTGAGAGGAGAATCCGCCGCCGCGGAAATATCCCAGGTCGGCATGGCACCAGTCGGTGGCCTTCAGGCAGCCGTCAATGTCGGCGTCGGTCATGTCATACCATTTCTTCATCACGTGGTTGCCGTTTTCATCTGTGCTCGCGCCGGTTGCGTCCAAAGCCGCGGCGCCGGAATTGATCAGATGGATAAAGCCGCCGGCGGCCTTGCCCTCAGGCTTCCAGCCGGTCACGCGCTCCACAGCCTCGGGGCTCCAGTAGGTGCGTACGTCGGCGAAAACGCTTGCCTGGTTGGTGAGCAGGTTGCCAAACATCATGGAAACGGCATTGAGGCCGTCGTTCTCAGTGGCAAAGGGAATCGGCTGCTTTTTGCCGCGCCAGTCAAAGGTGGTGTTCATAAAGGCCTCGGTAAAGTCGCCGTTAGGCTGCCAGTCGGACCACATGCGCTGGCCCTGGAAGCCTCCCAAAATGCCGTTGCGGCCCATGGATTCTTCTTCCCAGCCCATTTCGGCCAGCTTGGGGTTGCCCAGCATCAGGTCGCGGCAGATCAGGGTCATCTTGACTACGAAGGCCCATTCCTCTTCCTTCTGGGCGTCGGTGTGCTTTTTCTCCGGCGGGTTCTTATCGAAGCCCTCCGGGCAGTGCGCCTTGGTCCAGGCCAAAGCTCTCTCAAATTCCTCGTGATCGTAAATCTCCAGCTTCATGCGGCGGAGCACCTCGGTCATATCTACCCACTCGGCGCGGATGCCCAGGTAGTCCTGGAAGAACTGAGGATTGCAGAAAGAGCCCATGATGCCCATGGAAACGGAGCCGATGCCCACATAGGCTTTGTTCTTCATCACGCCGACAGCGCAGGCGCAGCGGGCGAACCGGAGAATTTTTTCCTTAACGTCGCAGGGAATGGTGGAATCCGTGACATCCTGGACGTCGTGACCGTAGATAGAGAAGGCAGGCAGGCCTCTTTGGTTGTGAGCGGCCATAACGGCGGCCAAATATACCGCGCCGGGACGCTCGGTGCCGTTAAAGCCCCAAACCGCCTTAATGGTGGAAGGATCCAGGTCCATCGTCTCGCTGCCGTAGCACCAGCAGGGAGTAACGCTCAGGGTGGCGCACACATTCTGCGTGGCGAACTGCTGGGCGCAGCGGGCCGCCTCCTCGCCGCCGCCGATGGTGCAGTCGGAAATGACGCATTTCATCGGAGTGCCGTCTGGATAACGAATCTCGGATTCAATCAGCTCCTTGGCCATCTTAGCCATCTGCATGGTTTTTTCTTCCAGGCTTTCCCGCACGCCGAACCGGCGGCCGTCAATGATGGGGCGGATGCCAATGGTAGGATAATTTGTCATGGAAATTGACCTCCTTATGGTAAAGTAAAATCACTCTGCCCAAGCTGGCAGAAATCCAACATTTTAGAAGCGAAAGGGCCAAAAACAGGAATCCCTCCGCCTAAAATATGTACAAGTTCATTATAAGGAAAATAAAAATCAAATTCAATAGGTTATTCTGTTTTCCATATCAGAATTGTTGCTTTCTTCCAGCCTGGGGTGCCCCTTGGGTTGTTAGGATATATCATACGAGTGACATATCAAGATTTAAAATTTTTAAAGAAAAGCGGATAATTTTATCTTATATTACTTTTTGTATAAAAAATTTCAGTTATATTTAAGAAAATACCTAAAAATTTCTAAATATAATATGTCAAACGGTTGACATTTCAAGAAAAGGATTTTATAATAGGCTCAGATAAAGAAAAAGAGCGGCTTTCTCCCCGGAAACTGACAAATTTTTAGCCCGGAGCGGTTTTTTAAATTGAGAAGGAGGAATTGTCTTGAAAGCAAAAATTTTCTGCTTGGTGCTGGCGGTATTGGTGGGGATCACCGTATTCACCGATTTCCGCGGCGCGGCGGGCACCGGCGGGGTGTCCATCACCATGCTGAACACCAAGGGGGAAATCCAGTCGGAGCTGGAAAGCATGGCGGCCTTGTACGAAAGCAAAACGGGAGTACATATCAACGTGATCCCGGCGGGAAGCGGCACCTCGCCCCTGGCGAATATCGCGGCGATGTACAGCTCGGGCAACCCTCCCACCCTGGCGATGCTGGATACCACCGACGTGGTGCAGATCGCGGAGGAAAAAGCTCTGGACCTGTCCGGCGAGCCGTGGGTATCCGAGGCGGGCAATATGGCCTACCGGATCAAGGACAAAGTACACGATGAGGAAAACGGCGCGGTGTACTCTTTCCCCATGGGGGCGGAGGCCCCGGGGCTGATCTATAATAAGACGGCCATTGAAAATACTCTGGGAATTTCCTTTGACCCCGCGGAGTATAACACCATTGAAAAGCTTCAGGGGCTGATGGAAGCTTTGCGGAACCACGGGATGGAGTATCCCATGATTATTTCCAAGGAGGACTGGTCCCTGGGCGCCCACTATTTGGGTATTTTCTATTCGGACCAGAGCCTGGACCCGGAGCAGGTGGATCAATTTATCACACAGCTGAAGCTGGGCCAGGTGGATGTGGCGGAGAACGGCGTGTACAACGGCCTGCTGGACACCCTGGATATGCTGAAGCTTTACAACGTGAACCATAAAGACCCGTTGTCCGCGGTTTATGAGGAAGACCCCAGCTATCTTGCCGACGGCACCTCGGCGTTCTGGTTTAACGGCACCTGGGCCTGGGCCAACGTGGAGGACTTCCTGGATAAGGGGGATGACCAGGAATTCGGCATCATGCCCCTGCCGGTGAGCAATGATGAAAACGACCCGATGAACCGTTATTTTACCGGCGTGGGCTCTAAGCAGACCATGATCGACCGGGTCATGTCCACCCCGGAGGAGCAGCAGGCGGCGAAGGACTTTTTGAACTGGCTGGTATATGACGCGCAGGGCCAGGACCAGCTGGTGAACACCCTGGGCATGGTGCCGGTGTTTACCAACGTTACCTTAGAACCGAAGGATCCCCTAGGCCGTTCCCTGAAGGCTTCCATTGACGGCGGGGAAACCGTATTCGGCCCCATGCTGCCGGCGGACCACTGGGCCCAGCTGGGCGGGCAGATGCAGGGGTACCTGGCGGGGCGCGTGGACCGAGAGGCCCTGGCGGGGATGATACAGGATTATTGGGCCAACGTGCGGCGGCGGGGGGAATAAGCCTCCGCTTGAATGTGAGACATGAGGAAAGGGTGTTTTTCAGTTGAAAGAAAAGACAAGGCTTGGAAACCTAAAGCTGTTTCTGGTGTTCGCCGGGCCCGCCACCGTTTTGTTCGCCCTGGTGGTGCTGGTTCCGTTTTTATACGGTATTTTTCTCACCTTTACCAACTGGGATGGGTTCTCCAGCGCGGTGGACCTGGTTGGCCTGCGGAATTACCAGGCCCTGGCCCAGGACGGGGCGTTTTGGGAATCCCTGGGCAAAACCATTCTGTATGTGCTGTGCTCGGTGGCGCTGATTAACTTCATCGCCTTTGTGCTGGCGTATCTTCTCACCAGCGGCCTGCGGGGCCAGGGGGTCATGCGTTCCGCGTTCTTTACCCCCAATCTGATCGGCGGCATTATCCTGGGCTTTATCTGGAAGTTTGTGTTCAATAAATCCATCGTGGCTGTGGGCGAGGCGCTGAATATGGATTTTCTCTCCTCTTCCTGGCTGTCCGACCCCACCAAGGCTTTCTGGGCCATGGTCATCGTCACCGTGTGGCAGTATTCCGGCTATATGATGATTATCTATGTGGCGGGCTTCACGGGCATTCCCAACGATTTGATCGAGGCCTCTAAAATCGACGGCTGCACCGCCATGCAGACCACCCGCAAGGTGGTGCTTCCCCTGATGGTGCCGTCCTTCGTCATCTGCCTGTTCCTTTCGGTGCAGCGGTGCTTTATGGTGTACGACGTGAACCTGGCGCTGACCAATGGCGGCCCTGAAAATTCCACGAAGTTCGCCGCCATGTTCGTGTACCAAAAGGCATTTACCTCTCAGGAGTACGGCGTGGGCCAGGCGGAGGCAATCGTGCTGTTTTTGATCGTGGCGGCCATCACCATGGCCCAGACCTATTTAGGAAAAAGAAAAGAGGTGGATGCCTGATGAATACCCAGGGAATCGTAGGCGGGCAAAAGAAACGGGTGTTTACCGTCCTGAAATTCGTGTTCCTGATCGTCATGCTGGCGGCTTATTTAATGCCCTTTTTCCTCATTGTGGTCAATTCTCTGAAAACCAAAAAGTCCATCATCAAGCAGCCTCTTTCGCTGATCGACCCCTTGGGGCCCACCTTTGACAACTTTATCGGGGCCTTTGATAAAATGAATTTTCTCCAGTCTTTTATGAACTCTGTTTTAATCACCGTCATCAGCGTGTCCCTGATTATCGTAATCACCTCTATGACCGCCTATTTCTTTGTGCGGGCCAATTGGAAAATCAACAAGGTGATCTTTTCCTTGATGATCGCGGCGATGGTGGTGCCGTTCCAGGCCATGATGATCCCTTTGGTGCAGGTGTACGGCGGCGTGTTCCGCATGATGGAGTATAAAAGCAGCCTGATCTTCTTCCATGTGGGCTTCAGCCTGGCGATGGCGGTGTTCATTTATCACGGCTTTGTGAAGAGCAACGTGCCCATCGCCCTGGAGGAG
>OHIK01000664.1_pt1 | contig 17302 bp, 15 predicted proteins | sample 1568241 | NCBI WGS metagenome assembly OHIK01 (sample SAMEA3879567, study PRJEB24766) | human gut metagenome | biome: human-associated habitat; feature: feces | place: USA | collected 1985/1987 | reverse complement strand
CGTGTGTCATTCGGTAGACCAATTCCGTCTTATCTACATACACATAATTCCCCTCTCTCAATTTGGAGAATGTCTGTATCCCTATCGGATATAATCGCCGCCCTTCCATCTTCGTCTCTGTTTATTGGTTCGTCAAGACAAATATAACGTTATTTCCCTAAACGATCAATTTTCAACCCTCTATTTTTCTATTCCACGCCTCATCGCCCTATACACCTCCTTGAGCGCCCCGGCCCCATACCCCATGAACTCCGGTTCATCCATCTCTACGCATAGTTCTTGTACCAAGCGGGTCAGACTCTGGGGATTGATACTCTTTTTTTTTCGCTTTGCTGTAGGTGGCGGTGCCTACGTGGGCCTCCGCACAAAACTCACGGATAGAGATTCCTAACCGCTTACGTGGAAATTCCACTAACTCATCAAATAAAATTTGGTTCAAATCTAAATTTTCCTTCATACTATGCTAATTTTTATTAAACAATCATCCGATATTTCAGCCTATAGGCTGAAACGCAGAATCAATTATTAGCAATAGCTTTAGAAAATTAATCTGAAATCCTATTGATATGGACCAACAAATGTCTTACTTCCTTCCTCCCATCACCAACACGCTTCCTACCGGGAACTGTACACTACGGGAAGTGTACCGATGGATCACCGAGGATAAATCTCTCGAAACGGTTACCAACGAATTACGCGCCTTCATCCGGGAAGACCGGATAGCGGAATACCGCCAACTCAAACAGCGACAACTGCCGTTCGTAACGCCCCACGGCGTTTTTTCCCGTCGTAAGAGCGACGCTCTCATCTCCGCCTCGGGGTTGGTAGTGGTCGATATCGACCATCTCGCCTCTCTCGAGGAGGCGGAACAACTCCGGGACCACCTCTTTGCGGACCCCTATCTCGGGACCCGACTCGCCTTTGTCAGCCCCGGAGGACTGGGAGTAAAGCTTTTCATACCCGGAGACGAGACCGTTCGATGGGCCATGAGTTACATACAGCTCCTGTATGCCGACACCTTCAAGGGTGAGGTGGATACCTGTGGCAAGGATATCGCCCGCTGCTGTTTCTTGTCTCACGATTCTAACGCTAAAATATTCATACCATGAACAACGATCTTTCCAAACTAGTAGAAGCGGTACGGGCGGCCCATGCCGATATCGCCCCCACTTACGCCGAGTATGTACAATTGGCTTTCGCCATCGCCACCGATTGCGGGGAGGCAGGACGTAGCGACTTCATCAGTCTCTGCGAGCCATCGCCCAAGTTCAACGCCCTCCATGCCAACAAGCTTTTCTCCAGTGCCTTGCGCACCGGAAACCAGAATGTCCATCTGGGCACCGCTTTCCACTTGGCCAAATTGGCGGGCGTGGAAATAGGTTTCAAGTTTCAAGGTTTCACGAAACCCTTTTCCTCACACACACGTGTGAGTACATATAATACAGCCGATACGGTAGATCAAGCCCACGAGACCTGCGATCGGGAAAATGAGGCAAACGACGCCCCACTCCACATCGGCAGCGAGCCTTACACCTCCCTGCCACGGCTGGTACCCGGCTATCCATGGCCCTCGTTGCTACGGGACATCCTCAGTTTCGCCGATAATGCCGAGCAGCGGGATATCCTTTTGCTCACGGCTCTCACCGCCCTAGGCGCCACCTTGGGCAAGACGGTGCGTTGCCTCTATGGGATGCATTGGATCTATCCCTGTATCCAGCTCTTCGTGATCGCTCCACCCGCATCGGGTAAGGGTATCATGGCGTGGCTGCGTAAGTTTATCGAGCCTATCCACCGGGAGATCCGCCAACAAGTGGACCTAGCGATGAAACAGTACCGCCAAGATTTGGCGGCCTATCATGCCTTAGGCAAGGAGAAAGCCAAGATGGAGATGCCCCAGATGCCTAAAAACAGTATGTTTATCATCTCCGGCAACAATACCGGGACGGGTATCTTGCAAAATATCATCGATTCGGACGGCACCGGTATCATTTTCGAGACCGAGGCGGATACCATCACCACCGCTATCGGGGGTGATTACGGGCATTGGAGCGATACGCTCCGTAACGCTTTCGACCATGCCGGGCTCTCGTTCAACCGACGGACCGATAACGAATACCGGGAATGCGACTCCACCTTCCTCTCAATGGTGCTCTCGGGTACGCCCGGACAGGTAGCGCCGCTTATCCCCTCGGGCGAGAACGGGCTCTTCAGCCGTGAGGTCTTCTACTACAAATCGCAGATCCGGGAATGGATCGACCAATTCTCCGTTGACGAGGTAGACGCCGAGAAGGAATTCCACCGGATGGGCTACGAGTGGAAGGCCACGATCGATCAGCTCAAATGCCGGGGTACCATTACCTTGCGCCTCGACGAGCGGCAACAAGCCGCTTTCAACGACAGCTTCGTACGTCTTTTCCTCCGTGCCCGACAATCCAACGGGCAGGAGATGAACAGTTCCGTGGTACGCCTCGCCATCAACCTCGTACGTTTCATGGAGGTGGTAGCCATGCTTCGTGCCTTGGAACAACCGGAATTACTGCTGCCGGCCCAAGGCATCAACAGCGACAACCTAAAGGACAAGATCATCGGAGGCTGGGAACTCCATATCACCGACGATGACTTCGCCGCCCTTCTGACAATGGCGGAGCCGCTCTACCTCCACGCCACCCATATCCTCTCATTCCTGCCCACCGGCGAGATCACCAGTCGAGGCCTCTCGGAAAAGGATAGGCTGCTCAGCTCTATGCCGGACGAGTTCACCACCGTTCAATGGATGGAGGCCGCCGAGCATGCCAACGTCCCCAAGAACACCGCTAAGACATGGCTACGCCGACTATGCGACTCCGGAGCCCTCCTGCATGGCGAGCATAAAGGGATTTATTTGAAACCCTTATAACGTACGTACGTGTGTGTGAGGAAAGAGGGTTCATGAAACCTTGAAACTTGAAACCCTCCTATAGTCATTTTAAAATTCAATACAGATGAAAAAAATAGATCTCGCCCGTCAATATTGCCTGACAGGCACCCCTTCGAACGCTTTGCATAAGTTGAACCGATATATCCGTGACGTGAAAGGACTGAAAGAGGCCCTTATCCGTCATGGTTATCACTCGAAAGACCGCTCCATCACGCCGAAGCAAGTACAGATATTCTATGATTTTTTAGGGGAACCCTAAAATTCTTCTCCTAGAGCGAATAGGTGGAAACAAATGGTATATCCGGGCTTTCCGCCTATCGTATCTTTGCTACAGAAACAAAAACATCAACCTTGTCTCCTATGCGCTACTTTAATTATCAAGAGTTTGAAGACTCCGCCACGGCCCGGCGAGACGGGATCGACAACAGCCTCACCCCGGTGGCCCAGCGAATGGTCACGATCCTAGTGGAAATGCTACTAGACCCGCTACGGCGGGTCTGGGGCAGCCCCATCGTCATCAGTAGCGGCTATCGCTGCCCCAAATTGAACATTCTTATCGGGGGAGCCAAGCACAGTCACCATCTCCTCGGTTGCGCCGCCGACCTGATAGCCGGCTCTCCAGATGATCATCGCCGCTTGTTCCGACTGATACAAGAGACGCACGAGCTGTGCGGACTCGAGTTCACTCAGCTCATTCTAGAGCCCGGCGCCCGATGGATCCATATCTCTTACGTACCCGGCAACCTTCGCTGTCAGGTTATCGATAAAGAAAAGTCGCCTAATTGACTTAAGTCTTTCAAACCGAAGACTTAAATCAAGGAGCACGAAGAGCCAAGTCATCAAGCGTGAGGACTCAACTCATCATCCCCCAAGTTCCTTATGTATCACTTAAAATATCTTACGATTATGTCATTAAACTATTCCATTGCCATGATGGGCAACCCGTTGAAAAAAGAGGAACCCAAGAAAGCCTACGCCAAGGCGCAAACCAACGGCGAGCTCAGTCTAAAAGAGCTATCTACCCTGATAGCGAGTAAATGCACGGTGCACCAAGCCGATGTTTCGGCCGTGCTCATCGCCACCACCGAGTGCATGCTGGAAGGTCTGAAAGCCGGTAAGCAGGTGAATTTCGGCGATCTGGGTGCCTTCCGCCTCCAGATCAATTCCGGGGGAGCGCCAAGTGCCGACCTGTTCACCTCCGACTATATCAAGGGGGTGAACATCCAGTTCGTCCCCGGCGAGGAACTTCAAGTCATCTTCCAAGGCCTCAAGTTCAACCTCGTTCCTACCCGGGCCGCCCAAGCCGCCGTCATCAAGGCCCAGAAGGCCGGTAAGACAACGGTGGATATCTCCGGTAAGAACGGCTCCTCGGACTCCGAGTCGCCTGACGAGATTTAGTGTTACTTTTGGCTTGACCCAAAAGTAACCAAAAGGTCAAGGCTGACGCTGACGGGCTACTTCGAGACCTACGCTCGCTGTCGCATCCCAACTCGCTTCGCTCAGACAGGGATGCTCCGGGCGCTCGCTGCGGTCTCTTCGCTTTACGCCCGCCAGCTGAGGCCACCCAAAGGAAAGCTCCGCTTTCCTCTTATATCCTCCGTGGTATTTTAATTCTTAATTCTCAATTCATAATTCATAAATTATAAATCAAAAATTCAATCATCATGATCACACAAACCTATCCTGCTCCGGAAACCTCTAAGAAGAGCGTTTGGAGCGTTATCTTAAAAGTCATCATCGCCGTGGCCACCGCCATCGCCGGGGCATTCGGGCTACAAGCCTGCCAGATATTCTAGCTGGAGCAAAGGGGATGTGAGACCTCCCCACAGAGCCGGAAGGCTCTACATCCGGCCTAAGCGGACGGGCGTAAAGCGGAGAGACCGAAGCTAGCGGCAGGAGCGTCCCTGTCTGAGCGAAGCGAGTTGGGACGCGACAGCGAGCGTAGGTCTCGGAGTAGCCCGTCCGCTTAAGCCTTGAACTTTTGGTTACTTTTCTTTCAAGAGAAAAGTAACGACAAGCTATCCATCCAAGACCTCGTACTTGGAGTGCCGGCTTTTGAACTCGGGGACGATCGCCTTCATCTTGCCTACAATGGCCATATCGTCCCTCGAGCGGCCCAGCCCGACCAGTTCATCTATATCTTGGCAAACCGTATCATAATCGTACTCTCGTACCTTGGCGATCTTGATCTTCGGATGGAAGGTAGGCAGCGTGATCTCCTCGTCGTTCAGTACCTCCTCGTACAGCTTCTCGCCGGCACGAAGACCCGTAAACCGGACCTCTACGTTCTTGGCGCCCGAAAGCTGAATCATACGTTTCGCCAAGTCGATGATACGCACGGGCTTGCCCATGTCGAAGACGAAGATCTCCCCACCGTTACCCATCGTACCCGCCTCCAATACCAACCGGCAGGCCTCCGGGATCAGCATGAAGAAACGGATGATATCCGGATGCGTCACTGTCACGGGACCGCCCTTGGCAATCTGTTCACGAAACAACGGGATCACGGAGCCGTTAGAACCCAGCACGTTGCCGAAGCGGGTCGTAACGAACTGCGTCACGCCTTCCACATGGCCCTCCTTGATCGCTTTGTCGAGGCTCTGCACGTAAATCTCGCAGATGCGCTTCGAGCAACCCATCACATTCGTAGGATTCACCGCCTTGTCCGTGGAGATCATCACGAACTTCCTCGTGCCATACTTCACGGCCAAGTCGGCGATCACACGGGTACCGTCCACGTTGTTACCCACACTCTCGCAAGGATTATCCTCCATCATCGGAACGTGCTTATAAGCCGCCGCATGGAACACGTAGGCGGGGCGATGCTCCGAGAAGATCTCCTCCATGCGAGACTTGTTAGCGATGTCCGCCACCAAGGTATAGGCGTTGATATCCCGCCAATCCCTCGCCATCATCAAGCGGATGTCGTGCAAGGGAGTCTCCGCCTGATCTACCAAGATCAAGCGATCCGGAGCGAACGAGGCGATCTGGCGCACCATCTCGCCACCGATGCTGCCGGCGGCTCCCGTTATCAGGATGCGTTGACCACGAAGCAAGCGGCCCACCGCCTCCATGTCTATCTCTATCTTTTCCCGAGGAAGCAGATCCTCGATCTCAACCTTCCGGAGTTGTGTATGCGTTAAATCGCTCCTGCCATCCCATTCTTGCGCCGCCGGGGTCACGTAGATCTTGATCCCCGCCTCCGCCAAACGGGCCACCATATCCGGCTGTTCCCTGATGGAGTCGCTCTTCAAGGGGGAGACGAAAAGGATCGTCGCCCGCTCCCGGCGCATGGCATCGATCAGCTCCTCATCGAAAGGATACACACGCACTCCCATCAATATACGATTCTGCATGTTCCCGGCCTCCGAGACGAAGCCTGCCAGCACGTACTGTGCGGGATCTTGGTTCTGGATGCTCTTCGCCAAACTGATACCGCCCTGCTTCACGCCGAAGATAAAGGCACGCTCAGCCTTCGACTGGCGAAAGGTCGTCACGTAGAAATACTTCACGAACACACGCATCGCCCACATCAAGCTCATCGCCAGCAGGGAGGATAGCACAAGGTCTCGTTTACGGATATACACCAAGTAAGGCGAAAAATCCGTAAACTCTTGGAAGGTCACCACGCAAACCACACCGAACAGCACGGCGAAGCCCACCCGTTGCAAATCCACGAAGGAAGAGTAACGAATGATGCCCGAATACGTACGGAACAGCCTAAAGCCCACCAGATAAGGCACTAGGCAAACACCCCACGTGAGCGACAGGTGCCAAAAGATGCCCATCGTGGCGAAGATCCCGTTATTCAAGGCATATACCAGCAAGCCTGAAAACAGGATCACCAAGCAATCCAACAGGATAATGCTCCAATACGGCAACGCTTTCCTTGAGAAATACCACGTTGAGAGTTTAGAAAAAAGGTTCATCATGAATAAAATTTTTGGTTCATGTCAGCTGGGGCAAGCCCTCCACCTCACCGGCATGCCATCTTCGGTAGTCAGTCAAGGAGGATTCGGGGACGGTCAGCACCACGTAATCCGTCTCGTCCTGCCTCAAAATATGTTTACGGGCGTACGAACGCAACGAGCGATCCGTCACGGACACCATCACGATCGGGAACGGGTAGGCGAACAGGCGCAGCGGCGTGATCTCGCTATCCGGGAAGGTGAGACACAACTGATAGGCAGAACGCTCGAAAGCCACCCAATAAGGACCCGTACAATATAAATGGATCGAGGTACGGTTCGTGCGCTCACGATCCATGATCTCGCTCAGATGCTCGTTTAGTAACGTAACCAAGCGTATGCCAGAAGGAAGAGAAGGCATGTTTTGAATTTTGAATTTTTAATTTTCAATTCCCACGTGTTTTAGCCAGCGGTCGTAGTCGGCTAACCGACGGATCAAGGATAATTTACTTTTCTTCGGGGAGGATTCCCGACTCCACGGATCGATCAACTCGTGCGCACGATAATAATAGATACTGCTATCCGTACAACCATAAAGCGTAAGTAGTAATAATGCCAACGACTGCTCCGCACGGATCAAGGGTAAGAACGAGACGATCGTTCCGATCAACGACTTTTGCCGCTCCTCGTCCCCTAGTATCGTATAGGCGGGCAACAAGAGAGAATAGAGCTTGCACCGCATCACGGCAGAATCCAGCTGCAACTCCCCATAGGCACGCAAGGTCTCGGTCGCCAGCTCACGATCTATAGCCGTAACGCCACCATCCCCCCAATGACGGCCCAACGCCTCATGAAGACCATTTTGTATCCGGGAATTGTCCAAACGGGTATATACATGCTTGCCTTCCTCGGCCAAGCTGATCACCTCATACTCGCCCGGCTGAACACGCAATAAAGGAACCCACATCCAGTTGTCCACGCATACCATTACTTCCCGTTCGCCAACACCGGGCTGTATTACTACACTTGCCTCAACACCTTTAAAACGACCATCCGTGATGCGTATCCGGTCACCTTTACGCAAATAACCCGCTTCCGGCACATACACCGGAAGCTCATCCGAATAAGAACGAGCCACCCAACGCAAGTTTTCCATCTCACGATCGGAGACAAAAGGATACGAGCCACGGCCATCCACGCTAGGCAGGAAATTATACAAGGGAAAATCTCGTTTCAAACGGAAGATCTCATACACAGAAGAGCGGATAAACACATAATTGTAGAGCAACGGACGGTGAGTCTCCACCAAACGCCCCTCACGGCGATGCATCTCCACGAAAGAGGGGGCGAAAAAATCGAACGTAGGCTCGCCCAAACGCACCCTGCGATCTAACTCCTTCTCCAAACCCTTGGCTGGACCTTTGTGACAAGCGGGAAGAGATAATACATACCATCTTACGGTGTGGACATCACGCAATGGTAAAGGGGGAAGATCATGACCCATAGATACTTCAATGCCATATCAGCACATTCTATTAATACGCTGATAATCTAATACTTAAATCAAACATTCTTTTCTATTCCCGAAAATTTTAAAGCAATAGAAACCATGTCAATATCTCTTCTATCGGGACGTGGAAGATCGGCTACTTGGGAAGTAGCGTAAATGTTTATAACAATTATTTTTTGCCCGCAGATGACGCAAGATGACGCAGATGTCCTCCGGACAGGAATTCGTTGAATATGCACCAGCGGTGCGATCTGCGTCATCCGCGTCATCTGCGAGTAAAAATTTTCTTTTATACGATTTATCAAGGTGTGATGGGAAGATTTCGGGAATACGGGGTCAGTTCGTCTCTATTGTCACGTCCATACATCTGGGACAGAAACGAAAATCTTAGGAGAATCATACCGATAAGGCTAACAATAGGCCAATAACTGTTTGTGTTTAGTTATTTTTTACTACATTTGCGGCGTGGAAGATTACGCTACTTCCCAAGTAGCCGATCGCCTACCCCACCTTTGATACATTATTATATATGCTCTCGAAGCAAGCCTTGTTCACCGCAGACATCTTATCCAAAGAGAAGCTCTTCAAATAGATTTGCGTCGTCTTGATCGATTGGTGTCCCAGCAATTCGCTGATCATCTCGATCGGTACACCCTGTTCCTTCAAGGTCGTGGCGAAAGAGTGACGGATTGAGTACGAGGTAACCATTTCCGTCACACCACAGGCATTTGCCAGTTCCTTCAAGGAACTGTTGAAATCAGCCAAGGCAGAGGTATATTCCCGGAAGGCCTCTTCACCCGTTTTCGTCCCGCTCAAGAAAGTGAATAGATAGGGAGAATCCCGAAGCGTGTCGGTCATTAACGCAGCCAACAACTCCTTGGCCACAGGCTGTATCTCGACCAACATCGGCGTACCCGTCTTCTGGCGGTTATACCTCAAGACACCACTCCGGATATCACTCTTTTTCAAATGAGCGAAATCGACAAACGCCATACCGCAAAACAAGAACATCAAACACAATGCCCGCTGTGTTTTCCGCAGCCCCGAATCATCCAACGGAGCGGTCATCAACAAACGCAAGGATTCCGTAGGCAACGCCTTCTTCTGTTTGCTTTTCACTCCCATGAAAATTCCCTTGAACAAATAACGGGAAAAAGGAGCCTCCCCATTCTCCATCGCCAACCCATACACACGGCGAATCCTACGCATATAGGTAGACACCGTATTCCACGAGCATTCCCGGTCCCGCAAATAGTCTTGATACCTCAAAAGCATTTCCCGGTCGATACGGGTATAAGGAATCACCTCCTGCCCACAAAAACGCAGGAATGAATTCAAGGCATCTTGATAACTCTTGGCGGACGAATAACGTCCTTGCTCTCTCAATCGGGCTATATACATCCGCATACCCTCCGCTAAATCATACTGTTTCATATTTTCACGTATAAAAAAAGTAAATTACAATAAAAAACACGGTTAATTCGTGATTGTCTACTTACATTTGCAGAAAAACAAATACCATGGACAAGATCGTAGAAATAGCCCGGTTCACCTATCCGGCGGATGCCCAACCGCTGATGGCCCTGTTGAGGTCGGAAGGGATAGAATGTTATCTCCGCAATGAGTTAAGCAGCCAGATCATGGCCGGTTACGTAGACGTAGGCGGCGCACGGGTGGAGATTCTGGAAAGCGACGTTCCCCGAGCCATGAAGATCATGGAGGAAGGCGGTTACGACCTGCCCCGGGAAGACGAGCAAGCGGAACCGGTAGAACAAGTCGCCGGATTCGCACGTCATATCCCTTTTCTACGAAAATATCCCTTAGAGAAACAAATCATGATCCTATTCGTCATCATAGCTGTCTTTTTGGCTTTGGTGATTTACTTCGGATCGCTTATTTCCTCAAACTAAACAAATGTAATCAATGGCACGCAGAAAGATAACAAATAGTCAAGCCGTATGTATCACCTTACTATGGGGTGTCTTATGCTACATGCTGCTTGTATACAGCGAAACGATCAATTTCGACGTCATATTTGCCCTTGTAGCCTCCGCTATCATTGTGTTCGTTCCGATCTATAAGAATTTCAAGCATAGAGATGAATAACATTTCGTCGTTTTTTCAAACTTAATATATCTAAATGATATTTTTTACGCATTTTCTCTTTCAATTATTTGCTAGTGTCAAAAATTAGCTTACCTTTGCCACGTCGTTAAACAAACGGCGTACGGATAACAAAATGGTATAACATTCTAAATATAAAATTCAGTCATGAAGGCAAGTGAAGTTTTAGACAACTTGAAAAGAAGATTTCCGAACGAACCGGAATATCATCAAGCAGTATCAGAGGTTTTAGGGACTATCGAGGAAGCTTACAACGAGCATCCGGAATTTGAGAAAAGCAACTTGATCGAGCGCCTTTGTATCCCTGATCGCATTTTCTCTTTCCGTGTAACTTGGATGGATGACAAGGGACAAATCCAGACGAACATGGGTTACCGTATCCAGCACAACAACGCTATCGGCCCGTACAAAGGCGGTATCCGTTTCCACGCTTCCGTAAACCAGTCGATCCTTAAGTTCTTGGCTTTTGAGCAAACGTTTAAAAATTCACTGACTACATTGCCGATGGGTGGTGGTAAAGGAGGTTCCGACTTTAGCCCGAGAGGGAAGTCAAACGCCGAGATCATGCGTTTCTGCCAAGCCTTCATCCTTGAGTTATGGCGCCATATCGGTCCGGACACGGATGTTCCCGCCGGCGATATCGGTGTAGGCGGACGTGAGGTGGCTTATATGTATGGAATGTACAAGAAATTAGCTCGTGAGAATACAGGTACGTTCACGGGTAAAGGTATCGAGTTCGGAGGTTCCTTGATCCGTCCGGAAGCTACCGGTTACGGAAACGTATATTTCTTGTTGCAGATGCTGAAAACCCGCAACATTGATATCAAAAACAAGGTAGTTTGTGTATCAGGTTCCGGAAACGTGGCTCAATATACGGTAGAGAAATTAATCAGTCTTGGAGCGAAAGTTGTCACGATGTCTGATTCCGACGGTTATATCTATGATCCGGATGGTATCGACCGTGAGAAACTGGATTATATCATGGAGTTGAAGAACTTGTATCGTGGCCGTATCCGTGAATACGCGGAGCAATACGGATGCAAATATGTACAAGGCGCTCGTCCTTGGGGAGAGAAATGTGACATCGCTATGCCGAGCGCAACCCAGAATGAGTTGAACGGCGACGATGCCAAGACTTTATTGACCAACGGTTGCTTCGCCGTATCCGAGGGTGCTAACATGCCTTCTACACCAGAAGCTATCGACGCATTCCTTGAGGCCAAGATCCTTTACGCTCCGGGTAAGGCCGCTAACGCAGGTGGTGTATCCGTTTCCGGTCTTGAGATGACTCAGAACGCACAGAAGTTAAGCTGGAGCAGCGAGGAAGTAGACCAGAAACTTCAGAGCATCATGGAAAACATCCACGAGCAATGCGTAAAATACGGAAAGCAAGAGGATGGTTACGTAAACTACGTGAAAGGCGCCAACGTAGCCGGCTTCATGAAGGTAGCTAAGGCTATGATGGCACAAGGAATAGTCTAGGGAATTGAGAATTGAAAATTGAAAATTATTTATTGATGATCATATAAGTAAAGGGGATGGCATTGAAGGCTGTTCCCTTTCTTATTTCCGGCGAAGCCCTAATTTTCAATTTTCAATTCTCAATTTTCAATTAAAACGCGCTATCTTAGTGCCGTAAATCGATAAGTATGATAACAGAAGAACTTAGGAAGCTATACCAATCATATACCGGATCACCGGCAGAGGAAATAACGGAGTTACCGTCATCCGGCTCTAACCGCCGGTATTTCAGGATTAAAGGTCCTGAGACGTTGATTGGAGTTAGTGGCACTTCTATTGAGGAGAACGAGGCTTTTATCTATATGGCAAAACATTTCCGGGAAAAGGGCTTACCCGTACCGCAAGTATATGCCAGCTCGGACGACCATTCATTTTATATCCAAGAGGATTTAGGAGATACGCTTCTTTTCAACGCCATCGAGAAAGGCCGTAAAAGCAGCGTATTCGACGAGGAGGAACGCCGTCTGTTACACAAGACGATCACCAAACTCCCCGACATCCAGTTCTTGGGGTCCGACGGTTTCGATTTCTCGTATTGCCATCCGCAAGCCGAGTTCAACCAACGGTCTATCCTTTGGGACTTGAATTATTTCAAGTACTGTTTCTTAAAGGCTACCGGGATGGAGTTTCAAGAAAACCGTCTGGAAGATGATTTCTTGAAGATGAGCGATGTATTGTTACGCAGTTCCTCCGCCACCTTCCTATACCGTGATTTCCAGTCACGCAATGTTATGGTAAAGGACGGAGAGCCTTGGTTTATTGATTTTCAAGGTGGACGAAAAGGCCCGGTTTATTACGACGTAGCTTCCTTCCTTTGGCAGGCGAAAGCAAAATATCCGGAGGATCTGAGGAATGAATTACTATCGGATTATATCACGGCCCTACGTAAATATATCCCGGTAGACGAGGCTTACTTCCATAGCCAGCTGCGCCATTTCGTCCTGTTCAGGACCTTGCAGGTATTGGGGGCTTATGGTTTCCGGGGGTATTTCGAGAAAAAGCCTCATTTCATCCAAAGCGTCCCGTTCGCGATCGAGAACCTGCGGCAGTTATTGAAGAATGACTATCCGGAATATCCCTATTTATGCTCCGTCCTTCGTGAGCTTACCGGGTTGAAACAATTCACGGATGATATCCAGAAACATATGCTGGAAGTAAAGGTCATGAGCTTCGCCTATAAAAAAGGAATCCCGAACGACCCTAGCGGGAACGGAGGTGGATTCGTATTCGATTGCCGTGCGATAAACAACCCCGGTAAATACGAGCGTTACAATCATTTCACCGGTTTGGATGAGCCAGTGATCCAGTTCTTGGAGGATGACGGGGAGATCACGAACTTCCTTGAGCATGTCTACCATATCGTAGACGCCTCGGTAAAACGATATATGGATCGTGGATTCACCAATTTGATGATTTGTTTCGGATGTACGGGAGGACAGCACCGTTCGGTCTATTCCGCACAGCATCTGGCGGAACATCTTAACACCAAGTTCGGAGTAAAAGTACATTTAGTGCATAGAGAACAAAATATAGAACAACTCTTTAACCCTACATTATGAAAGCTATGATTTTCGCGGCCGGTACTGGTTCCAGACTGAAGCCGTTAACCGATCACACGCCAAAAGCGCTTATACCTATCGGGGGCAAACCGATGCTAGAACACGTCATACTGAAACTGAAATCCTCCGGTTTCGATCAGATCGTGATCAATATCCACCATTTAGGCAACCAGATCGTGGATTTTCTGGAGGCGAACAACAACTTCGGTGTCCGGATCGAAATCTCGGACGAGAGCGATTATCTGCTGGATACGGGAGGAGGAATCAAGAAGGCCACTTCTCTTTTATGCGGGAACGAGCCTTTCTTGATACATAATGTCGATATCTTATCGAACGTGGATCTCAAGAAACTATACGATACCCATGTACAAACGAACCCGTTGGCTACCTTACTCGTCAGCCAGCGCAATACCTCACGTTATCTATTATTTAATAAGGAGAATAGACTGTGTGGTTGGCGTAATCATGAGACCGGCGAGGTAAAATCTTACTATCCCTATTTTGACCCGGATCAACACAACGAGTACGCCTTTAGCGGAATCCACGTACTCTCGCCCAAGATATTGGAGCTGATGGAAGAATGGACCGGAAAGTTCTCTATCATTAACTTCTATCTGGCTATTTGCGCCAAAACCGATATCAGGGCTTATATGGCGGATAACCTAAAACTATTGGATATCGGTAAGCCGGAGACGCTGGCCGCCGCCGAGGAATGGCTACGACAAAACATCTAACAAAATATTTCACACATGAAAAAAACTAGTTTTATCTACTTACTCTTGTTGATCGCGCTGGGCCTCAGCTCTTGCCAGCAAGAGAAGACTTTCAAGGTTCTTCAATTCAACATCTGGCAGGAAGGCGCTGTCGTAAAAGGAGGCTTTGACGCTATCGCTGACGAGATCGTAAGAAGTAACGCCGATTTCGTTACGTTAAGCGAGGTACGTAATTATCATCAGACCCGTTTTTGCGACCGGATCGTGGAAGCGTTGCAGCAAAGAGGACAAACGTACTATTCTTTCTACACCGAGGATTCCGGCCTGTTAAGCCGCTACCCGATCACGGATAGCACGACCGTCTATCCCTTGAACGATGACAGGGGTAGTATGTACAAGGCCATTACCCACATCGGCGATGCCGAGGTAGCTCTTTACACCGCCCATCTGGATTATCGTAATTGCGCTTATTACGATGCCCGTGGATACGACGGAAATACATGGGACGAGGAACCTCCTGTCACCAATCTGGACACACTCCTATGGTTGAACGAGCAATCTGTCCGTGACGACGCTATCGCTTGCTTCCTGAAAGAGGCGAAAAAGGATCGGGAAGCCGGACGGATCGTTATCCTCGGAGGGGACTTTAACGAGCCTTCCCATCTGGACTGGACCGAGGCGACCAAAGATATGAGAGACCACCAAGGATTGGTTGTTCCTTGGCACGTATCCGTCATGCTGGAGAAAGACGGCTTCAAAGATACGTACCGTGAGATCTTCCCGAACCCTGTAACTCATCCGGGACTTACCTGCCCGGCAGACTGTAAGGATATCGCTTTAGAGAAATTGGTTTGGTCGCCGAAAGCGGACGATAGAGATCGCATCGATTTCATCCATTATGCTCCATTCGAGGGATTAACGCTTACAGATGTATGTATCATCGGTCCGAAAGGTGACATCCTCCGTGGGCAAAGAGAGACGGAAGAGACCTCCGACCCGATCATGACTCCCCTTGGAATCTGGCCTACCGACCACAAAGCGGTTCTTGCCACTTTCCACTTGAAATAAAAAATGGATTCGCGAGACCCGTCTTACCGGCTCGTCTCGCAAATCCACAAACAACTATCTTCTCTTGAAACGCTATCTTTTTATGGTTTCAATACCACGCCAAGACTTTTCTTCCCATCCATCTTAATCGTAATCGGAGCATCAAAACGTACATGACGAAGATATTCCGTCTCCTCTACGGCAGGTTGCGCATTCAAGAACGCCTCATCGAACCAACCATCTCCCTTAAATGGATTAACCGTAAAATAGCCCACTCCGAACGAAGTCAGGTTCTGGAAGAAATGGGTACCTTGACTCGGGTCTACCCGATAATTCTCCAATCCGCATTCCACGATCACCCGTGCGTTACTGATATGCGGCCATTTCACCGGGATACCCAACCAAGAGTCGCTGCTCCCCCACCGGCCGGGCCCTACCAGCACGTATCCTTTCTCCTGATCGGTAAACGAGCGGTTCATCTTCTCGATCTCATAAGCGATCAGCTGATTATTGGATGAATTAAAAGCGCCCGTCTTTACATAGATAATATCCTGTACATCGCCAACGATACCATGTCCCAGAACACTGGTAGAAGAAAGGATGGTTTCCTCGTTCTTCACCAAGCTCAGATCCTCGTCCATAATCTCTTTATTATCTACGATCGGACGGATTTGCAACAGATAGAAAGTCGCCCTTGTATGATCCGACGGGTCCATGTTGACAGCGAACTCAATCTCGACCGGACGACCCATTTCCTGCTGCCCGATCCGTAAGATCTGATCCAACGTATCCGCCAGCGGGAATACGTCATGCTGTAGGATATTCACGAAAGAAAGGATCTTACGACCGCCCGGATAATAACCGTCACGGATAATCTGATCGTACGGATCGTATGTAGAGACAATATATTTCAAGGAACCTTCAGCGTCAGCGTCCTTCAAGCCCAGCTTCACCAAGTTAAAGGCATCATCCACCGAGAAAGCCTCCGCCATATTCTTCAAATCCAAGGCATAGAAACGAGTCTGCGTCTCCCTAAGAGCGAAATCCATCGTACTCATCTGCAAGATGCTATGGGGATGTCGGGGAGAGAAACGCAAGGTTTGCCCGCCATCGACGATATACTTACCCAATCCCAAGGCGATATTCGCGATCCCATCTTCCGCCTTCTCGTTACCGATCGGATAGAAATTCAAGGAACGGGCCACGCCCGACATCGTCGGATAGAAATGATCATTATAACGGGAGCCCACCACTTCTTGCAAGACGATAGCCATCTTCTCCTGATCGATCAAGTTCGAGGTAGCCGTCATATACGCCTTACTATCCTTATAAAAGACAGAGGCATACACCGCCTTGATAGCGTCGCTCACCGTACGGAGCATATCGTATTTCTCCTCGATCTTAGGTACCATATACGTAGAATAGATCCCGGCGAAAGGTTGATAATGCGAATCTTCCAGCAGGCTGGAGGAACGCACGGCAATCGGACTTTTCACCACATCGAAGAAAGCCATTAAGTCCTCGATTAAACGGGAGGGCAAGCTGGCCCGCAAGAAATACCGGAGGATCGTCTCGTCGTCCGCATCGCCCAGCGCTACCGGATACAACTCGTTCGTCTCCATGAACTCGTCGAAGATGTCGGTACAGATCACGACCGTCTTCGGGATATTCACGGCAAAATTATCACTCTCCAGCTTAGGGTATCGCTTCACCATCGCACCGATAAAGGCAAGACCTCTACCCTTACCTCCCAGCGAACCGTCACCGATACGGGCAAAATTACTATACTCATCAAAACGATCCTTCTGATAAACCGCCACGACACCCGTGTTCTTCATCCGGCGATATTGCACGATCAAGTCGAAAATCAATTTCCGGGCCTCATCCATATCCTTATAGTCACTCACATCCACATGCTTCAAAACCTCGGCGGGCGGAAACATGGCACGGGAATAAAAGAAACGGGAGAAATGATTCCGGGAGAGATGGTAAACCAACGAATC
>OHIK01000644.1_pt1 | contig 17817 bp, 10 predicted proteins | sample 1568241 | NCBI WGS metagenome assembly OHIK01 (sample SAMEA3879567, study PRJEB24766) | human gut metagenome | biome: human-associated habitat; feature: feces | place: USA | collected 1985/1987 | reverse complement strand
ATGAGATCGGCTTCCACACTTTTTGCTATGACCCCGCGCTGGAGTTTGAGGCGCGTGCATTATTTGACACCCTTTCATGCGATGCCGAGGCCGACAAGCTTCCGTGCACGCTCAAGGTCGTGAACCTTTACGACGCCGTGCTGGCAATTCTCGAAAAGCGCCGTGTCCTCAAGGCTATCCCGCACCAAGAGGAGCGCCGCGGTACCCAGCGCGTGCTCGAGGACGTGGCCAAGTTCGCCTCGCCCGAGAAAGTCGCCGCGTACATCCTTGAGCAGACCGAGCCGCACGCGCCTGGAGACGTCGTTCTCCTCACCGGCGCGGGCGAGGTTTTCCCGTTCTTTCGCATACACACGCTTCTCCACTGCATGCTTGCGGATTTTGATGAGGTGCCTGTGGTCGCCGCCTATCCGGGCAGTTTCAACGGCTCTTCTTTCCAGCTCTTTAACCGTCTGCCGGCCGACAACTACTACCGCGCCATCGATATCTCGTAAGCACGGCTCCCCGCAGACAAGTCCCTGCCGCCGGTAACAACCCTTTGCCATAACGTTCCCAAACCCAAAGGAGCACCCATGGACAACACGATCGTTCGCGACCTCTTTGCAAAAGACATCAACCGCTCCATCAACGGCGTGGTCAAGGTCCAGGATTCAAAAGATGGGTCCATCCGCCAGGAGCTTGACGAGTACGTGGTGACGCGCGAGTTGCAGAGGCATTTTGCCACGTTCTTCAAGGCCTACGGCGATGCCATCGATGTGCGCACCGACAAGATCGGCGTGTGGATCAGTGGTTTCTTCGGTTCCGGTAAATCGCACTTCCTCAAGATGCTGAGCTACCTGCTCGAGAATCGCCAGATCGGCGGCAAGAGCGCCATCCGCTACTTTGATGGCAAGATCGTCGACCCCATGGTCGAGGCTGCCATGGAGCGCGCATGCTCGGTGTCCACGCAGGCCATCCTCTTTAACATCGATAGCAAGGCGGGCCAGTGGAAGCAGGGCGATACGGCTCCCACGGCGCTGCTTCGCGGCTTTGAGCGCATGTTCTACGAGGCGCGCGGCTTCTACGGCGAGGACCTAAAGCTTGCAAAGCTCGAGGACCACATCGATTCCCTGGGCAAGACCCAGGAGTTCCGCGAGGCCTTTGAGCGCGTCAACGGCGAGTCCTGGCTCCAGACCCGCGACACCTACAGCTACTTTGAGGACGACGTCGTCGAGGTGCTGCAGAGCGTGCTCGGCATGAGCGAAAAGGCCGCATGGAACTGGCTCGAGGGTTCTGAGGACGAGGTTTTGGCCCCTGATGTCTTTGCCAAAAAGGTCAAGGACTACGTAGACGCTCAGGCAGCGGCCCACGGCGGCAACTTCCGTTTGCTCTTTATGGTCGACGAGGTGGGTCAGTTTATTACAAACGACAAGGACCCAAGCCTTATGCTGAGCCTTCAGACCATCGTCGAGGAGCTGGGTGCCGCCTGCGGTGGCCGCGTGTGGGTGATGGTTACGAGCCAGGAGGCCATCGATAACCTGAGCCTGCCCGTGGGCAACGACTTTTCAAAGATCCAGGGCCGCTTCAATACCCGCCTTTCGCTCTCCAGCTCCAGCGTGGACGAGGTCATCCAGCGCCGTGTGCTCGAGAAGACCGCGCCGGCGGCCGATATGCTTGCACAGGTTTACGAGCAAGACGCCGCCGTGCTTAAAAACAACTTTACCTTTGAGGGTGGCTCGCGCTCCGACCTTGCCGGCTACGCCAACTCCAAGGATTTTGTGGCCAGCTACCCGTTTGTGGGCTACCAGTTTAAGCTCCTGCCCGACGTGATGACCGAGGTGCGCAAGCACGGTGTCAAGGCCAAGCACATGTCAACGGGCGAGCGCTCCATGCTGAGCGCGTTCCAGGAGAGCGCTCAGGCCATCCAGTATGACCAGACCGGTGCACTCGTGCCGTTCTGGTGCTTCTTCGACACTATCTCCAAAGACCTTGAGCACGGCATCAACCAGGTGGTCGACCGCGCGGTCCGTGCGGCCGAGGACGCAAAGGGCCTTGAACCCTACGACGTTCAGGTGCTCAAGCTCCTGTACCTGATTCGTTACATCGGCTACGTTAAGGCCACGGTCGAGAACATCTCCATCTTCATGATCGACGGCCTCGACGTGGACATGCGCGCCCTCAAGGACCGCGTCAAGGAGTCCCTTGCCCGCCTGGAGCGCGAGAACTACGTGGCACGCCAGGGCGATGCCTATAGCTTCCTCACCGACGAGGAGCAGGAGATAGCGCAGGAGATCGCACGCACTCCGGTCGATAACGCGCAGGTGATCGAGTCTATCAAAAAGCGCCTGTTCGACAGCATCTACACCGCGCGTAAACTCAACCGCGGGGCCAACGACTTTCCTTTTGACCGCTATGTGGACGGCTCAATCCACGGTGCCAGCATGGGCGGCATGGAGCTTTGCGTGGCGACTATGGCGAGCGATCTGGGCCGTGCGGACGATACCGAGCTGGCCTTGGCTTCTTCGGGCAAAGCCATCGTGGCTTTGAGCGACGAGGCGGATTATTGGGAGACGCTCGTCAACGCCGCCAAGATCCGCAAGTACGCCAAGACGCGAAATCTCCAGGAGCTTCAGCCGAGTACGCGCCAGATCGTCGAGTCCAAGATGCGCGAGGCAGCCTATAACGAGAAAGAGGCCGATGTCCTTTTGAGCGAGGCCGTACTCCATGCACGTTGCGCGGTCAACGGCCGCATAATTGAGGTCCGCGCGGCCAAACCCGCTCAGGTCTTTGAGCAAGTGCTGGCGCAGCTGTGCGATGTGGTCTTTGAAAAGGCCGACTATATCGGCGCGCCGGTCACGAGCGATTCCGATATCCGCTCCACTCTGGCGGGCAACGTTCAAGTGGGGCTCGCTGGCATGGACGCGGGCAACACGCGTGCGCTCAAGGAGGTCGAGGACTACCTCAAAGTTCAGCACCAGCGCCACCTGGATACCGCTATGGGCGATATCCAGCGCAGGTACCAGCAAAAGCCCTATGGCTGGCGCGAGGTTGACATCGCAAATGTGGTGGCGCAGCTTGTAGTGGAGCAGCGCGCGCAGGTGCTGTTTGGCGGTCAGACGGTTCAAGCTAACGACAGCCGCATGGTGTCGCTCCTGCGTAAGGATGCCGATAAGGCCCAGGTGCGTTTGCGCGTGCGCATGAGCGACCGGTTGCTGCGCGCCACGGGCGAGCTTATGCGTGGCCTGTTTGATCTCAAGACCGTGCCCTCCAACGAGGATGAGCTCGTGGCCGAGCTCAAGGAGCGCCTTGAGGGCTTGCGTGGGGTGTGCGTTGCCATGGCACGCGACTACTACACGGGTATCAAGCCGGCCTACCCGTATCCCGGTGAGGACGAGTGCGAGAAGATGCGCTCGGAGGTGGTCGACGTTCTTAAGGACCAGAGCGATTCCGAGGCGTTCTTGACCACGTTCACCAAGCACGAGGACCGCCTGTTCGATGCCAAGGAAGACTTTGACAAGGTGGTTGAGTTCTTCGAGTCCAACCAACGAACAGCGTTTGACCACGCCAAGGATTTCTTGAGCCGCACCGAGGGCATCGAGTATGCCTCCGATGACATTCCCAACGCTGTGGAGAACGTGGCAAAGGTACGCGAGATCCTCAAAGACCCAAAGCCCTACGGCCGCATTAAAGACCTTCAGCCGTTGATGGCACCCGTCGAGGAAGACATCAAAAAGCACCTGGGCATTCGCCGCAACGAGTTCTTGTGTCGTATCGAAAACGACCTGCAGGATTTGCGGAAGCAGGCCGAGAGCCAAGAAGGTTTTGTCAAGCAGGCCAAGGATGCCATCGCGGACGCCAACACCAGGTATGAGTCGTTCAAGAACCGCGCCCATGGCGTCCAGAGCCTCAACGAGCTTAACGCCCTCGCGGCAAACTGGGAAAACTGGATCGTTGCTGCAACCAACAAGATATACGACGCCGTGGATGAGGCCCGCATGCGAATGGACAACGAGCGCCGCACCACCGAGGTCACGAGTACGGGTGAGGTGGTCAAGAAGATCTCCAACAAGGGCGCCGCATCGTCTGCGCCCGTGCCCGCGTCTAAGCCCCAGCGCAAGATCAAGACCGTGCGCCGCGCCGATTTGGCCAAGCCGAGTCGCCTCTTGTCCGCAGAGGATGTGGAGCGCTACGTGGACGACCTGCGCTCTCGCCTCATGCAGGAGCTCGCTGCAAACGACGAGATTCGTATCAACTAACTCGCGGGGCCACCGGTGCCAAAGCGAGCACCGGTGGTTTATGGCGTTTAGAAAGGCTCATCAACCATGAACGATTCTGCTCTTAAGAGCTTCTGCACCTGGGCCCGTACAGAGCTCATCAAAGGCGTGGAGGCACAGATGGTGCGCTACGGCATCACCGAACCTGCACCTTCGCCCGTTGGGTCCTAGACCGTCAACGGCCTGCCCCTAAGTCCTGCTGAGGTTGAGCAGCGTGACGAGCTGCTGCGCATACAGACAGAGGTGGGTCACGAGGCGCTGCGCGACCGAGCGGCCTACACCTGGTTCAACCGCATCGTGGCCATTCGCTTTATGGATGCACGCGGATGGCTCCCCAGCCGTATGCGCATGCTGAGCCGTGCGGACGGCAGCCATGGCAGCGAGGCCGTGGAGAACGCACTGGACGTGGAGATAGCGACGGCCGATACCGATCGCATAGCCGAGCTCAAGATGGCGGGCTTGGATGAACCGCTGTGGCGCTACCTGTTTATGGCTCAGTGCGAGGAGCTTGCCGATTGCCTGCCGGGCGTCTTTGAACGCGTGGGCGGTGCCATGGAGCTGCTGTTGCCCCAGGGCCTCATGATGTCCGACGGCGTGGTGGGCAAACTCAACACCATTCTCGCTGACGAGGACTGGCGCAAGGGCGTGACCGTTCTGGGCTGGATGTATCAGTACTACAACGCTGACGTCAAAGACGAGTTCTTCAAGGCAAAACGCAAAGCAGCGGCGGCGGACATCGCGCCCGCCACGCAGCTCTTCACCCCCGAGTGGATCGTGCGCTATATGGTCCAGAACTCGCTCGGCCGTCTGTGGATGCTCAACAACCCGGGGAGTTCGCTACGCGAGCGCATGGAGTATTACATCGAGCCCGATGCTGAGCACGAGGACTTCATTCGCATTTCGAGTCCCGAGGAGATAACCCTCTGCGACCCCGCATGCGGCTCGGGCCATATCTTGGTCTATGCGTTTGAGCTGCTCTTCCATATGTACGAGGAGCGCGGCTATCGTGAGCGCGAGATTCCCGAGCTCATTCTTACTAAAAACCTTGCAGGTATGGAAATCGATTCCCGCGCGGCACAGATCGCGGAGCTGGCGCTTGCCATGTGCGCCCGCGAGCACGACCGTCGCTTCTTTAGGCGTGGCGTTCGCGCCGACGTTACCGTGCTCTCGAGCATCCCGCTAGGGGAGGATGAGCTGCCGGGTAACAAGAAGCTCGCCGAGGAGCTGAGTCATTTGGGCGAGATTGGTTCGCTGCTCAATCCCTCAGAGGACGAGATCGACGAGCTCAAGGCTGCCGCCGCGAGTTGTTCCGATGACCTTTTTGCCGCTACGGCCAAAACTAAGCTCGAAAGCGCTGCCGCCATCTGCGAGAAGCTGTCCCGTCGTTTTATCTGCACCGTTGCGAATCCTCCGTATATGGGCAGCAGCAGCTTTAACCCCTTCATGTCCAAGTGGGTCAAGAAGAACTACCCCGACGTGAAGAGCGACCTGTTCTCCAGCTTTGTCGTTCGCATGTTCAATCTCGCCAAGGACCACGGCGAGTGCGGCGTCATGTCGCCTTTCGTCTGGATGTTCATCGGAAGCTATGAGAAGCTCCGCAACGAGATTATCGACAACAGAACGCTGACCTCTCTCATCCAGCTTGAGTACTCGGGCTTCGCTGGCGCGACCGTGCCCATCTGCACCTACACGTTCCACAATTCGTTCGTCAAGGGCTACAAGGGCGGCTATGTGCGCCTTTCGGACTTCGTTGGTGCTGCTGTCCAGGCCCCGAAGGCCCTCGAGGCGATCCGAAACCCCGACTGCGGCTGGTTCTATCGCCGCGACGCCGACACCTTCAAGCAAATCCCCGGCACCCCCATAGCCTACTGGGCCAGTGATGCCCTTGTTGAATCGTTCTCAAAAGGAAAAAGGCTCGATGCTATTGCTACTCCGCGACAGGGCTTGGCGACGAGTGATAATGGCCGCTTTTTGAGGAAATGGTGGGAAGTGGCGCCTTCCAACACATCGCGAGATTGCGGCGGCAGGTCCGAGGCAAAGCAGAGTGGTTCCCGCTGGTTCCCGATTATTCGGGGCGGCTCCTATCGAAAGTGGTGGGGTGACTACGACGAGGTGGTTAATTGGTTTGATGACGGTCGGGAGATGAAGGAAGTGATTCTGGCCAAGTATACTTATCTCTCTACACCTGACTTTGTAATCAAGAACCAGGGCGACTACTTCAAGCCTGCGGTTTCTTGGTCTAAAATTTCTTCCAGCCTTGCTTCCTTTAGGTTTGCGCCTCGAGGGATGCTATTTGAGGTAGCTGGAGCATGTCTTTTTGCGGAGCCGAACGAGCTTCGATACATCCAGGCTTTCTGCAACTGTTCCATTGCCGAAATTGATTTGGCGTTTATGTCGCCGACTCTAAACTTTGAGGTAGGCCAAATCGGTCAGTTGCCGATTATCCAAGATGAGGATGCCGAACCGACTGTCTGCTCACTCGTTGAAGACTCTCGCTCAATTTCAAAGGCGGACTACGATTCGTTTGAAACCTCCTGGGATTTTAAACGTAATCCTCTTGTCTAGGTGATCGTCATGGCTGAAAAGAAGAGGCACAAGCCTGTCGATAAAACTAAAATTGAATATGTCGAACCTAAGCCAAGCTGGATAAAGGCTGTTAAGGTTAATGACCCTAATGACGTCATGGGTTCTATTATTCAGTTTTTTCTGGTTGAATCTCCTTGTAAAGGTGTGAGTAGCAGAGGGATATCGCTTCTCGATTATGGATGGGCCGATAGTGTTCCTCCTAAATCCGGGTACCTTCACCGAAGATTATTGGAAGTGGCCAATCTCTGCGATGGGTCGACGCTATTTACGGCCACACGAAAAGAAGAGATGAAAAATAGGTTTGTTGATGCTGATATGCCTGGCAATTTTGCTTCAACTTGTACCTCAAATCGCGTTGTGGCGCTCATCAACAGCAATTTTGTGCTTGATTTATTTCGGATTATTAGAAATTCGTTGGCACATTGTCGCTTTCAATTGGTCGAAAAGAACGGTGTAGATTTCATTGCTTTTGAAAACGGTATGCCAGGAAAAGATCTCATTGGAGCGGATTCATTTGAGGTGAGTTCTCGTTTATTTCTTAAATGCAGCACTCTCATTGATTGGATTGCTGTGGTTAAGTCCGAGGCAGTATATGAGGCGGAAGAAATTGCCCGAAAGAAAGAGACCTCAGAACGGGAGTGGGAAAACAAACGTCAATTGGTTTTGTCTCGAATCTCGAGTGGGTCCTGCTCAAATAAAGATGAACTCGGGAAGGACTGTGAGCTATCTAAGCGTAATTTAGATAAATTGCTTGGCGAGCTGAAGGCCCAAGGGCTTATTGCTTATTCACGTTCTAATCGAAAATGGGAACTTACTGGTGACGCAAATCCGTGAGTAAGAGATGCTTCATCCTTGATTGCAAAGAACGGCGTGTCGAATGAGCTTCCAACGTTTTTATCGCAAAGAGACTCGCTGTCTCTCGAATGTGACCTTTTAAATGAATAATAGTCGGCGTTTTTAAATGAGAGGGCGGTCAAATATGGCCACTTTACTTCAAGAAAAATACGAGGCTCGCAAGGCCGAGGTCAATGCTCGCTTTGAGCAGCTTCGCGCTAACGAGGAAGAGCTCAACCGAATCTTTGCCAAGATCTACAACATGGAGGGCGAGGTGCCCATCGAGGTCGAGGATAAGTACGTCTCGGTGGCGCGCATCTTCGACACCGCCGACGAGATTCCCGAGAGCTATAAGGGCAACAAATACGTGCGTACCAAGCGCGACGAGATCACCTCGCTCATAAGCTATGCCGTGGGCTGCATGTTCGGCCGCTATTCGCTGGATGTGGACGGGCTGGTCCTGGCTGATCAGGCCGCCACGGTCGACGACTATCTGGCCAAGATGCCCGATCCCGCGCATGTGACCTTTACGCCCGATAGCGACAACGTGCTGCCTATTACCGACGACGAGTACTTTGACGACGACATCGTGCGCTACTTTATCGACTTTGTGCGCACCGTGTATGGCGAGGAGACGCTTGAGCAGAACCTGGCCTTTATTGCCGAGGCGCTCGGCGGCAGGGGTACCTCGCGCGAGGTAATCCGCACCTACTTTTTGAAGGACTTCTTTAAGGACCACTGCCAGACCTATAAGAAGCGTCCCATCTACTGGCTGTTCGACAGTGGCAAAAAGAACGGCTTTAAGTGCCTTGTTTACATGCATCGCTACCAGCCTGACCTGTTGGCTCGTATCCGCACCGACTATGTGCATGAGCAGCAGGAGCGCTACCGTGCCCAGATCGGGTATGCCAACGATGCCCTTGTCAGTGCCGAGCGCGGCGAGCGCGTGCGCTTGGATAAGCGCATCAAAAAGCTCAACGACCAGCTCAAAGAGACCATTGCCTACGAGGAGAAACTGCACCACTTGGCAGACCAGATGATTAAGATCGACCTGGATGACGGCGTCAAGGTCAACTACGCCAAGTTTCAGGATGTGCTGGCGAAGATTAAGTAACTGCAGATACGGTAAGGATATTCATGCCCAAGATCGATGTAGAAGAACAGCTCAAGCTGCGATTTTTGCAGCCGTTGTCCTCATGCGCGCCGCGCCGTGTTGTGGTTTGGCACGATGCGGACGGCGAGTTTGCTCCTGAGTTTGAGCGATTGGCTGCCGAGGGTTTCGACGGCGTGGGGGCCGATGCCGGCGTAATGCCTGCTCACGGTGACTTTGAGCGCCCGGTGCGCTTTGTTGAGGCCTGCGAGGGCCGTATGTTTGCCGTCAAGAAGCTCATCAACCGCGATGACCTTGCGAGCGATATCTTGCTGTATCGCCGTTGCCCGCGCGGCAGGCTTGAAGGTGATTGGCTTGCCGATGTTGAGCTGTATGCCGATCAGTTCCAGGCTGACTATCTTTCGCTTTTGGCCGATCAGCTGGGCATCGAGAATATCGACGCCGTGCGCGAGAGCCTGCGCGAGCACAAGACGTTCTTTGATGCCAAGACCCGCTGCGCTAAGTTTGCCGCGTGTGTTCCGCATGCCTCGGGCGCATCCGATATCGAACTCGGCATCCTTACGGTGATTTTTGGCGGTAAAGAGCCTGGTGACGCGCGCCCCGCGTTTGTGCTGCGTGGCTGTATGACCATGCTGCTGCACGAGGGTCCCGAGGCGCTGGCCGAGTTGGTGGACAAGTACTGCGTGCGTGATGTGCTCTCTGCCTTCATCGTGCGTTGCTATGGGTTTGATGGGCCGCTTTACGAGCGTGACTCATTGCTTATGCTTGCATCCCATGTGCTTCTTACGGCGGCATCCACCGCGCTTCCCGAGGGAGCGCTCAAGGGGCTTGAGAGCCATGTGGCTCCCGCCTATGGGCCCTATTGCCTTGAGGCGGTGCGTACGTGGGACCAGGCCGCCGATACCCAGGCATCGAGCGAGGACCTATTTGAGATTTGCCGTTTGGTTGAGGACGCCCGCGGACTCTTTGCACGGTTCGAGACCTTGCCGATCGATGTGCTGACCTCGCTTGATGTGTTTCCGTGCGTCAATGAGGCTGTGCTCTCGCAGCTGTTCTGCTCGTTTGCGCAAGGTGCAGACCGTGTTGAGGATGCGCGTGCCTTTGCTGCGCGCCGTTGCGACCTAAGCTGGTACCGTCGTGTCGAGAGCTACTTTGACCTGCTTGCCGCTGTGGCCGATATGTGTGCGTTTAGGCAGGCGCACGCGGGCGGGTTCCATCTGGCGCAGCCCCAGCAGGTGTGGGATGCCTACACGTCCGATTGGTATGCCATGGATGCCGCCTATCGTCATATGTGCACCGCGTATCTGCGGGCGCGCTCCGTCGAGTGCGATGTGCTCGAGGAGCCCAGCCGCGCTGTGGCGGACTGGGCGGAGAATCTCTACAGCAACTGGTTCTTGGCGGATGCCAATGCCTGCTGGACATCCGCTGCGCAAGGGGAGTGGGCCGATTGCGGCTACATCGAGGGTCCCGAACGGCAGGATGAGTTCTACTGGCATGTGCTGCCCACCTTTGTGGGCTCTGCTAAAACGACGGTCGTTATCGTGAGCGACGCGCTGCGCTATGAGGTGGCCTGCGACGTCGCGGCGCTGCTCGAGCGCGAGCGCGGCGGCAACGTCAAGGTTTCTAGCATGCAGGCGGTCTTTCCCTCCATTACAGAGGTGGGCATGCCCGCGCTGCTGCCGCATCAGGCGCTTGGGCTTGCAGCGGATGGTTCGTTTGTGCTGGCTGACGGCAAGCCCACCGCAACGACTCCGCAACGCGAGGCCGTGCTTACCCATGTTGAGCCTACGGCCCGCGCTTTGCGCTCGAGCGCATACCTCAACATGGCGGGAACCGAGCGTAAGGCGCTGCTCAAGGACTCAAGACTTGTTTACCTCTACCACAACAAGATCGATGCCACGGGCGAGAAGGCCGCTACGCAGGATGACGTCTTCGGTGCCTGTGCGGACACCGTGGAGGAACTTGCTGCGTTGGCGCGCCGCGTGTGCACCGACGCCCCGGGCGCGCGTGTTGTTATGACGGCGGATCATGGCTTCATCTACACGCGTCGTGAGCTCAACGAGTGCCAGATGCTCGGCAAGCCAGATCTTCCCTTCCTTGACGCTCCTGTCATGCACGGCAAGCGTCATCTGGTGGTGCCCAACGAGGCCGTGGCCAAGCTTTCGGAAGAGGCATGTGAGGTGTTTGTTAATGTTAACATGGGACGTTTGGGCGCCGGTTTTGAGGGGTTTGCCCCGCGCGAGAACGTGCACTTCAAGCGTCCCGGCGGCACTAACAACTACGTCCACGGCGGCATGAGCCTGCAGGAGCTCTGCGTGCCCGTTATCGGTTTTTGGCGTGCGCGCTCGGGTTCCAAGGACTTTGTCGACACGCGCGCGGCGACGCTGCGCGTACTAAGTGAGGGACGCCGAGTGACCAACTCGCTCTTCTCAGTCAACTTGATCCAGGAAGAACCTGCCCAAGGTAAGGTCTTGCCGTGCGAGTACGAGCTGGTGTTTACCGATGCAAGTGGCAACGAGGTGAGCGATACGGTCAAGGCGCATGCCAACAAGATTTCTGTTAACTCGCAGGAGCGCGTGGTGCATGCCAAGTTTGCGTTGCATGCAGCGGATGGATTCTCGGCCAAGGGTCCGTACTATCTGGTCTGCCGCGAGCGCGAGACGGGCAAGATCGTTTGGCGCGAGACGTACACCATCACTGTTTCGTTTGCCCCTGTTGCTGACTTTGGTTTTTAGGAGTGTGCCCTATGTTTGATAGCCATGACGACGATTTGTGGGAAGTTCCCTCGATTGATGTGGATGTGCCCGAGCAGGCTGCGGTGCCTGCAGGGGTGGCCGTGCCTGCTGCGGACGCTGAGGCCGCCGCGCCCGTTGATGCCGCCGCGCCCGCCGAGGACGAATTCTCGACCGATGGCTATGACCAGGCTGTGGCCGAGGCTCCCGAGGACGACGGCTACGACATGGATGGGCTGGACGGCAAGTTGCTCGAGCACTTTGCTGGCAAGATCGTGCGCAAGGACCTGACGGTCCTTATGAAGCGCGGCGCCAACGTGCCCACCTTTGTACTGGAGTATCTGCTGGGCATGTACTGCTCAACCGACGACGAGGATGCCGTGGCAGAGGGCCTGGACCGCATCCGCAGGATCCTCACCGATAACTACGTGCGTCCCGATGAGTCCGAGCGCATTAAGTCCAAGATTCGCGAGCTGGGTCGTTTTACCATCATCGACAAGGTGACGGCCAAACTCGACGAGTACAAAGATATCTACGTGGCGTCGTTTGCCAACTTGACCATCGAGCCGTTTGTGATGCCGGCCGAGTACGTGCGCGACTATTCCAAGATTCTGCAGGGCGGCATTTGGTGCATTATGAGCATCGAATATCGTCATCCCGTGGATGAGGAAGACGAGTTTGGCATGGAGGTCTTTGGCGACGATGCGCCGCGCCGCTCCAAGGCCAAGCGCAAAAAGCGCGGACCCGAGGACTCTCCGTTTAGTGTGGCGTCGCTTACGCCCATCCAGATGCCCAATCTGGACCTGGATGCTATGGTCGACGAGCGCCAGTACTTTACGCGCGACGAATGGCTCAACATGCTGCTGCGCTCCGCTGGCTATGAGCCCAGTGAGCTTTCCGAGAAAGAGCGCCTGCACTTTATCGAGCGCATGGTGCCGCTTATCGAGCGCAACTACAACCTGTGCGAGCTGGGTCCCCGCGGCACCGGCAAGAGCCATATCTACAAAGAGGTTTCGCCCTATGCCATCTTGCTTTCGGGCGGCCAGACCACCACGGCCAACCTGTTCGGCCGCATGAACTCCATGCGCGCCGATCGCGTGGGCTTGGTGGGCCATTGGGACTGCGTGACGTTTGACGAGGTCGCCGGCATGCGCTTTAAGGACACCAATGCCGTGCAGATCATGAAGGACTATATGGCGAGCGGCAGCTACGCGCGCGGCCGCGACCAGATTAACGCCGATGCCTCCATGGTCTTTGAGGGCAACATCAACGACACCGTGCAAAACGTTCTTAAGACCACGCACCTGTTTGATCCGTTCCCGCCGGAGTTTAACAACGATTCGGCCTTCTTCGACCGTATCCACTATTACCTGCCGGGCTGGGAGATTCCCAAGATGCGCTCGAGCCTGCTGACCGGGCATTATGGCCTGATCACCGACTGCCTGTCGGAGTTTTGCAAGGAGATGCGCCGCAAGGACTTTACGCACCATATCGACCGTTACTTCCGCTTTAACAGCGACTTTAACAAGCGTGACGAGATCGCCGTGCGCAAGACCTTTAGCGGCCTTGCAAAGCTGCTGTTCCCCGACGAGGCCATGGATAAGGACGATGTGCGCTGGCTGCTGGACTACGCCATCGAGGGCCGTCGCCGCGTAAAGGAGCAGCTCAAGATTATGGCGGGCGTTGAGTTTATCGACGTTAACCTGGGCTATATGGATGCCGACAACCCGCAGGACGTGCACGTGGTGCGCGTGCCCGAGCAGAGCGAGGACACGCTGATTCCCGACGGACCGCTGCTGTCCGGCCACGTGTTTGGCGTGGGCAGGTCGCAGGGCGGCGAGGTCGCCGTGTACAAGCTGGAGAACAAGGCCGTTGCCGGCGAGTGCAAGTTTAAGCACGAGGGCGTGGCCTTTAACAAGCCGGTGCGCGATACGCTGGAGGCCGCGTTCGACAACTTTGTGAACCTGGCGAACCGCGTGGCGCCGGGCATGCACATTGGCTCCAAGGATTACCTGCTGTTCTACAACGACCTGCAGAGCAAGGGGCTGTCCGAGGAAGTTTCGCTCGCCGAGTTTGTGGGACTTTGCTCCGCGGCGTGCAACCGCCCGGTGATGCCCGCGCTGGCGATTCCGGGAATCTTGCGCATGTCGGGCTCTATGGACGAGATCCGCGGGCTCGAGGACATTATGCGCGTGGCCAAAAACGCCGGCGCCAAGCGTGTGATTTTGCCGCTGAGCGCCATCGCGGGCCTGCAGAGCGTGTCGTCCGAGATTATCTCGGGCTTGAGCCCGGTGTTCTACATGGATGGCGACCCGGTCGACGCCGCGAAGAAGGCGCTAGATCTGTAGGGGTGCGGGCGAGCGGGGCGTCCGGTGTTCGGTCGCCCCGCGAGCATGTTGGTGCGTAGTGTGTGAGGAGGCCTTGCCATGGCGGGCGAGCGTTCTGTTGGCGAGCTGCTCGACGAGCTGTTTGGCTTTGAGTCGGTGGCCAAACGTCAGACGGCGCTTGAACAGTACGATCGCGGGGAGCTGGTGCGCAAGGCGCGCTCCCGCGAGCTGCTGGGCGTGCTTAGAGACGTCGAGGCTGCCGAGCACGCTGCGCGCGAGTCTGCCGTGCGGGCTGTTGATACGTACGTGCGCCGTGTTGAGGGTGCGGACTTTGCGCGCGCTCGCAAGCAGGCGGGCGTTGTGGGTCCGCTGCAGATGGAGCGGCGCTATGCTGCCTTTTTGCGCATGGAGAACAAGGCCGAGCTGCTGACGCGCCTGGAACAGACGCTTGCGTTTATCGAGGTAAAGCTGCATGCGAATACGGCGGATAAGGTGCGCGCGGCGTACGATGCTGCGGGGGCTATGGTGCTGCAGGACGTGGCGCGTCTGAGTGACGTGCGTGTTGTGGACGCCGTGCCCCTAGATGCCGATCTGTTGTGTACGCAGCTGGAGCAGTTGCGTTGTGCCGCCGATGCGACGGACCTTGCGGGCATGATCACAGCGACGTTTGAGTCCGAGTTGAGTGCGACGGGGTCGCAGCGCGCTGACGGGTTTACGGGCGATTTGGCTGGCGATGTTGCTAGTGACGTGGCGTTGGGGCGTGAACTTACCAACGTGCGCGGCGCTGCGCAGCGAGCGCGCTTGGCGGCGCAGGCGTATCGGGCCGAGCGCGCCGCCCGCGTTGCGGGGAGCACGGTGGAGCCTTCGGGGCTGCCGGAGCCTGCTTGCGTTGCGTGCGAGACGGCGTGCGATGCCGGTTTGCTTTCCGAGCTGCTCGTTCAGGTTAAGATGTCGTTTGAGACCTACCGTCGTGTTGTTGCCGACGGCGGGTTGTTCTGTGCGTTTGGCTCCGGCTCACCGCATGGGATTTGCCGGGGCTCGAGCTATTTAGACTATGATTCTCGGCTTGACGAAGACGTGCTGGTGGGCGAGTACGACGGCGCTACCAGGCATGATGTTCGGCGTGAGGTCGCGATTCCCGAGCTTGTGGATGAGGCTTCGACTGATGGCGGCGATTCGCTCGAGGTTGCCGTGGCACGCATGCGCGAGTTCAATGGACGCCGTTACGATGGCGTGCTGGATGAGGACCCCGCGCGTCATGTGAATGCGTTTTGGTATGGACTCAAAAAGCTCAGTCAGTATTGCGAGGCCGCCGTGCGTGTGGACGAGCGTGCTTGGGATTGCTTTATCGATAAGGTGCAGTTTGCCTACGATGAGCCCGTGGGGCGCCTGGCCACGCAGATGGACGACAAGCAGGTTGCGGCTTTTGTTACTGCTGTGGACGCGCTCGGTGCTAGTGAGTAGGGGCTTGGCTCGATAGGAGGTTGCACCATGAAAATCGAAGTCGATGTAGATCAGCTGCGTGAGAGCCTGATCGACCATGCGGGGAGTGCCTCCGGCGTGGGCTTTCCGGCCGCTATGCTCGACGTAGTGGATATCGAGGATGAGTCGCCCCAAGAGCTCCTAGCCCGAGCCGAACGCGAAGGCCTCGACCTCCGCGACTTTGCCGTCGATGACGACTGCGGAGCGTCTGACGACTGGTGACCCCGGGTCAGTTCATCCTTTTCTTCCTGAGATATAAGAGAAATCCCTTTTTGAACGTCCTTCGGGTTCCAAAAAATAGCCGATCAGTCTTTGTATCTTCCTTGCTGTCAAACTTGATAGCCGTTAGCTCGATCGTACAGATGTAGTCAGCAACTTGGAATAGCCGGTAGGCTCGTGGTGTGGCTTCTCGGTATACGATGACATCCCTTGCTAGAACGTACTCAAGCGCAGAATGAATGACCTCCGTTACAATCGGTTGGCCGTTGTCGTAGTAAATCTTAACGGTGTCGTATCGCTGGAAGAATTCCAGATGGTCGAAAAGTTCAACTGTGAGGTCTCGCCTCATTCTCTCCGCGAGACCGTTTTGATTGCCGGCGAATTCGCTCATTCGGTATTGCAGGCAGAGATAGCGTATGGGGAGATGCTGAATGAACGCGCGAAATGCGCTCAACATGTGCCTTCGCTGCTCCTTGGGAAGATCTTTGTAGTCGCCGTTTCCATTCAGTAGGGGTCCTGCATGAAAAGGCGTATTGGGAAGCGAGGACTGCGACAGGGCGCGCTCGTAGCGGTCAATGCGTTCAACGATTGCATCGTTTTGATCGTGAAAAACGAGGGTGACGAGGTAGTAGTTGGAGACGCCTCCGAGGTCGCCAGATTCGTCAACAAAGACGGAGAGTTCGCTCATGATGGGCCTCCATTTTTGCAAAAAAATGCCGGGGGTAAGACCCCGGCTCTTGGAGGCCCCTCTTTTGGAGGGAACCGTATTCTTTATACCATGAGATAAGGGGTGCTTTCAAGTAATAATTATAATAAGCAAACATATGTTCGTCAAACTACCTGCGAAAAGTCCTTAGCCGTCCAGAGGTGGGTAGAGCGGCTCGTAAATTGCTGACGCAATGGGCCGGCGTTTTCCCGAGAAGTATTTAGTCTTGACTCGCATAAAAAATGCCGGGGGACATCCCCCGGCTCTTGGAGGTCCCTTTATTCGAGGGTACCGATTTCTTTATAGCATGAGATCGGACGGCTTTCAAATGGCGCCATGTGGATGGGATGGCGCGCCTGATAAAGCCCTCAATGAATGGCATCTAACTAGCGTTCGTGATATAAAGAAATCGGTCATCTCAAAAGAGAGGGCTTCCAAGTGCCGGGGACGTTTTCCCCGGCTTTTTTCATTTCGGTGTCAATTCAAATGTTTTTCAACCCATCCCCTCAATAACTCGCGGTGAAATAGGGACTGAAATGGCTGTTCAGAAGCCTATTCAATCCCTATTTCACCGCAACTTATGGGTGGGATGGCTACGACGCCAGGGTGGCAATGACGGCTTCGTCGCCGGCGTATATGAGGGTGTTGCCGTCGGGGATGATCGTTTGGCCGTCGCGTTTGAGCATCACGACGATAAAGGGATGCTTGCCTTGCGGCACATCGCGAAGACGCTGGCCGGCCAGGCGACCGTGGGGAGTCACGGTGACCTCGCGCAGCGTAACCTCGGCACGCTCCTCAAACGTCGGCGCGGCCATCACCAGCAGATCTCCTTCCTGGATCACGGTGTCGCCATTGGGCAGTACCGGGTGCGCCCCGTCGCGCAGCACCAGGACCACGAGCATGTCCGTCGCGCTGCCAATATCGGCGAGCGAGCGCCCGGCAAACGGATGGCCAGCACCCACCTTGAGCTTTACAAATGACATGCCGTCTTCGTCGCGATAGTCGTTAAAGGTGCGGCGCACGTCGCCGGTCGCATCGATCATATCGAGCTTCTTCGCCACCGCCGGCAGCAGCGAGCCTTGCACCACAATGCTCGACACGGCAATCACAAACACCAGGTCAAATAGGTCGTGGCCACCGGGAACGCCGGACACTACGGCAAAGAGGCTAAAGACGACCGATGCTGCTCCGCGCAGGCCCGCCCAGCTTACGAGCGCCACCTGGTGAGGGTTCGTCTTAAAGGGCGCCAACAGCAGACCGACGGCGATGGGGCGGCTCACGAAGAGCATAAACGCCATGAGTGCCAGGCCCGGCAGCAGCATTTGCGGCAGGCGGACGGGCGTCACGAGCAGGCCGAGCAAAAAGAAGATGGTCATCTCGGCCATCTCGGTGAGGGTGTTAAAGAAGTGCGCTAGCTCGACCTTGCCGGTGATGTCGCTCGCGCCCAGCACGATGCCGGCAAGGTAAACGGCCAAAAAGCCGTTTCCGCCCAGATAGCTCGGCAGCGCGTAGGCGACAATCGCCACGGCGAACAAGAAGATGGTCTGCGCGCCCTCGGCCGTTGCGTGCG
>OHIK01000640.1_pt1 | contig 17892 bp, 30 predicted proteins | sample 1568241 | NCBI WGS metagenome assembly OHIK01 (sample SAMEA3879567, study PRJEB24766) | human gut metagenome | biome: human-associated habitat; feature: feces | place: USA | collected 1985/1987 | reverse complement strand
AGTTAAATGTTTATTCTTCAAACGGTTATATTAAACCGTTGAAAATCTAAAATAATAATTCAGTTATAAAACAGATATAGGAATTATGATGATTTTTTTTGATATAAGATATAAATACTATTTTTGTGCCGTCAAGGGATCGTCCCTTGTGGATTAAAACGAAAATCTACCATCGGTAGGTTTTCAGTTGTGAATTGCTTCACACTTTTAGTATCTTAGCGCGGCGTACTCCGTCGCGCTTTTTATTTTATTTCTATAAACCAGACTACATCATGATACTTCCTCTGTTGCTTAGAGGATACATATTAATCGAGCTTTGTCCTGATCTCTTCTATTATCCGTATGCACTCCTCTTTGGATATTTTTCCTGAATACGTTTCTTCTACTTCCTTCTTAAATTCTTCCATATTCCCACAAAAATAACCTAAAGTAAATACTATTTCGTTGTCTATAGACCTATAAACATGTATATGACAGTTAAATAAGTCAGAACAGTCAAAACCAAAATGCTCATTATCGTTTTTTATAAAGGCATTGCCTCTTATATAAGCAGAACCATACTCCCTTTCATCTTCAAATACCACTTCACCTCCAAATATCTTTGCATTGCCGCATATTCGAGCATTTTCAAAAATCTCAGCATAACCATACACTTTAGCTTTGCCAAAAATCTCAGTATTGTCATAGACCTCAGCAAATTCACATATCTGAGCTTCTTCATACACTTTAGCATTTCCGTGAATCTGCGAGAAACCATGGACCTGAGCTTTTCCATACACCCGAGATTTATCATACACCTGGCTACCATCAAATACTTCCGCATTATCAGATACCTCCGCTCTATCATATACTTTGGCATATCCAAAAACTTTGGCTCCATAAAAAATTTGAGCATCATCATATACTTTAGCATTGCCGTACACCTCTGCCCAATCGTATATATTAGCCTTGCCATACACTTTAGCTTTTCCATAGACCTTAGCATACTCATACACTTTAGGAGAATCACCACAGACCTCTGCATCTTCATATACTTGAGCATAGTCATATACCTGACCTCCTCCATGCACCTTTGCCGATCCATAAATGCGAGCATCTCCATATACCTGAGCGGCACCATACACTTGGGCATCTTCATATACCTGGGCGTCTTCATATACTTGGGCATAGCCGTACACCCAGGCATCACCTTCATGGCTAAGGTTGCTTTCTTTTTCAACATAACCTCCCAAGTCGCCTTCTTTGGCGTACTTAAATGATTTTACGCATTTGATTTGAAACAATTTTTTCCCACTTGCGAGTTTTATGAATTTGTCTGTCAAAATAAATTTCTTTTCCATATTATATACAGTTTTTACCGTGTGCCTCACGATTTAGATTAGAAAATTGTAGCCCGACTGGGTATTACTCTCCGTCGGCCTTTGATCTAACTTAAAACTTCGCTTCACAGCGGTAAGGAATTATGAATTACTTTATGTGTAAATTTTTTCTTTTTAGAATAATGTTTTATACATTTGCATTGTCCTTCAATGGAATTGAAACAATTTCTACTATTTGTAGATTCTAAAAAGTAAGCTTACTCTTTTAATCGTACCAGAAGGATTTTAAAAGCTGCTGTTTTACGGCAGCTTTTATTTTACTTAGTGTTGGAGTTTGTTATTCTTTATCTCTATAAATTGCTGCTCCTACTGAATTTGAAATTCTTCTTTCAAACTCTTCCTTTGATACTTCAATTAATGGATAGTTTTCTTTTTCGTATCTCAAGTGGGGGAGAAGCATCTTTCTTGGCTCCTTACTATTTCCCTCATTTAATTCGAGAAACATCACGTCCATAGCTTCAAACTTACCTACATCGCTATTGCTACCCCAAAATCGGTATTCTGATTCTATACTATGGCATATAAAATATCTTTTATACATAATTTTATACAGTTTTTTCCGTGTGCCTCACGATTTAGATTAGAAAATTGTAGTCCGACTGGGTATTACTCCCAGCCGGACTTAAAGCAACCTTTTTAGTCAGGAATTATTCACTAACTAAATTCTGGTAGAAGAAATAATCAAGCACTATTACCAGCACTTTTGCTTCTTTGTCGTCGTACCAGTCATCGAAGTCGGCTTTAATTCCGGAATTTGCAAGAATAGTTTCATTATATTCTTCTTCGTCCATTTCGCTGAAGTCGCATTTTATTTCATCAGGAAGATTGTCAAGATCTATATCCAGCCCTGTTATACTGTCAGTGTGGATTCTATGATTTTTTCCTCTATAGACATAAATTTCTACATCTGCACAATTAGACACTAATTCTTTCAGGTAATTTTTTTCGTAAGTTATCATAATTCAACTCTTTAATTGGTTAATATTCTATTTCATATACTAAAAGTGACCGAAGGTTCATTACTTTACCTTCGGTCTTTTAACTAACTTAAAATTCCGCTTCACAGCGGCAGGAAATTATGATTATTATCATTTCAGAAAACATAATCCGCAACGGTATTCTTTCTTATCTTCCGGAACTTCATATTCAAGCAGGTATTCCGCAAAGAAATCTTTCGCTTCCTGTTCAGTTCCGTTTACATCTTCACAAGCGCTGTCGTCTAAAATTATTTTCCCATCACATACAAGACGGTAGTATCCGCTTATGGACTGTTCGCATTCAAAATTCTTTCCTGTTGCTTTTACTACATCCTCAAAACTAGCTTTCATGACTCTAAACAGTTTTTCCCGTGTGCCTCACGATTTGATTAAACATTTGTAGTCCGAAAGAGTATCACCTCCGACGGACTTGTTCTAACTTAAAACTAACTTGTGGAATTATTTTGTAAACGGTTTATATGTATTTCCCATAATTCTAAAAGTTTGACGTTGTAAATATAGTTATTTTTCACAAGTAGCCGAAGGAAAATCACTTTTCCTACGGCTGATTTACTAACTTAAAAACTAAAGCTTCACAGCGTGACCGATGGAATTATAGTATCCAATCAATTTTTTCTAATTCTTCTTTCTCTTTTGGAGTTAATGAACACAGAAAATCACAATTACTATAGTATTCACCATTTTCTTCCGGATCTGAAAATGCACTTTCAGAAGCACTAACTATTTTCTGTATGGCATAATATAATTCTAAACTTATACCAGTTATGCTTACCGTCCCGTTCTTATTAAATCTTGTTCTGCTCATAATTCTTTTTATTTTATAGTTACACATCGGTTCCGGACCAGGATGCAAACCTAAATCCGGAAGTAGGTTAGATGCGCATCATTTCAAGACATTGTTTCATAGGTATAAGTTCGTCACCAAAGCATTGTTGCAGGAAATTGTAAGACAGCTTAAAATTTCCTTTTACGCTTCTTATTTTAAATATCTTACCTTCACACAATGACCTGAGATTTTCATCGTCATTAAGCATCCAGAATAGTTTTTCTAAGGAGTATTTTGGAAGCATCCCAGATATTTGCAATTTACCTACAGGGTGAACTTCTTTAGGAACATCCATTACTGTTACTTCGGCAGCAAAAATAGGAAAATCAATTATACAATCTTGTAAATCGTTTAGATTGTTATCGTCACCTTCATATAGGAAAGCATATTTTCTGAATCTGCTCCATATCCCGGGTTTAAGAATACTTTTGGATATTTCTACTGGTTCACCTTTCATGAATGTTTCACCATTAGCTACTTTCTCGATTAAATTCTTTTCTACTTTCATAATTCCAAAATTTTAGTTAGACAATGGTTCTCGTACCAATCTTTTAAATCGGTACGAAATTTTCTTAGCGAGCTTTTTCTATTTCCTGGTTGTAATTGTTTTGCAGAAAATACATGTCCTCATTATAAAGTACATTCAGATAATTCAGTATTTTCTTCTTACTTCTTACTTTCTTTAGCTTTGATATGCTACCCATTCCATTGCTGTCAGTTCTTACATCGCCATTTTTAAATATTAAAAGAATACATCCTGTACATCCTTCCCAATCTGTTATGATTTCTCCTACTTGGAATTTACCATATTCTTTTACTTCGCTTTTATTGGCATAGTGACAAAAATAATGTTTCTCAATATTTATTACCATAATTCCTTTTTTTTAAGTTAGACGATAGTACCGGGCTAAGATTGTATGCTTATACCGGTTAGTAGCTAATTTCATTTACGAGGTTTTATTTTTCTAAACTTACCTTCATAATCAGCATTTACATGTCCTGATTGAGAAAGGGTTATATTCCTACTTCTTCGATACATTTTATATTCTCCCCACCAATATGCGTTATATTTCTTACGCATATACTTGAGAAGATTTATAACTTCGTCTGGCTTTTCCCTTGAATATTCAAACCATTCTGAAATGCCACCTTTCCCATCATTATCAAATACAACTACTAATAATCCTGATTTTTGATTTCCCATAATTCCTTATTTTTAAGTTAGACAATGTAGCCGGAGGGAGTGTCACTCTCCATCCGGATTTTCTTAGCTGGGAAAATCATCTTCCGTGAAATTGATACCTGAATAGGCTTCATATATCATTTCATCAGAGATAATACTGTCAACTCCGACTAGTTCGTCATAAGAAGTACCCTCTCCTACTTCTTCATTGTGTTGCATGAGATAACTCTGTTTGAGCTCTGTCAACTGGTTTCTGTTTAATTCTGATATATACATGACTATAGGTTTTAATTTTCAAAAAGAAATAATTCATTATTACCAGGTATATATACCTTACCGTTTTCTAAGCATAAGAATAAATCTGACTGACTATTTCCTGATGCTTTATAGAAAGCTTCGTAATTGTATTTTTCTCCTTTACTCCATTCGTAGGTACTCATACCTAATTCCCTGTCAGAACTAATTCTTCTGCAAGCTTCCTCGAAAGACATGTTTTTATCACCTAATGGACGAAATGTATATCCATTGTATTTAAAATCTTGTGTCATAATTCCAATATTTAAAAGTTAGACAATAGCATCCGGAGGGAGTATAACTCTCCCATCCGGATTCAGGTTTAGGCCCAAAGTTTTTTTGCTAATTCATAGTTCTTTTGAGCTTCATTTACCGCTTTTTTAGCATAAGTCAAAGAGTAAGCATGCTCGCGAGGATATTTACCAGATTTAAGTCCCTGGTGATATTCGGTAGCAACTTCCAGTTTGTGTTCATAGTAGTCTATGCTTTCAGGCATTGAAAGATTTATTGTATCAGCTTTGTCTTCCCAATACTTAGCAACTCGTCTGTGCTCCTCTGCTTTATCCATCATTTCCACCGCTTTCCCGGTATTGTTCCAGGCATCTTCTATCATTTTACGATGTCTTCTTTCACTATGATGACCAACTTTGATTGGCTCTCCAAGTGAAAGGAAATCACGGTCTTTGTTGGATTTATCAAAGTATTCTTGGCTTTTGCTGTCTGCCGCATTAGCCCATTCAAGTCGTCTTTCAGCTCTTTTCTTAGCCCATTCCTGCACGTTGAATCCATCTGCACGAACTATGGAATAGTAATAAAATCCGTCACGCTCAAATATCAGATTGAATACGATACTTTCATTTTCTTTCCCATATTTGGTTGTTACAAGGATGGTTTCACCTTTTTCATGCTTTTCATCACACTTTGCAAGAAATACATTCGGACACAATTTGTAGTAAACATTCATAATTCAAAAATTTAAAAGTTAGACAATAAGTAAGGCAGTCGGAATCACTCCTGGCTGCCTTCTACATTACAGAGAGAAAGCTGCTCTCAGTTCCGGTTCACGTTTCTTTGAGAAAACCCAACCGGCACCGCATTTCAACTTACCGTTGAATCGTCCGCCAAGCTCTTTGAGCTTCGCCACATAGTCACGGGTGTTACCGATGATGGCCACGGCCTTTTCGCTGTAATCTACAAGCTGCAGATCACCTGCATTCCCTACGGTTTTGAGGGTTGTTTTTACAGGTTTTTCTTCGGGCTTCAGATAAAGGTCTACGTCTTTCAGGTATCTACGGACACAGCCATACGTACTTGCATAGTCATCGCGCCATACATACTCAGAGTAGGATTTCGGAACAAACTGACTGTGCTCATTTACTCCTACAGCCTCGGGATGTTTTTCATAGAATTTTTCTTTTGCCTCATTCCATACTTTATCAGAATAGCTTCTCTCCAAATCCGGCGTATATCCGATTCCGCCATATAAAGCAGTGAACTCGTCACCGATGTTTTCTTCGATGTCCTGGTACCCGTTAAAAGTGGTGTCTGCAAACATGGAACAGATTTTACCGACCATCTTTTCGGTCGGACCGTCCGTCCATTTTACGTTGTAGCTGTTTGAACCATTCTTTTTGGAATAGAACTTTACACCCGGAAAAGCACGTTTCAGAAGCACAAGCATGTTTTGTTTGGCCGTCTTGTCGTCATAGCTATTACACTCAGTCAGTATCGAGCCATACTCTTTTCGGAGCTGCTCGGTACGCTTCCTGCTTGCTATCTGTTTGTTTCTCTCCAGACGCTCGTTCCATGCCTGCTGTACTTCGCACTGGTGAACCAGTTTGGCAATTTCCTGTTCCGGCATACGGTAGTCGGGCTCTTTGTCGTCCCAATAGTAACCAATACCGAACTTCTTTGATAACGGCTGGTCGTCCTGTCCTACTCTCCAGTATGCGAAACGGTGCCATCCTCCGATTTCGGCCATTTGCTGCCGTCCGTGAATGTCAGGAGCAGAAGTCACGATAAACTTACCGCTTTCGCTTCCTCCATAACCTAAGAATCCATAAACGCGCTGGCCTACTTCGAGAACCTTTTTACCGATTTCTACCATCTGAAAACCATTTGACCAATCCATTCTGTACATTTTTCCTGATTCCATAATTCTATTAATTTTAAGTTAGATAATAGACCCCGGCAGATTCTTAAAAACCTGCCGGAATGTTTAAGCTACAAAGAAGTAGAAATCACCCTGATGACGGTATCCGCTGGTAAGCAATGTCCTGGAATATGCTTCGTAGTCGAAATACTGACCAAACTCAGTTTGAAGTTCTTCAGGCCATTTCATTTCCGCCATATAGGTGGCAAACGCTTCTTCAGAATCAAATTGCCCTGCGTATTTATCTCTGAACTTTTCTACGAGCTCTTCACCGTCTTTGATATAGGAATAATCCACAAAGTACATATCAAGAAACGTAAAGAATGCTTCTGTCTCTGTGTCATCCATATCTTTTGCACACTGAATGATACCAAATATTCGCGGGTCGATATAGCTTTCGTTTATCATACCGTCTGGTATGTTTGAGTAGTCCTGATACATAAACTCCGGTTCTTCTTCGTCACTGTGTAAATCTTTACAGGCATCCAAAAATTCTTCCTTAGATTGATAGTCTGCCAGATTCATCCATTGTCCGAACAATGAACCGTTGTTATATTCCTTGTATGTTCCTACATAAACACGTGCTTTCAACAATTTTGATTTTTCCATAATTCCTTTGTTTTAAGTTAGACATGGCAGCCGATACAGTTATAACACCGTATCGGCTAATACTATGCAGCTTTGTAGCCATCCTTTGTTTCAATTATCACACCCTGACTGATTGCATAGCTTACAGCCTGCGATGTAACAATACCGAAAACGTCACAATCTTTTTTGATGTCATCCATGTACATGTCATTCCAATCTACCTGAACGTCATCATCTTTCACCCATACGTCAATCCATTCGCCCCACCAACCGTCAGGAAGCTGTACATACACTGCACAACTTCCCGGACCGTCTATCTCGATTTTTGTGGCTACGGCTTCATTCTTGCATATTCTTCTTACTATTTTCTTATGATCGGGACGATGATTCATTTGTGAATACATAACTTTTGTAATTCTTTCCCAATCCTGGGCTGTCAATGATTTTGTCATAATTCCTATAGTTTTAAGTTAGTAATCGTGTCTGGAAGTACCGTAAAGTACCTCCAGCATGGAATTAATACCCCATAGCGTCGTAGTACGATTTGTTTTTTACGTACTCTTTTGCTATTTCGTAGTCACTGCAATCTTCGCCGAGCTTTGCGCTAATACTTTCGTATGCGCTTTTTGGCATTACATAGATAACCTGTTCGCTCCAGTCGGAACGACCAGCGAAACACAAAGCCACGAATAAAAACACGCAGCACAGAATGACTTTCATTTTCTTTTTCATAACTCAAACTATTTAAGAAGTTTGCAGGCCGTACACTGGCAAAGGTGAACGGCCTGATAGGTCATAGTCTGATAGCATTCTGGCAAGCAAAATCTGTAGATAGAATATGTAAAACTTGCATATCTGATATTTCTTTATATCGCGCATTCCGATTTGAATAGTCCATACAAACTGCTTTTGCGTGATTTAGAATGTTTGTTACGCATAGATTAATATTTTTACCATTCCATGTGTTACATGTTACCAGATAAAATTTATTTTTTACCATAATTCAAAATAATTTTAAGTTGTGATTGCAGGCCGTACACCGGTAAAGGTGAACGGCCTGATTTTAATCATTAAGCATAGAAGCTATTGCTTTCTGCTCTTCCTGGAATTTATTCCATTCTCTTTCTTCTTCCGCTTTCCGATTCATTCGATATGAGCTGTATCTTTGTTTTTCCAGCACGTCCATACTTTCATATTCACGTACAAACTCCCGGTGAAACTTCAATGTATCTGAAACTTCATAGCATACACCATCTTTGGCAAGACGATAATTACATTCAGATTCATAAGCTTTTTCAAACTTTGTAGCACATGAAGTAAAAACAGAAGCACACAATACGATTGATACGGATAAGATGATAGTTTTCATAATTCAAAAAGTTTATAGTTATACATACAAGAAGTGCCATGCACCCGAAAGCGCATAGCACTACATAGGTAGGGGTTTTCCGTACCACCCCCGAAGCTGGTTTTCGTTGCGTTGACGCATACCCGCCTATATGCACCATGATACACTATTTGCATAGCGTTCACGGATACACTTTTCGCATAGACGACCTTTGCAGGCGCACCGCCATACAGACACACGTGTCCGCATGGTACGTTGATTCCATAGGCCCGGATAACTCCCAGCCCGTTCCATACATACGCTAAAACAGTATGGATCTTTTCCGGTTAACTACTCCGGCATACACCCAAGATTGAACAGGGCATAGCACACCCGTACATGAATCCATACGGACACGGTGCACCCTGACTGATCGTTCAACACGTTGCAGGACACACCGCACCCATACGGGTACAGTTATGCCATAGAATTATGAATTATGATTTTCGCGGCCCTGGATACCGTCAGACTCTTGGCCTGGATGACTATAGGCGCATGGACACACCTATCCGCACAACACATAGTAAACCCGTGTTGTGTTTCAAGACGGCCCACAGTGCAGCCTTATGCAGCTGGAGTGTATAGTCCCAAATACTACATATAGATACCCTTTTCGCCGGCCGTATGAGATAGAATATATTTTTGTGGGTGTCCGGGAATCGGACCCGGACTAATACCATACACCCTAAATATTAAGCCGCGTCTACAATACGTTCTGCAATTTGTTGCAACATATCTTCAGAAGCGTCTAAGAATTCTATTTTTAAAGCTTGCAATGTAGCGTTTATCTTAGATTCACGTTTTTCTGCTTTCTTTGTTTCTTTCTTTGCCGCTTTCTCTTTTGCTGCTTTTTCCAGTTTTTCCTTTGCCTGATTTATTTGTAGTAAACCTTCTAAGCTTGCAAAAAAAATCGTCTTCATCGAATCTTATTGGAACGTATTCGAAATATTTTTTCCCTATCTGGACTACTTTTAATTCGTTCCCGTCCAATGTTTCAATATCTGATAATCTTTTTAATTTACAGAAAACAGGCAAACCGTCTCCAAGCTCGAAGCTTAGCAACATAGAAAGATCAACTTTCTTTATACCGTAAAAATCTAAGTATCTTTTGATTTTTTCCTGATCACGGTTTTTGTTTATTGTATTCATAACGCCAAACGGTGATCTATTAAGCTTTTTAGTTTCTTTTTTAGCTTCGCGTCTCAATACTGATTTAGATACATTTGTTTTCATAAGTCCATAATTTTAAGTTAGTAATATAGTAACGGGTATCGACTATGCACGACCCGGGAGAACATAGTTCACCCGTTAGGCTACCTTTCGGCTCCTTTCCCGTTATCAATATATTACTATCTCATACGGATTATTTGTTACAGACTAACCGCGCCGCGTGTACTTTGTTCCGTTTGCTTTCGTGTGTGGCTGTCAAACTATGACAGCCGGGAAAGTATCAAACTATGATAGTGAACAGGATCACCATACGGAACGCGGATCACGTTTATACGGTATTTTTTCAAAGAACGTTTTTTCTTTCTGGATATTTTCAGGAACGGAAAGAAAAACGTATCTTTGTTTTTGCTACAAAACAGAGGAAAGTTTTATCTTTCTTTTTCCCGGGCGGGTATTCCTGTAATACCCGCTCTTTTTTTTATACCTTGAAAGAACGTTTTTTCCGGGCTTTGGCAAGCCCCGGAGGCTTGGTAAACGTTTGCTTATCGTTTACAGTTACAAAGGTAGTACTATTTTCTGTATATGCAAATATATGGTACTATTTTCTGTATTCATTTAACCGTTATTTACTATTCAAACTAAAACGAAAGGTTTATTTACATTTACCGCGCTTTCTGGTGGCGTTCCTAACCATGGAGGAACGCAACCAGCGGACACCAGCGGACACCAGCGGACACCAGCGGACACCAGCGGACAGCAGCAGCCACCAGCGGACAGCAGCAGCCACCGCCCGGGCATATATCACCGCCGGACGGGACCCCAGAGGGACACGTCCCACATAGAGAGGCGCAGAGTTTTCATCGCGAATCGGGCAAAAATCCTTTGTTTCAATTCCAAATTATCAGATTGTTATTCAGTTTTGAAGGGAATACAAAAAAAGGCAACCGGATTACGTCCGATTGCCTTTGACAAATAGTAAATTAATTTCAATTTAGATTACAGAGTTAATTCAATAGATAGAAGTTTGTTACCTATTTCTACTATTGACATATTGAAAAGAGTTATTTCTTCATCCTTAAAACGATACTTCTCAGGACATGACATTCTCTTTTTGTACCATGTAATATTTTTCCCAAGTTTATTGATGTAAATGTAAGGCATACATATCACCTTGGATAACTCTTTTATTTGAGCTACAATTTTCTGACGAGATTCTATAATGTCATCCGATTCTACACTAGAGATTCTAGTAGACAACAGCTTCTCACCTATTTCCTTAAAAACTGTATTTAACAAATCTATATCTGACTGTGAAAATCCCTTGGATGTAGTTGTTGTTGTTTCATGATTCATTTTATGATAAATCCAACTACTTGATTTCCCAATATAGTCTGTCACATACTTAAACTTAATCATTTCCGCTATCATCGGTAGACCTTGATTAACCGATACCTTAATTTTTTCTGTTTCCATTTTGCTATCTTTCTTTTTCCAATGCAAATATAGAACTTTTTTCTTTATTATGGAAGTAGTTTTTAGAAAACATTTTCACATAAAAAAAGAGGCACCCTCACGGGCACCCCTCTCTCAACAAAAAAAAGAAGACTGAAAGATTTTATGTAAATCCGCCACCTCCCTCGTCAGGGTCTGTTCCTCCCTGCTCAGTTCCTCCACCCGGTTCAGGTTCCTGTCCGGCTGTCTCCTCTTCATCGTAATCTTCCATCGTGGTGACAGACATTCCTTCAAGCATCTGCTTGAAACGCTTGCCGGGATAGAAAAGGATTTTCTTTCGGTGACGTTTTCGGCAGTCACATCGTCGGCAGTGGCTCCTGTCTTTGCATTGAAGGTAGGCTTGAAAGAACCGAAGTCGCCCAGCTTTACGGGCATGCCGTAGTTCATGAACACAATCATACGGTCGATAAGCGCTTCGAGCACCGCTTTTGTCTGCGAACGGTTCACACCGCATGAGTTACTCACTTCATTAAGAAGGTCGTCGAAAGTGACGGGTTGCTGACGTACCGGCTTGATGCGGTAAACCTCCGGCTTGTCTTTCTTGAAGCCGAGGGTGATTTTCTGTTTTTCGTAAACGATTGCCATAGTTTAATCGTGTTTTTAAGGTTTGTACTACTTGTCTTTCGACAACTCTAAATTACCTCCCAGACCGACCGTTTTTGAAGGACAAAAAACACTACTGAAACTGGCTTTTGAATCGTGCGCCAGCAACCTCTAAAGTGGTTTGCGGCAAACCTCTCGAGCGATATGCAGCAAACCTCTCAAGTAGTTTGCTGCATTTGTTTTGAGTGGCCCTACAGGCTATTGTGGAGGGGGTGCGCAGAAACGTAGTTTCCCATCATCATAAGAAGGGTTTTCTGGCCGCTCGTGTCGGACGAAAGGAAGTCCACAATCTCCTTGAAAAGTGAGCGCGAGCACTCGCGTTTCACACTGACCAGACAACCGCTGCCGAGCAGATTTTCCAGCTCACGGCGCACGGTGTGTTCGGGCATAAAATCCTCGTATTCCACATAGGCCAGCACGCCATGGCGTGTGACGGTAAACATAATGCTGTGTCTTATTTCTCCAAAATAGCCGTTTATGGCCTTTCTTGCTTCGCGCTTGTTCATAGGTAGCCTCCTTTCTGCATGATGATGCGTGAAAAGAACTCGTATCCCTCGCGTGTGATGTAAGGTGTGTAGTATTTCACTCCGGAACCCGTGGCGCTGGAGTGTGCGGCCAGTATCAGTCCGCGCTTTGTGCTTTCTTCGGAAGGAGCGTTGTAACATTCGGGTGTGGAAAGCAGCCATCCTTCACGGCGAAGGAAGTCGAAAAGGCGTGCCGTGCGTACCACTATCCCGTTTTCACGGCTCATGGTGCGGGCCATCTGACGCACAAGCATGGCATCGCGGAAGCGTGTGCGTATTTCACTGACGGTGTAGCATGGGATGTCTTTTTTTGCGTAGAACGGATGTGTGGTAGTTTCGGGATTCTTGTTTACAGGCGTGACGGAACCGCTGTCGCCTGAAAGATAATTCTGTATCATCTGTTCAAGCCTTGATATGCGCTGCTCAAACTGGCTTTGTGCAGTTCCTGCCGACAAGGTTTCTTCACGTTCAAGACGATATTTAAGGTAGGAAATACGGTCTTTCTTGTGCTGAAGCATGGAAATGGATTCGGAAAGCTCTTCTTCTATTTCTGTGAGGAGTCCGGAAAGATTGTCTACACTTCCATGAGTGTTTTCAGTGCATGCGTAGTCGGTTTGCGTGGTTCCCGTGCTGACGGTTCCTTTCATCAGCAGTTCTTTAATACGGTCGTTGCACCAGATGGCAAATGCAGGACTTAGCCAGCGTGCAAATTCAAGGGCTACATCTTCGTGCATCCAGGTGCCTTTCCCTTTTTCGGTAGTACCTCCATTAATTGTTTTTACAAATTCACTGTCCGATTTTCGGATAGTGACTAATGTAGATAAAAACTCTTTTGTTGAAGGAAGTTCTAACCATTTAGCCGGACGTTTACCAAAAGGCTTTGCCATTTCAGTTGCATTAACCATTACACTACTTCCTTTCTGAAAGGAAATAGGACTTCCGTTGTACTGGAAGATTTGATTTGTGTAATTTTTGAGCATAACAATATATGTATAAAAAAAGTGTTATCGCCTTTCCCGTTGCTCAACACATTACACAAATGCTGTATTCCCATTACAGGTTTACACGGGGGTACGATAACACCTAATATGTTAAAAGTGAGGTCACAAAAATAACCTGCACGATTTATGCAAGTTCACGACCTGCATTTGTGTATGTTGTATGTTGAGCATTGCAAATATACAACAAATCTCACAAAAGCAAGCGGAAAGGGAGAAATAATCATTCCTCCCTTTTAATTTCTTGGCAAATGTAACAATTTTAATTTGATTATCACATTAAAATCGTACTTTTTCATAATCTATTATATTAACATCCTTATTCAGTAGCTAAATCTTCATCAGAAAAAATATCTTCAAAAGTAGTCATGCCTGGCTCTGAACGTAAAACATCGTATGCTAAAAGTACAGCTTTAATACCTTGTTTTTCGGAATACGATAAGTTTCTTAAATCTCCATATTCACCTAACAGTTGCATTTTTACTTTTTTCCCATCTGCCATTTTCCTCAAAAATGAAAGAAGTTCTTTATTCATAGGAATATCAATCCATTCCCAAACTCCATAGCCATCATTATCGGAATGTTTCTCTTTGTATTCGTCAAAATCTATGAATTTAGTGTTACCGTCATAAGATAAATAAGCAGATTTAAAGAATATCCAATTTTCTCCTGCGTATGACATTTTCAGTCTAAGCCATACGGCAGAAGAAGATTTTCCCATATAAATTGAAGTTCCACTTACATTATCATAATGCGTGAAATAGGGGTTATAATACCACGTTATTCCCTGTACGTCATCTACCCTTTTCTTTAATTTGGAAACGGCAGCCATCCGCTTCTTCTTTTCTTCTTCGGCCTTTTTTTGAACTGCAATTCTTATTTCAGAAATGACTTTTTCGACGGTTTTAATTTTGTCTGATTCCGGATGGTATTTTTTCAGCTTATCTAAAATGTCAAATAATCTCGTTGTATCATTTGAAGTCTTAAGTTCCTCAATACCTGCACATAACTTTTCAGGAGAAAGTTTATATCCTTCCAGTTCGGTATTCATTACTTTTAAATTATCATTCAAGTCACAAATGGAGTCTTGCAGAACTTTTATTTTTTCTGTAAGCTGCTTCACATGTTTTTCCATGTTCTTATCCTTGCATGATGGTAGCAGGATAAAAAATCCTATAAACAACAATGCGTACTTTTTCATTCTATTTTATTATCTAGATTTTTACATCAGTATTTTTCATTCTACTGCTCTATGCTTCCGAGCATTTCCATCAGTTCCTCTTCATGGATAATTCTTACTTCTGGCATTTGTGCCAGCTTTTCCATTTTGCTTGGGCCTGCCCCTTCTCCTATTATTGCCCATTCTGTAGATTTGGTTATACTTTTCAGATTGATTGCGCCAAACAGTTGCAATTTCTTTAAAAGCGCATTTCTGTTATTGGGGTATGACCGAAATTCTCCTGTCGTAATGATATGCTTGTGATAGAATGGAGTGTCTGTTCTTTGCAGCTTTTCGTCCGGAAGAAGTTCGTAAAGGCTTGAATCTTTTTTCTGATAACCCATAGCACTTACCGCATCAGGGTTTGGCTTTACTATTTCTCCACCCTGTACTTTCATATAAAGTTCTGCGCACGCACGTGCATCCTCCAGCGCGTTGTGGTGCTTTTTAAGTTCTATCCCAGCCGTTTTGCAAGATTCTTCCAGGCTTTTTCCTGTGGAATTGTACGTGTCGATGAATAAAGGCTGATACAATGTGCTGTCTGTTTTCCCGTAATAACGGCAAGCCTTTTCAAGTACGCTCTTTTCTGTTACGTGATTGTGCGCTACAATTTCACATCCTTCTGTAAACCATTCCATAAAAGGGAGAAGTTCTGCAAATGTAGGAGCATTGGCACACATTTCCTCAGTTATCCCATGCACATGGGTGTTTAGCGTTTTTCTTTCATCCGGGGCAGGCTTTATAAGTGAATAAAATTCCTGCACGATAACCTGATTGATTACCTTTACCATTCCAACCGCGCACGCAGTTTCATGATTTGGAGTCAGGTGCTCAAAATCAATAGTAACAAATTTATCCATAACTGTTAAGTTTAAAGTTCACAGCGAAAATAACTTTATTTTTCATTTTTGACAAATAAATACAAAAAATCCCCTTCGCAAAACCATGCGGAGGGGACGGAAAACGTCAGGCTTCGTATTCAGACATCACAGTGCAGAGCTCAAGCTGGCTCATGAATAGGCCGTAACGCTGCTGTATTTCCTGGAAAAGCCGCTCGGAACAGTTTCGCTTGATACTGAGAAGAACGCTGGTGCCCAATAATCGTCGAAGGGCTTCCGCTACATGGTGTTCGCTCAGATAATCTTCGTATTCAATGTAAATTAATGTATTGCCATGAACGCTGAATGTGCGGATGCTGTGTGGCACGCTTTCAAAGTACAAGTCTATCACATGCTTGTACGTTTTAGTTTGAGGTTTCATTTTTATCCTCCTTTTTTGTTTTAAATAGTTGGTTTATTCGTGTTATTCCTTCGTGCGTATAAAGGCAGAGCGGCTGCATTTGCAAATTTATCAAATTTAAACAGATGTGCCCGACTTCGCAGCCGGGCACATCTGTCAATGCTTAAAAGCATACATTCCTGAAAACTCACTTCTTACCTTGTTCGAAAACATCGTAAACCACGGTGCCCGACTGGCAGAATCCTACCAGCCACGGTATGTATTCCACCCGGGGCTCGTCGTAAAACTCTTCATTCTCCAGGTCGAAGCGTATCTCACGGCGGAAGTTCACGCAGAAGTTGATGCGCTCTTCCGGCTGAAGCATGGGAAGGTCCATATATCCGCGATGATAGTTGATGAAAGCGCGGAGGGTGTCGAAGAATGCGGCATACTTCCGGTCGTCGTCCTTGTAGAGCAGATGAACGGAGAGGTCGAGGGCCACGTAACACTCTTTCACGTCTATCCCAATCAGTTTCTCACGTATCATTTTATCTATGGTGTCAAACCGTGACAGGTATATGGCTGCGGCATTTTTCTTCTTCCTGCTGAAAAGTGCCTTGATAAGTCTGCGCATTTTCATGGCTGTAATATATTAAAATTGTTGCATTACACGCAAAAATAGCTAAAATTCGGTGGAAAATATAAAATCAATTACAATTATAAATTATTTTTCCTTATATTTGCATTGTGTTTTAAAACTCTCACTTCACCCCTGTCCGTCTTTCCCTGAAGCGGGCGGGGGTCATCGTTTCTATCAGGGCTATTCTTCTTCGCCCCATTCATCTTCTTCCTCTTCATCCTCGTCTGCCGGACGCTCCATCATGCGGCGGGCTATGAGGGCTTTCATGCTCACCAGTCCGGTGCGAACCTCGGCTTCCTTGTCGTGCGTTTCTTCGGCGGAGCAGATTTCTTCGTCCACATGCCAGCGCACGCAGAACAGGGCGGGATGTCCGTCGTAGGCCGTCTGCATGGCGAATCCCCGTCGCTCCAGTTCCACCAGATACGGAGGAAGAGGGTCGGGCATCTTCGGGATGGGCCATGCCTGGAAGTATTCACGGATGCGGCGCACGGTAAACACTTCGTCGGCATACTCCTCACGCTCCACCGGCTTGTAAGTATCGGAAAACGCATCAACCAGTTGCATCAGCGCCTTGGGCGGCTGCATGGCCGGGTCCTGATATTTCATCTTCTTCCTGCTCATTCTTCATTATTAATTTCCCATTAAGCCGACATCGGCATACCCACGCCTATCATGCGGCCCGATCCGTAATAGCGCACACCGATTACCAGCGTGTCGAATGCGTCGCTCAGGTCTGTACGTGTACTCAATTCTGCCTCGATGTCGTCCACTTCCTTCGATACGCGGTTCTTTTCCTGGCTCTTGTCTTTCTCAAAACCGTTGCGCCCTTCCTTCACACGTGCATTCTCCATGGAGGCAATCAGATACTCGTTGTTCTCCTTATTGATGCGAAGGAACGGGCGCTGAGTGCCGGCAAAACAACCGTTCAGGAACTCGTACTTCTTGTTGTGGCTCATGGGCCGTCCCATGGCTACCTCAATGACGTTCCATCCGTGACTGCGAAGCACTTTCTTCACAATGTTGTAGAAACGGGTTTCTTCGTGGCGCTCGCTGGCGTAGGCGGCTCCCTGCTTGGCGGTGTCGTCGTAGTAGAAAATCACGTCGCGGCAGGTCAGGCGGTGCGGCTCGTAATACTTGCAGAACATCTTGCAAAGTCCCTCGATACGGGTGTTCTTTACGTTGGTCATGCTGTTGAGTATGC